>CAJHYS010000083.1_pt1 | contig 60825 bp, 54 predicted proteins | sample 9198801 | NCBI WGS metagenome assembly CAJHYS01 (sample SAMEA7708368, study PRJEB35096) | sediment metagenome | biome: marine neritic benthic zone biome [ENVO:01000025]; feature: sediment [ENVO:00002007]; material: shallow marine sediment [ENVO:03000034] sea grass bed [ENVO_01000059] ...
GACAAGGACGAGGTGCCGGTGGTGGATTTCCGCCGGGAATGCCGCGAGTTCGCCGAACACTGGATCGACGTGCAGCGCGAGGAGTTCAAGCGCCTTGGCGTTGAGGGCGACTGGGACGATCCCTACCTCACCATGGCCTATGAGGCCGAAGCCCACATCGCGGCCGAACTGATGAAGTTCGCCACCTCCGGCCAGCTCTACCGCGGCTCAAAGCCGGTCATGTGGTCGGTGGTGGAGAAGACGGCCTTGGCCGAGGCGGAGGTGGAGTATGCGGACTATGAGTCCGACACCATCTGGGCGAAGTTTCCCGTCGCCTCCATCGGCGATGATGCCGACCCGTCGCTGATGAACGCCAGCGTCCTGATCTGGACCACCACGCCCTGGACCATCCCGGGCAACCGGGCGATCTGTTTCTCGCCCAAGGTGGCCTACGGGCTCTATGAGGTGACCGCGGCGGAGAACGATTTCGGACCGCAGCCGCGCGAAACCTTCGTGGTGGCCGATGCGCTGGCCGCCAGTTGCGCCGAAAAGGCCAAGCTGGAGGTTAAGCGCCTGCAAGGGGTGCCGGCGGCCGTGCTGGCCGATCCGGCCTTCACCTGCCATCACGCGCTTAAAGGCCATGGTGGCGGCTATGAGTTCGCCGTGCCGTTCCTCCCCGGCGACCACGTGAACGATGAGGACGGCACCGGCTTCGTCCATACTGCGCCGGGCCATGGCCGCGAAGACTTTGAGGCCTGGATGGATGCAGCGCCCGGTTTGCGCCAGCGCGGCATCGACACCGCCATCCCCTTCACCGTGGATGCCGACGGCGCCTTCACCGTTGAGGCCCCCGGCTTCACCGGCGCCCGGGTCATCACCGACAAGGGCAAGAAGGGCGATGCCAACCAGGCGGTCATCACCGCGCTGATCGAGAAGGATGCGCTGTTCGCCCGCGGCCGGCTGAAGCACCAGTACCCCCATTCCTGGCGCTCCAAGAAGCCGGTGATCTTCCGCAACACGCCGCAATGGTTCGTCTACATGGACGAGGCCATCGAGGGCCGCCAGGGCGACACGCTGCGCGCGCGCTCGCTCAAAGCGATCGATGAGACCCGGTTTGTGCCGCGCTCCGGCCAGGCGCGCCTGCGCGGCATGATCCAGGACAAGCCCGACTGGGTGCTCTCGCGCCAACGGGCCTGGGGTGTGCCGATTGCGGTGTTTGCCAATGCCAACGGCGAGGTGCTGAAAGACGAGGCGGTCAACGCCCGGATCTTTGAGGCCTTCAAGGCTGAAGGCGCCGATGCCTGGTTCGAAGACGGCGCGGCGGCCCGGTTCCTGGGGCCCGACTATGATCCGGAAGAATGGCTGAAGGTCGAGGACATTCTGGATGTGTGGTTTGACTCAGGCTCCACCCATGCCTTCTGCCTGGAGCAGCGCGAGGACCTGAAATGGCCGGCCTCGCTCTATCTGGAAGGCTCCGACCAGCATCGCGGCTGGTTCCACTCCTCGCTGATCGAGAGCTGCGGCACCCGCGGCCGCGCGCCATATGAGGCGGTGCTCACCCATGGCTTCGTGATGGACGAGGAGGGGCGCAAAATGTCCAAGTCCCTCGGCAACATCGTCACGCCGCAAGCGGTGATGGATCAGAACGGGGCCGACATCCTGCGTCTGTGGGTGATGAGTTCCGACTATGCCGAAGACCTGCGCATCGGGCCGGAGATCATCAAGACGAACGTGGATTCCTACCGCAAGCTGCGCAACACCATGCGGTTCATGCTGGGCAATCTGGCCGGCTTCGATGAGGGCGAGCGCGTGGCTGTGGCCGAGATGCCAGAGCTGGAGCGCTATATGCTGCACCGGCTGGCCGAGCTCGATGAGATCGTGCGCCAGGGCTATCATGATTTTGACTACAAGCGGATCTTTGCCCGCCTGTTCAATTTCTGCACCGTGGAGCTGTCGGCGCTGTATTTCGACATCCGCAAAGATGCGCTCTATTGCGATCCGGCCTCCTCGCCCACCAGGCGGGCCTGCCGCACGGTGCTGGACGAGCTGTTCTCCTGCCTCACCGCCTGGCTGGCGCCCATGCTGGCGTTCACCATGGAAGAGGTCTGGCTGGCGCGGAACCCTTCGGACAATGGCTCGGTGCACCTGCGCCAGTTCCCCGAGGTGCCGGGCGAATGGCGCGACGATGCGCTGGCCGCGAAATGGGAGAAGGTGCGCCAGGTGCGCCGCGTGGTGACGGGTGCGCTTGAGGTCGAGCGCCGGGAAAAGCGCATCGGCTCCTCGCTTGAGGCCGCGCCTGGGGTCTATATCGCCGACGACGCCCTGATGGCCGCTCTCGACGGCCTGGACCTGGCGGAAATCTCGATCACGTCCGGGGCAACCCTGAGCCAAGGCGACGGGCCCGATGGGTCCTTCCGCATGGAAGAGGTGGCCGGTGTGGCCGTGGTGCCTGCCATGGCGGAGGGCCGCAAATGTGCCCGCTCCTGGAAGGTTCTGGCCGATGTGGGCTCAGATCCGGACTATCCTGAGCTTTCGGCCCGCGATGCGGCGGCCGTGCGCGAATGGGATGCGAGCAAGGCGGCGGCTGAGTGAGCCTTTCCCCCTACACCAAGCTGGGCGCCGCCCTGACGGCGCTCACCTTCGTCATCGACCAGGGCCACAAATGGTGGATGCTCGGGCCGTTCAACATTGCCGAGCGCCAGCCGGTGCGCATTACACCATTTTTTGATCTGGTTCTGGCCTGGAACCGGGGGGTGTCCTACGGCTGGTTCGCCACAACCAGCCAGAGCGGCCGCTGGATTTTGGTGGCCATCATGGGCGCCATTGTTGCCGTTCTGGCGGTCTGGCTGGTGCGCGCGACCGACCGGCTTTCCGCCGTTTCCTTAGGTTTCCTGATCGGCGGGGCCCTGGGCAACATCCTTGACCGCATCATTCACGGTGCGGTGGCCGATTTCTTCTTCTTCCATGTGGGCAGCTTCCACTGGTACGTCTTTAACCTTGCTGACGTGGCAATTGTTGCGGGCGTGGCCGGTCTGTTGTACCATTCCTGGAGATTTGGTGGGCATACGGGGGAGACGAGCACGGCTGATTAGCCAGGTGTAATCGTCATCGTTCCGCCGTAATGGGAAACTAGGAACCTGGGTCCCTGAGATAGGTCTGCCGGCTTGCTAGACCGGCTGAAATGGGAAGTGGCACTTTGGCAAATAAAGTTTCGATAGGCGTATTGTGCGCAGCCGGGATCTTGCTTTCAGGCTGCGGAAACTCTGTCGGCGAGGCGCTGAACGACACGCTGGGCCTCAGCAAAGAGGTGCCCGACGAGCGCCAGGTACGGACCCATCAGACCCTTGCCGTTCCTCCGGACCTGCAATTGCGTCCGCCGGCACCGGGCGAAACGGTCACCGGCACGCTCAATCCCGCCGCCCAGCAGGCGGCCAGCCAGGGCAGCTATGCAACGCCGCCCGGCGCAATCGGCACCCAGGTGGTCCCGCCCGCCGGCAGCCAGCAAGCCTATAACCCGCAAGCGCCCGTCGCCGGCCAGCCGCCGGCTTATCAGCCCGCGGCCCAGCCACCGGTGCAGCCCTCGGGTGACATCTATGCCCGCCACGGCATTTCCAAAACCCATCCTGATGGCAAGGAAAAGAGCCACGAAGAGCTGATGAAGGAGCTCCGCAAGGTGCGCCTTCAGAAGAGGCGGGCGCAAAATCCCAACTACGGAACGATTTGGAACTTCCCGGAACTGTTTTCCGACAACTGAGTTCAGCCGGTGTTCGTCTGCCGGGCTATGCGGTTGACCGCCTTCAACACTTAGGGCAACCATCGAGCGGACGGTTACGTCTGGCGGGAGATAAGTTGCTCGCCCGTAATGATAATCCGGGTCATGTTCTGCTCATCTTGAGCACAACATGACCTAGGTGTTACCAAGAATTAATTTGCGAACTGCGGCGCGCTGGCACATGTTGGCGCCAAATCGGAGCGTCTTGTGAGCTGTCGGCACCGTCTGACCGTAGTCAAGTTGCTCGGACACATAGAGTTTCTGGAACACATTCCGCTCAAGGCGAGCAGAATCGGGTCCGGATCCGGCCAAATCGGGAACGCTCAACATGACACGCACATTACGGTTTCGCTTCTGGGGGCTCGCGCTGGGGCTTCTTGCCCTGATCAGCACCACTCATCACGCCATGGCTGCGCCGTCCAAGGTGGAGAGCTTCATGCTGGACAATGGCATGCAGGTTGTGGTCATCCCCGACCATCGCGCGCCGGTGGTCACCCACATGGTGTGGTACCGGGTGGGTGCGGCCGATGAGCCTTCGGGGGAAAGCGGCGTTGCGCATTTCCTGGAACATCTTCTGTTCAAGGGCACCAAGACGGTTGCTCCTGGTGAGTTTTCCAAAACCGTGCGGCGCAATGGCGGCCAGGAAAACGCCTTCACCTCGCCGGACTACACCGCCTATTTCCAACGCATTGCCCGCGACCGGCTTGAGCTGATGATGAAGCTTGAGTCCGACCGGATGACGAACCTTCAGCTTTCCAAGAAGGATATCAAGACCGAGCGCGATGTGGTCACCGAAGAGCGCCGCTCGCGGGTCGACAATTCCCCGTCGGGCCGGTTGATGGAACAGGTGCGCGCCGCGCTTTACGTGAACCATCCTTACGGCGATCCGGTCATCGGCTGGATGCACGAAATCAAGCAGCTCAACCTTGAGGCCGTCACCGCTTTCTACAAGCGCTTCTACACGCCCTCCAACGCCGTGCTGATCGTGGCCGGAGACATTACGGCCGAACAGTTGCGCCCCCTGGCTGAGAAGTATTACGGCGTCATCCCCTCATCCGGGCCCATGAAGCAGCGGGTTCGCCCGCTGGAGCCGCCGCCCCAGGCTACCCGCCGTGTCACCCTGACCGATCCGCGCGTGCCGACCCCCTCGATGCGCCGGATCTACACCGCAGCCAGCTACTCAAGAGCAGAACCCGGCGAAGCCGAATCCCTCGATCTGCTTGCCCACATTCTGGGCACCGGAACCACCTCGCGGCTCTACCAGCGCCTCGTGGTGGAACAAAAGATCGCCTCCTACGCCGGCGCGTGGTATTCCGGCGATGCGCTCGATTCGGGTGACATCGGTGTTTATGCCGGCTCGCAAGCTGGCGGCGGGACAGCTGAACTGGCCGCGGTCGAAGCGGCCATTGACGAAGTGATCAAGGAGATTATCGAGAAGGGCGTAACCGATCAGGAGATGGCCGACGCCAAGAACAGCCTGCTTTCCTCGGTGATCTATCTGAAAGACGACCAGATGCGCCGTGCCAGGATCTATGGCGTTGCCCTGACGACCGGCCAGACGGTGAAGGATATTGAGGAATGGCCCAGCCGCATTGAGGCCGTCACTTCTGAGCAGATCCAAAAGGCAGCCCGCAAATATCTGAAAAAGCGCCGCTCGGTCACCGGCCTCCTGTTGCCGCAAAGACCAGAACAAAGAGCCAAAGCGCCCATTTCCGCCAAAAAAGGGGAAAAGTCATGAAGTCTCTAATTCTTTTTCCCACATCGGCCAAAAGCCTTTTGGCCCTGGGCCTGATCGCATTGCTGCACATGTCTGCGGCCAACACCGCCCAAGCTATCGAAATCCAGGAGGTCAAGAGCCCAGGCGGCGTCACCGCCTGGTTGGTTGAAGACCGCTCCATTCCGCTCCTGTCGATGCGCTTTGCGTTTCAGGGCGGCTGGGCGAACGAACCGGACGACAAGCGCGGCGTCACCCACTTTCTCGCCGGCATGCTGGATGAAGGCGCGGGCGACCTGACCTCCAAACAGTTCCAAAAGCGCCAGGCGCAACTGGCCATGAAGATATCCTTCCGGGCCCGGGCCGACCGCTTCTACGGCTCGTTTCAGGCGCTGACCCGGCACCGGGACGCCTCGGTTGCGCTTCTGGCCGACGCCCTGAACGCCCCCCGCTTTGATCAGGTGCCATTTGAGCGCATCCGCAGTCAGATCATCGTCAACATCAAGTCCAATTCCCAAGACCCTGCGCGCATCGCCAGCAAACACTGGCTGAAGCTGATGTTTGCCGACCATCCTTACGGGCGCACCCGGCGCGGCACACAGGAACAGTTGGCCGCATTGAAACCGCAGGATCTGAAGGATCTGAGCCAGCGCCTGTTTGCCAAGAAAGGCCTGAAGATCGCAGTGGTCGGCGATATCAACGCAGAAGAGCTGGGCACCCTATTGGACCGCGTGTTCGGGCAAATGCCCGATGAAGGCAGCATTGCAAAACTGGCCGAGGCCAAGGTGACCGCCAGGCCCGCCGTGCAGATCATCGATCGCAACATCCCCCAATCGGTGATTCAGTTCGGTCATTCCGGCATTAAACGTGCCGACCCGGATTTCGTGCCTGCCTATGTGCTCAATTTCATCCTGGGCGGCGGCGGCTTTGGCTCTCGCCTCACCGAAGAGATCCGCGAAAAGCGCGGGCTCACCTACTCGGTTTACAGCTATCTTTCGCCCTACAACCATGGCGCCCTTTTCGTGGGCGGCGCGTCGACCCAGAACGCCCGTGCCGGCGAGACGGTGAAACTGATCCGCCAGGAACTGAAGCGCATGGCCGAAGAGGGGCCCACGGCCAAAGAGCTCGCCGACGCAAAAACCTACATGACCGGCTCCTATGCCCTGCGCTTTGACACATCGCGCAAGATTGCCGGCCAGCTTTTGGCCATCCAGGTTGATGATCTGGGCGCCGACTATGTTGAAAAGCGCAACGAGTTGATCAATGCAGTGACCCTGGACGACTTGAAACGCCTGGCCAAACGCCTGTTGAAGCCGGGCGAACTGGTGATGACCATTGTGGGCAAGCCGGAGGGTGTGGACGCCAAGGAGGCCAAAGGGGGATAACCGGAATGCTCTACAGCCAGGATGTCAGCCGGTCCCTGGCGGGGGTGATTGGTCCCACAGGGTTGGCTGAAACCGATTTCCAGAGCTATCTGGAGGCTTCCGCCGCAGCGCTTGAAACCTTACGCGATCACCACAAGAACGATACCCTGCCGCTCCTGCGCTTGCCGGAGCGCAGAGATGATGTCGCCGCCTGCAGCAGCGCGCTTAGCGGCTTCCAGCGCGGCGCTGAGAATGTCCTGATTTTCGGCACCGGCGGCTCGTCTCTCGGCGGTCAGGCCCTTGCTCAACTGGCCGGCTACCGCACGCCGGGCCCCGAGCCTGACCAGGGCCGCGCCAGCAAGCCGCGCTTGCATTTTTTCGACAATCTGGACGGGCGAACCTTGAGCCTCGTGCTGCGCGATCTCGATATGAAGACCACCCGGTTTTTGATGATCTCAAAGTCGGGCGGCACCCCGGAAACCATCACCCAGTGTCTGGCCACGTTTGAGGCCTTGAAGGCGGCGGGCCTTGAATGGAACATGGCTCAGCATGTGCTGGCCCTGACCGAGCCGGGCGACGGCGAGAAGAACGCCCTGCGCCGGCTGGCCCAGTTTCACGATATTCCGGTTCTGGATCATGATCCGGAGATCGGCGGGCGCTATTCGGTGCTCTCCAATGTGGGCCTCTTGCCCGCTCTGATCATGGATCTGGACGTTGAGGCCTTGCGCGCAGGTGCCGCTGAAGCCTTGGCCCCGGTGCTTGAAGGCGCCAAGCCAGAGGACTGTCCGCCGGCGGTGGGCGCGGCGCTGAATGTGGGCCTGGCGGAAAAGTGCGGCCACACCGCAGCGGTGATGATGCCCTATAGCGACCGTCTGCGCCTGTTCTCAAACTGGTTTGCCCAGCTTTGGGCCGAGAGCCTCGGCAAGCAGGGCAAGGGCACGGCCCCCATCGCGGCAGCCGGCCCGGTGGATCAGCACTCGCAGTTCCAGCTCTTTAACGGCGGGCCCAAGGACAAGCTGGTCACCATCATCATGACCAACAGTGCCGGGGCAGGCCCGCGCATTCCGGAAAGCTACGCCACCGACCCGCTGGTCGGCTATCTGGCGGGCAGAACCATCGGCGATCTCACCGACGCCCAGCAGCGCGCCACCGCGGAAACCCTGGCGCGCAACGGGCGGACGGTGCGCACCATGGCGGTTGAGGATGTCAATGAGCGCACCTTGGGCGCGCTTCTGATGCATTTCATGCTGGAAACCATCATTGCCGGCCACCTGATGGGCGTGAACCCGTTCGACCAGCCTTCTGTGGAAGAAAGCAAGGTTTTGACCCGGGACTACCTGAAGACCATGTAGAAGCGGGTTGGGGAAAAATCTCGACTCATGGCATCATGAGCGCTGAACAATGAAGCGCAAAACATGAAGATCAGGCGATTATCGGACGGTTTGATCAACCGCATCGCGGCCGGCGAAGTCGTCGAGCGCCCTGCAAGCGCCTTGAAGGAGCTGGTTGAAAACGCAAGTGATGCCGGCGCCCGCGCGATCGATGTGACCCTGCACGGTGGCGGGCGCACGCTCATCCGCGTTGTGGACGATGGCTGCGGGATGACCGCGGACGAACTGGCGTTGGCCGTGGAACGCCACGCCACCTCCAAGCTTCAGAGCGATGATCTCCTCAACATCAAGACCATGGGGTTTCGCGGCGAGGCCTTGCCCTCCATCGGCGCGGTCAGTCGCCTTTCCATCCTCTCGCGGCCCCATGACGGCTCGGACGGCGCTGAGATCGAGGTGGACGCAGGGGTGAAGAGCGAGATCCGGCCAGCAGCCCTCTCGCCGGGCACCCAGGTTGAGGTGCGCGATCTGTTTTACGCCGTGCCGGCCCGGCTGAAGTTCCTGAAATCTGAACGGGCGGAAAACAACGAAGCGATCGATGTGATGCGCCGGCTCGCCATGGCCAACCCGGCCTGCGCCTTCTCGCTCACCATCGAGGAGCGCCGGGCCCTGAATTTCTCAGCCGCCGGGCTTGATCTGGACGGGCAGCTCAAGCGCGTCGGCGAGGTCATGGGTGAGGAATTTGCGCGCAATGCCCTTGCCATCGACACCCAGCGCGAAGGCATCCGGGTAACGGGATTTGCCGGTCTGCCCACCTTGAACCGGTCGCAGGCCAACATGCAGTTCCTGTTCGTCAACGGCCGGCCGGTCAAAGACAAGCTGCTCACCGGCGCGGTGCGCGGCGCCTATATGGATTTCCTCGCCCGCGGCCGCCATCCCATGCTGGCTTTGTTCATCACGCTGGATCCGCATCAGGTGGACGTCAATGTGCATCCCGCCAAGGCCGAGGTCCGGTTCCGCGAACCGGGCACCGTGCGCGGGCTCATTGTCAGCGCCCTGAAGGCCGCCCTGGCAGATGCCGGCCACCGGGCCTCCACCACCGTGGGCCGGGCAACGCTTGGGGCCTTCAGGCCGGATGCCGGAGGCGGCGGGCAGCGCCAGGCCTATGCCTACGGCGCAGCCCCGCGGCCCCTATCGCCGGGCCTTGCGGAGGCGGCGGCGGCCTATCAGGCACCGTTGCCGGGCGAAGCCCAGAGCGGCCTTGAGGGGCTGGACACGCCGTCAGCCGATCACCGCGCCGACGATGCGCCGCCTGCGCCCGATCTCACCGCCCGCCCGCTGGGGGCGGCCCGGGCTCAGGTGCATGAGAACTACATCATCGCCCAGACCGATGACGGCATGGTGATCGTCGACCAGCACGCCGCCCATGAGCGCCTGGTCTATGAGCGCTTCAAGGCGGAGCTTGCCAAATCTGGTGTGGCCCGCCAGCCCCTTCTGGTGCCCGAAGTGATTGAGCTTGACCCTGCAGCGGCCGATGGGCTGGTGCAGGAGGCGGAGCGCTTGAGCGAACTTGGCCTTACCATCGAAGCCTTCGGCCCCGGCTCCGTGGTGGTGCGCGAGGTGCCCGCCATTCTGGGCGACACCGACATTCAGGGCTTGATCAAGGATCTCGCCGACGATGTGGGCGAACTGGGCGAGGGGCTCGGCCTGGCCGAGCGCATCGACCATGTTCTGGCGACCATGGCCTGTTACGGCTCGGTGCGTTCCGGGCGCCGCCTCCGGGCAGAGGAAATGAACGCCCTGTTGCGCGAGATGGAGGCAACACCTCATTCCGGCCAGTGCAACCACGGCCGGCCCACCTATGTGGAGCTGAAGCTGTCGGACATTGAGCGCCTGTTCGGGCGGCGCTAGAGCGATCTAAGATGAGACTGCCCGCCAAGCTTTTCCTCAAAACCGGTCTGTTGCTGCTTGGCTTGTTTGTGCTGGCCGCTCTGCCGGCGGCTCCGGCCCGGGCCAGCGACGAGATCGGCCCGGAGAAGTGGCGCATCTCCTGCTTTGCCTACCGCGACGATAACCGCAACGGCCTCTACGACATGGCCGACCGGCCCTATGGCGGGCTGGTTGTGGAGATCGAACGTCCCGACGGGATCTTGGTGCAGGCCCAATCCAACATTTCCGGCTTTGCCAATTTCGATATGGCGTTCGGGAACGAAGAGAAAGGCCAGATTTTTGAGGCCGGCGTGCACAAGGCCAAAGCGCTGCCGCCGAACGGCTGGGTCATCACCTCAGATGCTGGGTCCCAGGAGATTGAGTTCGTCGAACGGCCGAACGCCGGGGGCCGCATGATCGCCACTAAGAACTGCGTGCCCATGGGGGTTGCCCCGGTGCTGTTCATTGGCGGCTCGGTCAGGCGGTCAGCGCCGGATCAGAAGATTTCGGCCACGGCCACGCGCGGCAATGCTGCTGCCGTGGAACTTGCGCTCGACGAACTCGGCAACTTTCACCACACGGTTGAGCCCGGCCACTGGACCGTGCGCCTGGAGGATCAGGCCACGGGAAAGCATGTTGAACGCAAGGTTGAGGTGAAAAGGCACCCGGTGGTCCTCTCCAAAATCACTGATTTTTCCCAACCTGAGGCCGCGCCGGGGCCGGTGACAACCGTTTCCTTCGACGATCTCACCAGTTCGGACTCGCTGTACGAGATCCCGTCGGGCTATGGCGGTCTTTTTTGGGGCAACTGGATCGCCACGCACCATAAGTTCTATCGGGGCTATGGCTATGTGAACGCCACCATATCAGGCGAATACATCGCCTATAACAGCTCCGGCTACCCGGCCGTCATGCACAGCGATGCCGGCACCAGTTTCGACTTTGTGGGCACCTACATCTCGGTGGCCTGGCCCCGGGCGGAGAAGGACTTCATCTTCGCAAAGGCCTGGAGGGGCGACGAGCTTGTGCACGCCGACAGGCTGCGCCTGGTAACCTCAGGCGCGATCTACTTCCAGGCCAACTACCACGGCATCACGAAGCTGGAGTTCACTTCCGGCAACTATGAACGCATTGTGCTGGATGATTTCAGCTTCCGCAAATGAGCGACAGACGGATTTGGGCCCTCTCAATCAAGTGCTGAAGGCTGCCGCGCCAGCTGCGCCCCTCCCGTCGCACATATCCAATAATGGACAGCTGTGTACGCCAGCTTTAGCGTCTCATTTAAAGCACTGGAGGCTTCATTCTGTCATCCTTGCCCGCAACCCAATTGCAAGCTGAGGAACAGCAAGATGCAACTCCGCCTGACCGATCGCTGCGGCGCGCAGCCTGCCCGCACCGTTTACAGCCTCACCTGGACAGATGGCGCCAAGTGCACCGCCAGAAACCTCATCCGGGAACGGGTGTCCATGGAGTTCGGGGCACTACGCGCGCCGGGCGCCCGAGGAGGTGTTGGCCAGCATCTGGTGCAATATCCGCGGCACGCCGATTGTACGTTGGACGAAGCTGTCGCGCTGGCCTTGCGGGGTTTTGAGATCAAAGCCTTCTATCTGATCGTCAACGGGCAGCACATCACCGAATTGGATGAATCCTTTACGCTGCCGCCGCACAGCGAAGTGACCTTTCTGCGCCTGTTGCCCAAGCTGGCCGCCTAAGGCGCCGGCGGAACGGCGAAGGTGTACTGGGCCCACAGGGTCTCCCAAACCGGATCCTTTTGCGGATCTTTTGCCTCCAACGGACGGATCACCACCGCGTCGAGCAGATATTCAAACCCTGACCTGACCGGGACCCGAACCCGGCCCTCCGCATCGGTCTTGAACAGCTTTACCGTAACCGCACCATCGGGCGCCTTTTCAAACACTTCCACCTGCGCGCCGGCGCGCGGCTTGTTCTGATAGACCAGGCGCACGGGAAACCCGGCCTCGAGCTCCTGCGTATAAGGGTTCGCTTCGGCAATGAACTCCGTCTCTAGCCCCACGGGCCCGTCGCGGCCTGTGCCTTCGCCCACGGCGACCAGGCTTTTGGCAAAGCGTCGGTAGCGTTCCAGGAAGTTCTTGAACGGCAAGCCGCGGGCCTGATGTTGGGCGAGCACACGAGCAAATCCTTTGTGGCGCACGAACCTCACGAACTTCTGCCACTCGCCATAGCGCACATGGCTCTTGGTGGTTTGGTGCACGATCACCGCCAGTCCGCTGCCCGGGGCCTTGATCTGCAGGGCCGGATCATCCCCCAAGCGGCCCTCAACCTGAGTTGCCGCGCCGTTCATGATCACCTCGAACCGGGAAAAGTTGTCGGGCAGGAAGGAGCTTGTGGGCCCCTTGAAGCTCTCCCCGACCCGCAGCGCTGCAATTATCTTCTCGCCGGGTTCGACTGAGTAGCGAACTGGTGCTATCCAGAACTCATGTGAGAGAGCCTGATGGGCATGGGTGGCCCCCAGAAAGACAATGAGAAGAGCAGGCAGCACGGCGCGCATGTGTGAGTTCACCAATTGGCAATGGGCCGTCAAACTGGCATATGCCCGGGGCAAGTCAAGCGCGCTACGCCTTGCTGCCATCATCGCGCTCATCTTCGCCGTGGCGGCCGACCTTGAGGCCCATGAGGTGAGGCCGGCCATCGCGGATGTCGAGATCGGCGCCGACGCGGTGCGCATCGAGATCCGCCTCTCTCTGGAGGCCCTGGTGGGCCGGGTCGACCTGAGGGGCCTGAGCGACACCGACAATTCCCCGCGCTCTGCAAACTATGATGCCTTGCGCAAACTGGCACCTGCTGCTCTGGGCACCGCACTGCGCGCCGCCTGGCCGGATTTGAGTGCAACGTTGCATGTCTCCGCCGGCGACCAGCGCCTGGTGCCGGTTCTGCTGGAGGCCAAAATCCCCGAAGTGGGCAATATCTCTCTGCCCCGCGACAGCCGGATCAAACTGCGCGCCGCCCTGGCCGGGCATTCGGGCAAGCCGGTGGTGTTCGGTTGGAATGGTGAGAACGGCCCGCTCATCGTGCGCCAGACCGGCAGCGGGGAGGGGGCCTACACAGGCTATTTGAAGGATGGCCAGCTGAGCGCGCCGATGACACGCGACGGTTCGGCCGGTCAAACCGCCTGGCAAACCTTTTCGCAGTACATCGTGATCGGGTTTGAGCACATTGTGCCCAAGGGGCTCGACCATATTCTGTTCGTGCTTGGCCTCTTCTTCTTTGCCTTGCGCCTCAAGCCGCTGCTGATCCAGGTGACGGCGTTCACCTTCGCCCACACCATCACCCTGGCGCTGGCAACTCTGGGGGTTGTCACCGTGCCCGCTTCCATCGTCGAGCCCCTCATCGCCGCCTCGATCATCTATGTGGCCGTGGAGAACATCTTCGCCAAAGGATTGAGCATTTGGCGCACGGTGGTGGTGTTCGGCTTCGGCTTGCTGCACGGCCTCGGCTTTGCCTCGGTGCTCGGCGATGTGGGGCTGCAGCCCACCCAGTTGGTGGTTGGGCTCTTGGGCTTCAATGTGGGAGTGGAGCTCGGCCAACTGGCGGTGATCGCGGTTGCCTTCGCCCTCATCGGCCTCCCCCTGGGCAAAAAGCCCTGGTACCGCGCGCGCATCGCCATCCCTTGCTCGGTGCTCATCGCTCTGGTGGGGGCATTCTGGTTTGCCGAGCGGGTGCTGGGTTAGGCGTACCTGACAATCAAGATCTGGGTGTCACCGTAAGCGCGCCGGTCCATGAGCTCAAAACCGGCGGGCAACTCAATCTCAGCCTTGCCCGCCTCCTCCAGCACACATAGCGCCCCAGGGCCAAGCCAGCCCTCACGTGCCGCCGATGCCAGCGCCCTCTCTCCCAGCCCCTTGCCATAGGGCGGATCGGCGAACACCAGGTTGAACGGCACCATGTTCTGCACTTTGCCCAGCCGGGTGGCATCGCGCCGCCAGATCTTGCTCACCCCTGTGGCCCCCATGGCCTCCACATTCTGCCGGATCAGCGCCCGGGCGGAGGCCGCCTCTTCGATGAACAGGCAAAACGCCGCCCCGCGCGACAGGGCCTCCAGGCCCAGAGCCCCGGTGCCGGCGAATAGATCGAGAATCCGGGCGCCTTCCAGCTCGAAATCTGCAACGCCGTGGGCCAGGATGTTGAACAGGGCCTCGCGCGTGCGGTCAGACGTGGGGCGGACCGCCCGTGACTTGGGCCCCGCAAGGGCCAGGCCCCTATGATTTCCGCCGACGATGCGCATCGGGTTTGCCGGGCTTTGTGGCGCGTCGCGTCTGATCTTTTGTGGTCCGGGCAAGGGCGGGAAGCCGCGAGCCCAGCTGGTCGCGCAAAGTGCGGCGCGGCACTTCCTTCACCTCGCCGCGCTGAAGATCGCCAAGCTGGAACGGTCCGTAGGAGAGGCGCAGCAGCCGGTTCACCTGCAGCCCCAGATGCTCCAGCACCTTTTTCACCTCGCGGTTCTTGCCCTCGCGCAGCGACATGGAGACCCACACATTGCCCCCTTGCACCTTGTCGAGCCGGGCATCGATCTCGCCGTAGCGCACGCCGTCCACTTCAATGCCCGTCTTCAGCCGGTCAAGGGCAGTCTGCTCGATTTTGCCATGGGCCCTGACCCGGTAGCGCCGCACCCAGCCGGTGGAGGGCAGCTCCAGCTCGCGCGCCAGGGCGCCGTCATTGGTGAGCAGCAACAGGCCCTCGGTGTTGAGGTCGAGCCGGCCGATGGAGATCAGCCGCGGCAGGTTGGCGGGAAGTTTCTCAAACACCGTGGGCCGGCCTTCGGGATCTTTATGGCTGGTCACCAGGCCGGAGGGCTTGTGATAGCGCCACAGGCGGGTGGTTTCCGCTTCGGGCAGGAGAGCGCCGTCCACCTGCACCTTATCGTGCGCGTTCACCAGAAAGGCTGGGGTGGTCAACACCTTGCCGTTGACCTTAACGCGCCCGGCCTCGATCATCCGCTCCGCATCGCGCCTGGAACACACGCCGGCACGCGCGATGCGTTTGGCGATGCGTTCGCCTTTTGGGTCTGTTGCCGCTTCTGTCATGCCTTCTCATAGCAAAGCCCTTGACCTTGTCCACCGCTTAAGCGCATGAGGCGGGCCATGTCTGAGTTCATGGATATGGCGTTGGCCGAGGCCGGGGCGGCGGCGGCCCGGGGCGAGGTCCCCGTGGGGGCGGTCGTGGTGGGCGCCGACGGCGGGGTTTTGGCGCGCGCCGGCAACCGGGTGGTCGAACTGGCCGACCCCAGCGCGCATGCCGAGCTTCTGGCCATCCGCGCAGCGGCCGAGGTGTTGGGCTCTGAACGCCTTACGGGCTGCGATCTCTACGTGACGCTTGAGCCATGCCCCATGTGCGCCGGCGCCATCTCGCTCGCCCGTCTGCGCCGGCTTTACTATGGCGCCGAAGACCCCAAGGCCGGCGGGGTGGATCATGGGGCCCGGGTGTTCAGCCATGCCACCTGTCATCATGCGCCGGAGGTCTATGGGGGCCTGCGTGAGCGGGCGGCGTCTCAGATGCTGAAAGCGTTCTTCAAGGCACGGCGCTAGGGGGCTAGCCCCGTTTCCCCGCATCCCTGCGAAAGCAGGGGCGTGGGTATTCCCCCTTTCGTCATCCCGGAATTTTGCGTTAGCAAGATATCCGGGATCCAGGGGCAGCGAATCCTTGAGCCAGCCGCCCTGGATCCCCGCTTTCGCGGGGATGACGAACGATTGGGGTGCAGGAATGACGAACGATTGGGGTGCAGGGATGACGAACAATTGGAGACTACCCGCCGTGCGCCTCCACGGCCTGTTCCAGCGCCCGCTTCAGCTCCTCCTTGGCGGGCCGTGCCTCGGCCATGATGTCGCGCACCTTGAAGAACTCTCCGGCGCGGTACTGGTCCACGGCAGGGTAGATGTAAATCTCCGGATCCACCTTCTCTCGCCTCAGCTTGGTGATCTGATGCTGCATCACATAGATCGAGCGGAACGCGCGCAACAGGTTTGAGGCCGCCTCATTGTCCTCCTCGCTGAGGCGCCCGCCGGTCACGTCAACCGCGACGATCAGGTCCGTGCCGTCCGCCACATGCTCAAACGGCACCGGATTGCTCATGGCCCCGTCCACCAGCGTGCGCCCCTCCAGCTTAGGCGCCTGGATGAGGCCGGGAAGCGCCATGCTGGCGGCCACCGCCTCGCGCAAGTTCCCGCTTGTGATCACCACCTCTTCCTGCGCGGTGAGGTCCGTGGCGATGATGGTCAGGGGAATCTGCGTCTTGTTCACATCGCTCGCGGTCTTCTTGGGCAATACCAGGTTGGCCAGGGTGCTGCCCTCGATCGACACCTGGTTGAAGGATTTAACGTCAAACAGGTCCCAGACCTTCATGTCCGGATTGGACAAGAGGCGCCGGGCGGCCTCGATGCGGTTGCCCAGAACCGACACCGTGTGCTCGCGGATCTCCTTGCCCGTGAGGCCCGAGGCGTAGGCCGCGCCCACCAGAGCACCGAAGCTGGTGCCGGCAATGCGCGCCGGTTTCAGGCCCAGTTCGTCAAACGCCTCGATCATGGGAATGTGCGCTATGCCGCGGGCCGCCCCGCCTCCGAGCGCCAGGCCGATGCGCGGGGCGCTCATGCGCCGGCCCTTTTGGCGTAGTCCCAGGCCACTTTGGAAATGGGCCCCACCAAAGCCTCCATGGCTGCCGCATTGGGGTTGGCCGCCGTGCCGTCGCGCACCCGGCCCACAATGCCCTGATAGATCGCGCCCAGACGGAAGAAATTGTAGGCAAAATAGAAATCGAAATTGGGGATCTGATCGCGCCCGGTCCGCGCGCAGTAGGCGGCCGCATAGTCTTCGATGCTTGGGATGCCGAGGGCCCTCAGGTCATGCCCCACCAGCGAGCCCACACCGGCCACCCCGTCGCTCTGGGGCATGCGCCATTGCATCATGTGGTAGGTGAAATCGGCAATCGGGTCGCCCCGGGTGCACAGCTCCCAGTCGAGCACCGCCAGAATGCGCGGCTCGGTGGGATGCAGAATGGCATTGTCCAGGCGAAAATCCCCATGCACGATGGTCGGCGCATTGTCGGGCGGGCAGGCGCCCGGCAGCCAGGCGATGAGGTTGTTCATCTCCTTAATTTCAGTGTCGATCGAGGCCACATACTGTTCAGACCAGCGCTTGATCTGGCGCGCCACATAGCCTTCCGGCCGGCCGAAGTCGGCAAGGCCTGAGGCCTCAACGTCTATGCTGTGCAGGCGGGCGATGGTGGCGTTCAGCGTGTCGAAGATGGCCGCGCGTTCTTCCGGCGAGACGTCTGGAATGTGCGGGTTCCAGATCACCCGGCCGTCGACGAAATCCATCACGTAGAACATGGTGCCGACCACATCGTCATCGTCACACAGCAAATGCGGGCGGGCGACGGGAAAGCCTTGGGCGTAAAGCGCCGAGATCACCTTGAATTCCCGGTCCACCGCGTGGGCGGAAGGCAGCAGCTTGCCCGGCGGTTTGCGGCGCAGAACGTAAGAGCCGGAGGCCGCGGTGATCTTGTAGGTGGGGTTCGATTGGCCGCCTTTGAACTGCTCCACCGTGATGGGGCCGGCAAAGCCCTCAATATGCTCCGCCAGGTAGGCTTCCAGCCTGCGCTCATCGAAGCTCAACGCCTCGGCGACCGGCTTGGTGCCTTCATAGGCGGCTTGGCGGCTGTTTTCTGTCATTGTGCTCAGAACCTTACCCAATCAGCGCCGGTTCGCAAATGACAATGCGAAGCGCCAGAGACCCCCACGGTGTCGTCCTCGGGCTTGACCCGAGGACCCAGGGCGGAATGCTCAGGTCTCTGCGGCTCGAGGGCGGCATCTGGAAAGATCCGATCAAAGCTAACTGCTCTCACATCAGCCGATTTCGCTCGAGCCCTTCTCGCGCGCCACCGCCCGCCAGCCAATGTCGCGGCGGCAGAACCCACCCGGCCAGTCCACCTTGTCCACCGCCGCATAGGCCCTGGCCTGGGCCTCGGCCACGCTGGCGCCGATGCCGGTGACGTTGAGCACCCGGCCGCCTGTGGCGAGGCAAGCGCCGGCCTCCGAACGCCCTGTTCCGGCGTGGAAGATCTCCACATTTTCGTCCGAGCCTGCTTCGGCCAGATTGCCGATCTCGGTGTTCTTTTCATAAGACCCAGGATAGCCCTTCGCGGCCATCACCACAGTCAGCGCCGCCTCATCGGCCCAGCGGGCGGACACATGGCCCAGCTGGCCATCGGCCGCGGCCAACAGCAAGGTCACCAGATCATCGCGCAGCCGCATCATTAGCACCTGGCATTCCGGGTCCCCGAAGCGCACATTGTACTCGATCAGCTCAGGGCCCTTCTCGGTGATCATCAGCCCGGCAAAGAGCACGCCCTGAAACGGCATGCCCGCCGCGGCCATGGCCGCCACAGTGGGCTCGATGATCTCCTCCATGGTGCGCCGGCAGAGTTCCTCGCTCATCACCGGGGCCGGGGAGTAGGCACCCATGCCGCCGGTGTTAGGGCCGGTGTCGCCGTCGCCCACCTGTTTATGGTCCTGGGCCGTGGCCAGCGGCAGTGCCGTCTTGCCGTCCACCAGCGCAAAGAAGCTTGCCTCTTCGCCCACCAGAAAGTCTTCGATCACCACTTCCGCACCGGCCGCGCCGAAGGCGCCGCCGAAAATCTCATCCACCGTGCTGCAGGCTTCGTCCAGGCTCTGGGCAATCACCACGCCCTTGCCCGCGGCCAGCCCGTCCGCCTTGATCACCAGAGGGGCTGATTGTTCTCGTGCATAGGCCTTGGCTGCCTCAGGTTCGGAAAACCTGGCATAGGCGGCGGTGGGGATATTGTGCTTGGCGCAGAGATCCTTGGTGAAGCCCTTTGAACCCTCAAGCTGGGCTGCCGCGGCCGAGGGGCCGAAGGTCTTGATGCCGGCGGCCATCAGATCATCGGCCAGCCCGGCCACCAGGGGCACCTCAGGGCCCACCACCACAAAGTCCACGTCGTTGGCCCGGCACAGCGCAATCACCGCCACATGGTCGGAGATGTCCAGGGCCATGCACTCGGCCACTTCGGCAATGCCGCCATTTCCCGGCGCGCAGATCAGACGGTCGCACAACGGGCTCTTGGCGATGGCCCAACACAAACCATGCTCCCGGCCGCCAGAGCCGATCACCAGGATGTTCATGAAAGCCTGCCTCCCATTGTCCGCCGCATAAGGGTCCGATGCGCTCATAAATCACCCCTGCCTGGGGGATGCAACGGGATATGCACAACCTATCGCGGAGGGTGAAAGTGGTATGGTTGAAATTCGCAATTTTGGATATTTTTTTGAGGCCAAATCTCCCGTAAGGCGGCACAACCAAAGTTTCGCCTCGCGATTTGTCTGGAGAACCTCATGCCTCGTCAGAATGAACTTGGTCAGCCCATCGGAGATGCCTTGCCTGAGGGCTGGCAGAGCCCGCCTGTTCCGCCCCGCAAGGTGATGGAGGGCCCGCGGGTGCGGGTTGAGCCGCTCGATCCGGGGCGCCATGCCGCCGGCCTGCATGAGGCCAACCTGTTGGATGAGACGGGCGCCGGATGGACCTATCTGCCCTATGGCCCGTTCGCCACGCTGGAGGACTACCGGGCCTGGATGGAGGCCTCGTGTATGAACGACGATCCCATGTTCTGGGGTTATGTGGACAAGCATTCGGGCAAGACCATCGGTTTGGGCTCGTACCTGCGCATCAAACCGGTTGAGGCCTCCATCGAAGTGGGCCACATTCGCCTTTCACCGCTGCTGCAGCGCACACCCATGGCCACCGAGGTGATGCACCTGATGATGAAAAACGCCTTTGATCTGGGCTACCGGCGCTATGAATGGAAGTGCGATGCGCTGAATGCCCCGTCCAGGCGGGCGGCCGAACGGCTGGGCTTCACCTACGAAGGCATCTTCCGCCAGGCCACCCACTATAACGGCCGCAACCGCGACACCGCCTGGTTCGCCGTCATCGACAAGGATTGGCCGGCCGTGGAGGCCGCCCATTCGGCGTGGCTCGATCCGGCAAACTTCGACGATCAGGGCCAGCAGCGCCAATCGCTCTCCGCGCTCATGGTCAGAGGCTGAGCCCTTGCCGGAGGAGGCCAAAGGCACGCCCATCCTGACGGTTGTGTTGATCGGCCTGTTCTGGGGTTTGAACTGGCCTGCGGTGAAATACATGCTCACCGAGATGCCGCCCATGACGATCCGGGCGGCGGCCTTTCCCGTGGCCGCCCTGTGCCTGGCGGCCATCGCCTGGGGCAGGGGGGAGCGCCTGCGCCCTGAGCCTGGCGAAATGCTTCCCATGATCGTCACCGGCCTGTTGGTGATCTGCGGCTTCAACGTGCTCACCGCGCTCGGGCAGATGCTCACCGAAACCTCAAAGGCGGCCATTATCGCCTACACCATGCCGGCGCTGACGGCAGGCTTCGCCGCCTTGTTCCTGGGCGAGCGGCTGGGCACAAAGCGTCTGACGGCCCTGGCCGTGGGCATGGCCGGGCTGGCGGTTCTGGCGTCTGAGAATTTCGCCGCGTTGGTCTCTGAGCCTTTGGGTCCCGTCATCATGCTGCTGGCGGCCCTCTCCTGGGCGCTCGGCAATGTGGCACTGAAGGCGCGGCAATGGAGCCTTGCGGCGCTGCCGCTCACGGTCTGGTTCTTCGTGGCTTCCAGCCTGTTCATATGGCCACTGGTGCTGATCTTCGAGCCGCCCTGGGAGCAAACCATGCCCAGTGCGCCTGTGCTCATCACCCTGGTCTATCACGCGCTCGGCCCCATGGTGGTGTGCTATGCGCTGTGGACCGCGCTGGTGGGCCGGCTGTCGGCCTCTGTGGCCGCCATCACCTCGCTTCTGGCGCCGTTCGTGGGCGTTGTGTCCGCTGTCGTTCTGCTAGGCGATCCGGTGAGCTGGCAGAAAATTGCCGCCCTGGCGATGATCCTTGTGTCCATCAAGCTCGCCATCGCCCCTCAACGCGCCTGAGAGATCCAGTCCACTGCTGCGCTCAGGTCTGCCACCGTGGCCGTTGGCGGCGGGTCTACCGTGTGTTCGGCCCCGTCCTGGTACTTGCCGGTTCTGACCAAAAGCGCGCGGCCCACCCCCGCCTGAAGGGCGCCAGAGACATCCGCCTCGGCATCATCACCCACCATCACCGCATCTTCAGCGCGGCAGTTCATGCTGTCCAGCGCGGCCTGGAAGAAGGCCGGGGACGGTTTGCCCAGCACCGTGGCGCGGGTGCGCGCCCCAAACTCCAGCGCCTTGACGAACGGGCCGGCATCCAGGCTCAATTCGCCGTCATGGTCCTTGAAGGTCCGGTTCGGCGCCAGGGCAATCAGTTCGGCGCCGGCCGAAAGCTGGCGAAAGGCCGCATTGAGCGCCTGATAGCTAAAGCCTTCGCCCGCATCGCCCACCACGACGGCGCTCTGTGGAAAATCTGCCAGATCGGAGAAATCCTCCATCAGGCCCGGGTGCACCAGCAAGTGCGCCGAGCGCCGGTTGGCGCCAAGCCAGCTCCGTGCCGCCTCCGCCGGGGTGAACAGCTCGTCGGCGGTGCACGGCACCTCCATGCGCTGCAAACTGCGCAGGATCTCAGGCTTGGCGGTGCGGGTCGTGTTGGTGAGAAAGCGCAACGGCAGGCCCATCTGGCGCAGGCGCTCCAGCGCGTCGATTGCGCCCGGCAGCGGGTCTTTGCCCACATAGATGACGCCGGACAGATCTAGCAAAACCCCAGCAATCATGTGGACATCATGCCAAGCAGCCTGCACAAGGTCAAATTCTCCCTGGAAATGCTGCGGGCCCGTCCGCTACAGGGTATAAGCCCCCTTAAGGGGGGAGGATAGACAACGAGCAGAGAGCCTCAATGTCCGCAAGCGACGACGATACTCTGGGCTGGCCCTTCGATGACGCGGAAGATCCCGCGCCCGCCCGCCCGAACGTTGTGGAATATTCTGTCAGCGAGATCTCGTTCGCCCTCAAGCGCACGGTTGAGGACACCTTCGGCCATGTGCGCATCCGCGGTGAGTTGGGCCGGGTCTCGCGGCCTGCCTCCGGCCATGTCTATCTGGACCTCAAAGATGAAAAGGCCGTGCTCTCCGGGGTGGTTTGGAAAGGCGTGGCCCAGCGCCTGAAGGTGCAGCCCGAACAGGGCCTAGAGGTGATCATCACCGGCAAGATCACCACCTTCCCCGGTCAGTCGAAATATCAGGTCGTGATCGACAGCATGGAGCCGGCCGGCGCCGGCGCCCTCATGGCGTTGCTTGAAGAACGGCGCAAGAAGCTGGCCGCCGAAGGCCTGTTCGATGAGGACCGCAAAAAGGAACTGCCCTACCTGCCCGAAGTGATCGGCGTAGTGACCTCGCCGTCCGGCGCCGTGATCCGCGATATCCTGCACCGCCTGGCCGACCGCTTCCCGCGCCATGTGGTGGTCTGGCCCGTGCGCGTGCAAGGGGAAACCTCCGGCGAGGAGGTGGCCCGCGCCATCCGCGGCTTCAACGCGCTTGAACCGAGCGGCCCCGTGACCCGGCCAGATGTGATCATCGTTGCGCGTGGCGGCGGTTCGCTGGAAGACCTTTGGGGCTTCAACGAAGAGGCCGTGGTGCGCGCGGCCGCAGACAGCGAGCTCCCGATCATCTCCGCCGTGGGCCACGAGACAGACTGGACCTTGATCGATCATGCCGCCGACCACCGGGCCCCCACGCCGACCGGTGCGGCAGAGCGGGTGGTGCCGGTGCGCATGGAGCTTGCGGCCACGGTGGACGATTACAGCGCACGCCTGCAGCGCGGCCTGGCGCGCGGTCTTTCCGACCGCAAACAGGCGCTGCGGGCCGCCAGCCGCGGCCTGCCCAAGCTTGATGAGGCCTTGTCTCTGCCCCGCCAGCGGCTGGACGCCGCCTCTGGCCGGCTTGGCCAGGCTCTGCGCATGAGCACCCAGCAGCAGCACAGCCGCTATGCGGCCACCGCGGCGCGCCTCACCCGGCGGCCCCTGGAGCAGGGATTGGCACAGAAGGGCGAAGCTGTCGGCGCCCTCGCCGAACGCAGCCGGCGCGCCTTTGCCCGGATCACCGAGATCAGGCGTCAGAGCCTCAGCACCCAGGCTAAGCTGCTGGCCAGTCTTGGCTACCAATCGGTTCTTGAGCGCGGTTTTGCCCTGGTGCGCGATGCCGATGGCAAGCCGATCCGCACCGTGACGTCCACCAAACCGGAGCAGCGCGCCGAGATCCAATTCCAGGACGGGCGCGTGGCCGCAACCCTTCACAGCCAGCTCTCAGGCCCTGCGCCGCGCCCGCAAAAGGCTAAGAAGAAGACCAAGCCCGCAGAGGGCCAAGGCAGCTTGTTTTAAAAAAGATATGGAAATCTTCAAGCCAACGCCCTAGGTACAGAAACACTATGAACAGGTTCCAGCCAAATTTCATCGGAGGCCGCGAAGCGCGGGTGCGCTATCTGGATTCCGATTTCCAGATCATGGTGCAGGGCGAGTTTGTGCGCTGCGGGGTCTCCGGCAAGCCGATCCCGCTTGATCAGCTGAAATATTGGGACGTGGAGTTGCAGGAAGCCTATGCCACGGCGGAGATTTCCATGCAGCGCTACCTGGGGAAGATCAAGGCCTAGAGCCTATTCCGCCGCCTCCAATGCGCGGCCAACCGTTCCGACAGATCCCAAAATCTGCGTGCGCAGCGCTTCCACGGCACTGGAGAGGTCGCCCGGTTTGGTGATCAGCTCGATGCGAAACTCCCCAAGCGAGGGGAACCCGTCCGCCCCTGAAAGTATGCGCATACCAGGCCGGATGGTCAGTTCCGGCAACGCGCCGACCGCCAATCCGGCCATAATGGCCGCATGCATGGCAACACTGTTGGAGCTGGCATAGGCGATCCGGTAGGGCCTGCCGACCGATTCCAGCGCGTCGAGCGCCATTTGCCGCCAATCGCAGCTGGGGTGCGAAACCGCAACCGGCAACAGCTCCTTTTCATGCACACAATGGCGCGGTGAGGTCACCCATTGAAGCTTTTCGTGGCGCACCACCTCGCCGTAAACCACCCCGCGCTGGCAGGTGTGGAGGCTGAGGTCCAGATCACCGGCCATGGTCTTCTCGCGCAAAACGCTGCTGGGCAGGCATTCCACATCAACTTCCACCATGGGGTGGGTGCGGGAAAACGTCGCCAGCACTTGCGGCAAGAGGCGCTCTGCATAGTCGTCCGGCGTTCCAAGCCGCACAACGCCGGCGCAGTCTGGCTCGGCAAACGCCTGCATGGCCTCATCCGACAGACGCACAATGCGCCTTGCATAGTCGAGCAAGTGCTCCCCGTCTGCGGTTAGCCGGTTGATGCGTCCGTCGCGCACGAAGAGCGATTTGGAAACCGTTTCCTCCAACCGCTTCATTTGCATGGAGACGGCCGACTGGCTTTTGAACACTTCCTCGCCGGCTTTCGAAAAGCTGCCCGTGTCGGCAATGGCGATAAAGGTGCGCAGCAAATCCACGTCGAGATTGAGGGCCATGGGGTTTCTTTTAATCCATCAAGATTGTTGATCTGTTCTATTTAAAACATTCGTTTGTTAAATCAATAGCACACGCACACATAATCAGCACACCACCCGCCGACAGGCATCCGGCCCCGGGATTCAAAGGGGCAGACGTGGAAGCAGATGCGCTTCCGGCGAACAGGAGAAGTGTGCCATGACGACCCTTGACGAAGTAAGACTGCACTCCAGCGACTATCCTCAATGGATCCGCACAGCCATCCGGCTCTATCACAACTGGAAAACCAGAAATAACGTCCGCGCGCTTGAAACCTATGATGCGCGGATGTTGGACGACATGGGCGTGACCCGCGATGAGGTGATGTGGGCGGCCCGATTGCCGCTCAGCCTGAACGCAGCCTGGGAATTGCGCCACCGCTCGCGCACGCGGCGCCTGGCCGACCAGGCGATCGGCTCGGCGCGGCGCTAGAGCAACCTCCGATCAGTTTGAGCGGAAGTTGCCCTAGAGAACGAGCCTAATACCTGCCGCGGGTGGCCTGTTCGACAGAATTGAGCAGGTCATCTGCAATGTCCCCGCCGGGGCTGCCTCTCCCTAGGATGTCCTCTAGCCTCTCCCGGCCCTGGCGGGGATCTCGCCGGAAAATCGAATCATCAAAAGAGACATCCGGCTCTTCCTGCCGGTATGTGGGCCGGCCTTGGGGCCTGCCGCCGCCGAGCGAACCACCCAGAATATCCTTCAAAATATCGCCAAATCCGCCGCCCCCGCCGCGGGGCACCTGCCGGGGCTGGCGCTGCGGTGCGCGCTGTTCGGGCAGGGGAAACGGCAGGCCGCCGCCGGACCCTGCGCCCATGCGCTTGGTCAGCGAGCCGAGCACCATGGACGCGATCACCGGCAGCAACTGTTTGAGAAGGGCACCCCCGATGCCTGAGGAGCCCGACAATTGCTGGGCGACGCCGCGGCTCACGTCCTTGGAGCCGAAAATGTGGCCGAGGATCTTGTTCCCGTCGTTGGCCACATTGCCGAACTGGGTTGCGTCCGGATCGTCGAAATAGCGTTCATGGCGTCCGCCCGACAGGGCATTCACCAGGGCGTCATAACCGCCATCTTGCGCCACATTGCGCCTGACACCGGACGCGATCACCGGTGCCAGCATCTCAAAGGCCAACTGAGACTGTTCTTCGCTGAGCCCGAATTGCTGGGCCACATTCTTAACCGCCTGGCCGCCTTGTGCCTGCGCGAGTATGTCGAGTAGTTCCACCGCGTGTTCTCCCTTTGCCACCGATTGGGCCAATTAACCCCAACTTAGCGCGATTACGCCGCAAAACCAGGGAGCAATCAACCGGATTGGTCGAATTAAATCGATCGGCTTTGCAGTTTGTTAAGCGTAAGTGGGCATGATTTGGCGAAGTATGTGTGTAGGAGTGAGTACCGATGACAACGGCCGCGGCCCCTAATCAGCTGCCTGAGAGCCTGTTTAGCCCTGAACATGAAGGGCAGGTTTCAGCACCATTGAGCCCCGAACCGGCACCGGAAGGTGCGCTCCTGGAAGCTGGGACACCGGAGGACGAGCTGCCGCAAATGCCGCCCGAACAGCTGCAGCAGGCCCTCGCCCAGCAATTCCAGCAAGCTCCCGCACCTGCCGCCCCGGCGGCCGCGCCGGAAACGGCAGCACCCGTCGAGCCAGCCGCCCAGGCGCCTGCCGAGCCTATGGCCCAAGTGCCTGCCGACCCGATGGCCCAGATGCCTGCCGAGCCAGCACCCGTGATGGCTGCCGAGCAGATGGCCCCGATGGCGGCAGAACCTGTGGCTCAAGTGCCGGCTGAACCTGTTGCTCACGCGCCGGCCGAGCCGGTGGCCCAGATGCCTGCTGAGCAAGCGCCTTATGTGCCGCAAGAGCTGGGTGCAGGCCACCCGGTCGCTCAAATGCAGGAGATGGTTGCGGAGCCTGCACAGATGGCCGAAGCGCCAATGCAGGAGGCTAATGTCCAACCTGCCCCTGTCCAGCCGGAAGCTGCGCCGTTGCAGCCGGAATTCAACGATCATGCGGCCGCCGCTCACGCCGAGGCTGCCACTGCCGTGCCCGCGCATGCCACGGAAGCGCCTGAAACCGTGTTGGCGGCGATGCCTCATCCGGACACCTACCAGCAGCTGCCGCCGGCCACTGCCAATGCCGAACAGGTTATTCCCGGCCTGGCGCCCGAAGCCCAAGACCAGCTTCAGGCCGCGGCCCGCTATGTTCCAAACGAAGTTGCGATGCCTGCCGCGCCGGCGCCCGAGGCTGCCTCAACGGCTGCACCGATGGCGGCCGAAGCGGTCCCGCCGGCCCAAGAAGCGGCACCGATCGATCAAATGCAACAGCCCGCCGCAGCCGGCGTGGGTATTCCCGACGCCTTGGAAGCCCTATCGCAGCCGGTGGCCGGCCAGCCCGTGGCAGCAGAGCAGGCTATGTCCGCTCAGATGCCCGAGATGGCTGATCCGGCCGCATTTCAGCAGCCTGGCGGCTTGCCTGCAGACCCGGCGATGCCCATGGCCGAAGCCCCGCAAGCGGCGCCCGATCCTATGATGCCCGCGGATGCGCAAGCCGCCGCCATGCCGGAAATGGCCGCCGCGCCAGATGCGCAGGTCGCCCAGGACGTGCCGGGCGAAATGGCTCAATTGGCGCCTGAAGCAGCCGGCGTGGCCTTGGCCACCGAAATTCCGGCCATCACGGAATTGCCGCCGACGGGCACAGCCGAAAAACCTTTGGTGCTGGGCAGCGATCTGCGCCAGCTTTCAACGGTTTCAGCCGACACGCAAAAGAAGGGCGGCCTCTCCGGACTGTTTTCCAGAAACCAGGAAGCCGATACACCGGCGCCCGCACCGGGCCGCGTCCCGGTGCTTGGGGCACCTGAGGGCGAAGAGAAGAAGAAGGGCTTCAGCCTTTCCGGACTGTTTTCGCGCAAGAAGAAGGATGAAGCCACGCTGCCGCGGGAAATCTTTGCAGGCCAACCGGCCGCGCAAACCCCGGCCGCACCCGCAGGTGCAACGGCTCCGGCTGCAGCGCCGGGCGCAGCCATGGCCGCCATGCCGGCCGAGGAGCCAGGTCCGGTGCGTGAGGAAATCATGCTGTTTGCCGGCAAGAACGCCGAACCTTTCGCTGAAAGCTGGGACAAGTACCGCGAAGCCGGCGGCAGGCTGCAGGCGTCCTGGTCCACTCCGGCATTCCTGCTTTCGTTTGTCTGGCTGGCCTATCGCAAGCTGCACAAGCTTGCCTTGGGTTGCTTCGCTGTGGTTGCCGGTTTGACCCTGGTGCATGCCTATGCCGCGCTGGCGGCCCTGTTGGTTGTCATGCTGGGGGTCGGCCTGTTCGGCAAATCGCTCTATGCCCAGATGATGGGCAAGAAGATCGTTGAGATCATGCAGGCCGCGGGCGATCCCAACAACTATGTGGACAATCTCAGAGTGCAAGGCGGCGTTTCGCTTCCCGCAGCGCTCTGTCTGGGCGTATTGAGCGTGGTGGTCGTGGCCACCATGGTGTTGCCCCGGGTGCTCTAAGCTGCGCTCTCTAGGCGGCGTGCTTCACGCTGCGGGCGATCAGGCTTCGGGCGGCAAGGGCGCTCACCACACCGAACACCACATTTGCGGCCGCCATGCCCGCAAGGCCCCCTTGTGCCGCGCCGATCCAGGTGCCCAGGGTGACCAGCGGCACCATGCCAATCAGGGATTTTGCCCAGTTGAACCCCGTGGAATAGTGCGGTTTTCCTAAATTGTTGAATGAGGCATTGGCCACATACTGAAACCCGGCGAACAGCCAAGTGGGGCCGATCCAGGTGCAGAAGAAGGCGATCAGCACGGCCGCCTCGGCGCTGGCGTTGAAGGCAATCGCGATCGGCGCGCGGGCAAGATACAGAATGACCGAGGTTAAGAGCACGTAGACCGTTGCAAAGATCAGCGCATTGCTGAAGCTGGCCTTCACCCGGTCGGGCCGCCCGGCGCCGAAATTCTGGCCGATGATCGGACCAATGGCCCCGGAGAGAGAAAACACCACCCCAAAGGCCACCGGCACGATGCGCGTGACCACCGCCAGGGCGGAGACCGCACTGTCGCCGAACGGAGCGATGGCGAAGGTCACATAGGCATTGCCGATGGGCGTGGCCAGTTGGGTCAGCATGGCCGGAACGGAAATGTGCAGGATGTCGCCCAGGTTGCGCCGCAAAAGCGCGAAGGTGGGGCGCATCAAGAAGCGGTGTGCGCTGTGGGCGCCGTGCAGCCCCACCAGGACCATCACGCAGCGTGCCGCAGCCGAGGCGGCGGCTGCGCCCTCAACCCCCATTTCGAGCCCGAAAATCAAGATCGGGTCCAGAATGGCGTTGGTCAGGGCGCCGGAAAGGGTGACGTACATGGCGCGCTTGGCGTCCCCGATGCCCCTCAGGATGCCCGACAGGCAAAGCCCCAGACACAAGACCGGGAATGAGGGGATGACGATCCGCAAATAGGCCTCGGCCAGTTCCAGGGCCTCGCCCTTGGCCCCGAGGGTGCGCAGGATGGGGCTGGTGCCGGCCCAAAGCGCCGCCGTCACCACCAGGGAAAACAGGAATGAAAACAATAACGTGCTGGCAGCAAACTGTTTTGCTGCATCGCTGTGCCCGGCGCCCAGGCTGCGCGCGACCAGGGCTGACGATGTGATCGCAATGCCGATGCCGATCGACAGGTTGATGAACACGATGGCGCCGGCAAAACCAATCGCGCCGGCCACCTCCGCCTCACCCAGAAGGCTGAGGAAGTACATATCCGCCAGGTCGACGAAGAACACGGCCATCAGGCCGAGCGCACCGGTCATGGTCATCACCACCACGTGTTTCATGGTGGAGCCCTGGACGAACTTGGCCGGTTGGTGTGCGGAAGGGGGAAGGGGGGCCTCGCCGGGCGCGTCGGACGGAGAGCTCATGCCGCTTCAGGTTCAGGCCGCCGTGCCGCCGACGGTAACCTGATCAATCCGCAAGGTGGGCTGGCCGACGCCGACCGGCACGCTCTGGCCGTTCTTGCCGCAGGTGCCCATGCCGCTGTCCAGCGCCATGTCGTTGCCGATCATGGAGACCCGGGTGAGGGCATCCGGCCCGTTGCCGATCAGCGTGGCACCTTTCAGCGGCGCGCCGATCTTGCCGTTTTCCAGCTTGTAGGCCTCGGTGCAACTGAAGACGAATTTGCCTGAGGTGATATCCACCGAGCCGCCGCCGAAGGACACCGCATAGATGCCGTCCTTGACGGACGCGATGATCTCTTCAGGTTCCTTGTCCCCGCCCAGCATGTAGGTGTTGGTCATGCGCGGCATCGGCTGGTGGGCAAACGATTGGCGCCGTCCGTTTCCGGTGGGCGCGACGTTCATCAGGCGCGCATTGGTGCGGTCCTGCATGAAGCCCTTCAGAATGCCGTCCTCAATCAGCGTCGTGGAACTCGTGGGGGTGCCCTCGTCGTCCACCGTCAGGGAGCCGCGCCGCTCGTCGATGGTGCCGTCATCCACAACCGTCACCCCTGGCGCGGCAACGCGCTCGCCCAGAAGCCCTGCAAAGGCGGATGTCTTCTTGCGGTTGAAATCGCCTTCCAGACCATGCCCCACCGCTTCATGCAGCAGAATGCCGGGCCAGCCGGGCCCCAGAACCACATCCATTTCACCCGCCGGCGCCGGCACCGACTGCAAGTTCACCTTGGCCTGGCGCAAGGCCTCGTCCACGGTGGCGGTCCAGTTTTCTTCCGACAGATAGTTGCTGTAACCGGAGCGCCCGCCGCGGCTGTAACTGCCGGTTTCCAGCCGGCTGCCGTCTGCGGCCACGATCGACACGGTAAAACGCACCAGCGGCCTGCGGTCTGTGATGGCGGAACCGTCGGGGCGCATGATCTCCACGATCTGCCATTCCCCGGCCAGGGAGACGGAGACCTGGCGTACCGCGTCGTCCAGACCGCGGGCATATTTGTCCACAGCCTGAAGCAGCGCCACCTTGCCGTCAAAGGTTAGGTCGTCGAGCGGCGTTTCGGCCGAATAGAGCAGCCGGTTGGTGCCGGGCGGCGCGGCGCTGAGGCTTCCCGAGTGCCCGGCCTTCACCGCAGAGACCGCCGCGGAGGCCCGCTCAAGGGCCTCAAGCGAGAGCTCTGAAGCGTGGGCATAGCCGGTGGCTTCGCCGCACACGGCCCGCAAGCCGAAGCCTTGCGTTGAATTGCTGGCTGCCGACTTCAGCTTGCCGTCGTCAAAGGTCAGGGATTCCGATCTGCGAAACTCCAAGAACAGCTCGCCATCGTCGCATCCGCTCAAGGTGTCGGCGATAAGCCGCTCTGTGGCGCGCGCCTCAAGCTCGCTGTGGGAAAAGAAGTAGCTTCGGTCAGCCACCATTACCTCAGAGTTTCTTCAGATCGTTATAGGCTGCCGTGAACCCTTGCAGAGAAATGGGCAGGGTCAGGCCGACGCCAGGGGCCTCGTAGATGATGAAGTTGGCTTTCGCCCCTTTGCGCATTTTGCCGAGGGTTTCCGCGGTGGTTTCCGCAAAGGCCGTGCAGATCTGCGGCAGGCAGCGGATGAACGGTACCCGGCCGACCGGCGAACCATCGATTTCCAGGGCGATGCCGAGCGGCAGATAAACCCCGATCGGCACCAGGATGCGCATCATGGTCACCGTCTTTTCGCCTTGCTTGGAGGTGCCCATCACCAAGGTGAGCGCAATGTTCTTGCGTTCCGCACTGGCCGTGCTCTGCAGCATGCCGCATTGTCGCACGGATTTTTGCGCGGCCGCCGCGCCACCGGTCTTGTCGCCCTTGCCGCTGGCATTGTTTGCCCCGCCTTGTTGTGCGCCCTGCGGCGGGCCCACGGGTATCTGAGTGCACTGAACCTGCCATTTGCCATGGGTCGCGATCACCTGGGCGGGCGGGGCCTGCGGCGCGCCGCCGGGCTTTGCGTTCACCCGCGGTCCGGGCAGTTTGTTCGATTGCCCGAGAGCGGCGCTTCCGAACGCAACGAGCAAGGTGCTCACAAACAAGCCTTTGATCAGTGAAGTCTTAAGTGTCATTGCAAATCCTCAGCGCCGTGCCACGACAGTTTCCTAACCCACAGATGCCTTCTAGCTCCTGCGGCCCGCGAATGCCACCCCCCGGGCGCGACCGGGCCTCGCGTTCGAGCCGGAAACTCTCTTGCTTTGCAGCTTGTGTCAATCTGTCGCTAAACTTGCGACGTCCCTGGCCCTTGGCCTCTCTGTTTTTCCCAGCAATCGGCCCGGTTTGTCCGATCCCGCGTTAAATCCCTGCCAAATAAGGCGAAAATGAGAGCCGGCCCTTCAATCCGATGCTGCTTTTGCCCACGAGCACTCTGCGGGAGCCATCTTTTTGATATGGCGCGCGATTTTGACGCGGAGCACATGCGTTGCAGCCTGTCCTGGTTTGTGATTGTTCAGAACCTTAAGACGGCGGATGTGGGAACGGACCGGCAAAATCAATTGGCGTGGATCGGTAGCTGCGCTTTTTGAAACCAACGGTCAATCAGACAGCCGCCCGCAGGATGATAAAGATAGAGGGAGCATGCGGGCATGCGCTTATCGACCGGTGTTGCTGCGCTTTTGATCACAATTGCTATGGCAGGCTCTGCCGCGGCAGCCGGATTGGGGCAACCTGATCCTTGGCAAATGGGTCTTCAACAAGCGGTCACTCCAATTATGGAGCGGATCACAACCCTGCATAACGGGCTGTTGTGGCTTATTACGATCATCTGCATCTTTGTGTTGGGCCTGTTGATCTACGTGTCGATGCGGTTCAACGCCAAGTCCAATCCTGAGCCGTCCAAAACCACCCACAACACGGCAATCGAAGTGATCTGGACCGTTGTTCCGGTGCTGATTCTTCTGGGCATCGCGATCCCCTCGTTCCGCCTGTTGTACTTCCAACGGGTGATCCCCCCGGCCGATATGACCATCAAGGCCATCGGCAACCAGTGGTACTGGTCTTACGAATATCCCGACCACAATGATGTGTCCTTCGATTCGCTGATGCTGGAAGGTGAAGACCTGGCCGAGCGCCGCAAGATCGATCCCGGTGCGCCGCGTCTGTTGGCTGTGGATAACGAAATCGTGGTTCCGGCCGGCAAAACCGTCCGGCTCATCGTCACCGCTTCAGACGTTATCCACAATTTCGCGGTGCCCTCCTTCGGCACCAAGATGGACGGCATCCCGGGGCGCCTGAACGAGACCTGGTTCAAGGTCGACAAGGAGGGCGTCTATTACGGCCAATGCTCCGAATTGTGCGGCATCAAGCATGCCTACATGCCGGTGGCGGTGCGTGTGGTCTCTCAGGCCAAGTTCGATACCTGGGTGAAAGCCGCCGAGGACGATATTGATCAGGCTCAAGTGGATCTGCTGGCCTCGCTTGCGGACGACAAGAAGAAGCTCGCCACGTCGGGCCAGTTCAAGCTGGTCTCCAAGCAATAAGCTCAAAGTTTCAAACAAAACTGATAATCAAGTAGAGGGATGAGAGATGGCAACGGACGCAGCACACGCTGATCACGAGCATCATCCAACAGGGTGGCGCCGGTTTGTCTACTCCACAAACCACAAAGACATCGGCACGATGTATTTGATCTTCGCGATCTTTGCCGGCCTGGTTGGCAGTGCGCTTTCGGGCGCCATGCGCATTGAGCTGCATGAGCCTGGTCTGCAGTTCCTCCCTTGGGTTGCTGAATACATTGCCCAGTCGGACGATCCGGAAAACGCGGCAAAACACCTGTTCAACGTGTTCACCACCGCGCATGGCCTGATCATGATCTTCTTCATGGTGATGCCCGCCCTGATCGGCGGGTTCGGCAACTGGTTCGTGCCTTTGATGATCGGCGCGCCCGATATGGCGTTCCCGCGCATGAACAACATTTCGTTCTGGCTTCTGCCGTTTGCGCTTCTGTTGCTGGTGCTCTCCATGTTCGTGGAAGGCCCGCCCGGAGGCAATGGTGTAGGCGGCGGCTGGACCATCTATCCGCCACTTTCGACCACGGGCCAGCCCGGACCGGCCATGGATTTTGCGATCCTGGCGCTGCACATTGCCGGTGCCTCGTCGATCCTGGGTGCAATCAACTTCATCACCACGATCTTCAACATGCGCGCACCGGGCATGACCATTCACAAGATGCCTTTGTTCGTGTGGTCGATCCTGGTCACCGTGTTCCTGCTGCTGCTGTCGCTGCCGGTTTTGGCAGGCGCCATCACCATGCTGCTCACCGACCGAAACTTCGGCACCACCTTCTTCACTCCAGAAGGCGGCGGCGACCCGATCCTGTTCCAGCACTTGTTCTGGTTCTTCGGGCACCCGGAAGTTTACATCCTGATTTTGCCGGGCTTCGGCATCGTCTCGCAGATCGTGGCCACCTTCTCCAAGAAGCCTGTGTTCGGCTATCTGGGTATGGCTTACGCCATGGTGGCCATCGGCGTGGTCGGCTTCATCGTGTGGGCCCACCACATGTACACCGTGGGTCTGGACGTGGACACGCAAGCCTACTTCGTGCTGGCAACCATGGTGATTGCGGTGCCCACGGGCGTGAAGATCTTCTCCTGGATCGCCACCATGTGGGGCGGCTCCATCACCTTCCGCACACCGATGCTGTGGACCATGGGCTTCATCTTCCTGTTCACCGTGGGCGGGGTCACCGGTGTGGTTCTGGCCAACGCTGCCGTGGACCGCTCGCTGCATGACACCTATTACGTTGTCGCCCACTTCCACTACGTCTTGTCGCTGGGCGCGGTGTTTGCGATCTTTGCCGGCTGGTACTACTGGATCCCGAAAATCTCCGGGTACATGTACAATTCCTTCCTGGCGAAAGCTCACTTCTGGGTGACCTTCGTGGGCGTGAACCTGATCTTCTTCCCGCAACACTTCCTCGGTCTGGCCGGCATGCCGCGCCGTTATGTGGACTATCCGGATGCCTTTGCAGGCTGGAACGCCGTTTCCTCCTGGGGCGCCTATCTGCAGATCATCGGTGTCGGCATCTTCCTGTTCGGCCTTTTGGAAATGTTCATGAAGAAGCGCGTTGCAGGCGACAACCCGTGGGGCGAAGGGGCGACCACTCTGGAGTGGACGCTGTCCTCACCGCCTCCGTTCCACCAGTACAACGAACTGCCGCAGATCAAGTAGCAGGTCCTTAAGGAGCCGGGTGACCCGATATGAGTGACGTGACCGTCGATATCGCCTCTGAGGCGCAGCAGGGCTGGCAAGCGCCGGCCGGTGCCGCGGCTCTGGGTGGGCGCGGCTCGGTCGACGATTATTGGGCACTGATGAAGCCGCGGGTGATGTCGCTCGCGATCTTCACCGCCGGCGTTGGCCTTATGGTCGCGCCGGGCTCGATCCATCCGGTTCTGGGCGTGGTGGCCATCTTGTGCATTGCCGTGGCGGCCGGCGCCGCCGGTGCGCTGAACATGTGGTATGACGCCGACATCGACGCGGTCATGCAACGCACGGCGAAACGGCCCATCCCGCGTGGCAACATTACCGGCGGTGAAGCCTTGGGCTTTGGCGCCACATTGGCGTTCGGCTCTGTCATCGTGATGGGCTTGGCCGTAAACTGGGCCGCGGCAGCTTTGCTGGCCGGTTCCATCGGCTTTTATCTCTTCATCTATACCATGTGGCTGAAGCGCTCCACGCCGCAGAACATTGTCATCGGCGGTGCGGCCGGCGCCTTTCCGCCCATGATCGGCTGGATGGCGGTGACCGGGTCCATGGAGTGGGCGAGCCTCTCGCTGTTCCTCATCATCTTCATGTGGACCCCGCCCCACTTCTGGGCGCTGGCGCTCTACAAGGTCGGCGACTATGAACGGGTGAAGGTTCCCATGTTGCCTGTGGTGGCCGGGTCGGATGAGACGCGCAGCCAGATTTGGCTGTATTCCCTGGCGCTGGTGCCCGTGACCGTTTTGCCTTGGATGCTTGGTGCGGCAGGTCCGGTTTATGGCATCGCGGCACTCGCTCTTGGGGCCGTGTTCCTGATGCGGGCCTGGTGCGTGTACACGGTGCGCCAAGGCCAAAAGGCCACGGTTGCGGCGCGCGCGCTGTTCAAGTACTCGATTTCTTATCTGTTTTTGGTGTTTGCCGTGCTGCTGGTTGAACAGGGGATCTGGCCCTGGATCGCTCGGGGGCTCGGTCTATGATGGCAAACACCGGATCTGTGAGCATGACGATGAAGGATGATGACACCGCCCGCCGACGCAAACGCAGCATTGCGCTCGCGCTCGTTTTGGGCGCGCTTGTGGTGCTGTTCTACGTGATCACCATCGTCCACATGGGCCCTGGTGTGGTCAATCGGCCGCTTTGAGGATGAAAGAGCGCATATGACGCATCCGATCGAAAAGCAGCGGACACCTCCCCGCAACGGCCTTCTGGCCGGCGTGTGCGTGTGCGTGGTTGCCGGCATGATCGGGCTGTCTTATGCGGCGGTGCCTTTGTATCAGCTGTTCTGCCAGGTGACCGGCTTTGGCGGCACAACCCAGCGGGCCGAGGCGCCGGACGGCAAGCTTGGCGACCGGAAGTTCACGGTGCGCTTCGATTCCAACGTCAACCCGTCCCTGAAATGGCAGTTCAAGCCGACCCAGCGCGCCGTTGACGTGCAAAGCGGCCAGCACGCCTTGGCGTTCTACGAGGCGCGCAACGAGTCGGATGTCGCCACCATGGGCACGGCCACGTTCAACGTGACGCCCCAGGAAGCCGGCGCCTATTTCAGCAAGGTCCAATGTTTCTGTTTCACCGAGCAGACCCTGAAGCCAGGGGAAACGGTGTCGATGCCGGTCTCTTTCTTTGTCGATCCGGACATTGAGAAAGACGAAAACCTGAATTCGATTACAACCATTACCCTGTCCTACACCTTCTTCCCGGTGAAGCCGGAAAAGACGGCAGAGTTGGGGACGGGCGAGAGTGCAACGAAAACCGTCAATTGACGCTAAGTGGAAAAAAAACGGAACCGGCTGATGGGGCTGGGTCCTGGATAAGCGGAGTGAAACATAATGGCTGACAGTCACGCCCCGAACCATCAGTACCATCTGGTTGATCCCAGCCCTTGGCCGATTGTCGGTTCCATCGGCGCGTTCCTCATGGCTATCGGCGGCATCGGATTTATGCGCTACCTGAAGGACGAAAGCGTTTCGGTCCTCGGCATTCCGATCAGTGGCTGGGTGCTCTTTGCCGTTGGCTTCCTGATCGTGCTCTACACCTTCTTCATGTGGTGGCGCGACGTGACCAACGAAGCCGAGCATGGCGGCCATCACACGCCCATCGTGCAGCTCCATCTGCGCTACGGCATGATCTTGTTCATCGCCTCCGAGGTGATGTTCTTCGTGGCCTGGTTCTGGGCCTTCTTCGATGCAAGTCTTTATGCCGGCGAGGCCATTCAGGCCGCCCGGGTGGAGCACACAGGCGGAACCTGGCCGCCCTCCGGCATTGTGGTCTTCGACCCATGGCACCTGCCGCTCTTGAACACGATCATTCTGCTCACCTCGGGCACCACGGTCACCTGGGCGCACCATGCCCTGTTGCACAATGACCGGCAGGGTCTGAAATGGGGTCTGATCTGCACCATCGTGCTCGGCGCCCTGTTCACAGCGGTCCAGGCCTACGAATACGGCCATGCGGCGTTCAATTTCTCCGGCAACATCTATGGCGCCACCTTCTACATGGCCACCGGCTTCCACGGCTTCCATGTTCTGGTGGGCACCTTGTTCCTGATAGTCTGCCTGTTCCGTGCGCTGGCCGGTCACTTCAAGCCCGAACAGCATTTCGGCTTCGAGGCTGCGGCCTGGTACTGGCACTTCGTTGATGTGGTCTGGCTGTTCCTGTTCGCGGCGGTCTATGTCTGGGCCTCCACCGGGGCGACGGAGATGCTCTAACTCAACAACAACCGGCCGCCCACGAGGCGGCCGGATTGGTTTTGGAGCCGTGAATGAGCGAACAAGCTTGTTATCCTCCCCTGTCGCCGGCCTCTACCGGCATGCGGGGAAATTGTCCGCGCTGCGGCCAAGGAAAGCTGTTCAACGGTTTTTTGACGCCGGCCGAAGCCTGCTCGGAGTGCGGCCTCAAGTTTGAGTTCGCCGATGCCGGCGACGGTCCGGCCTGGTTCATCATGACCGCCATCGGCTTTGTGGTGGCCGCTGCGGCGCTCATCGTGGAGGTGGCCTATCAACCGCCCTATTGGGTGCATGCGGCCCTGTGGCTGCCGCTGACCCTCATTCTGGGCATCCTGCCTTTGCGCCCGCTTAAGGGGCTGATGATTGCCCGGCAATATCAAACCGATGCCCGGGAAGGCCGCATCTCCTGACAATGGCCGCACACCAGCCAAGCGCACGCCCCGGTTTGGCGCTGGTCACGGTTTTCGCCCTGGCCGGTATTGCCGTTCTCGTGGGGCTGGGGAGCTGGCAGCTGCAGCGCCTTGCTTGGAAGGAAGCGCTGGTTGAGCGCATCAGCAGCCGCCTGAAACAGGCGCCCACGGCATTTGACGAAGCGCTGAAGCGCCCGGATGCCGATTTTCTGCGCGTCAAGATCAGCGGCACCTATGACCATGGCAAGGCGCTGTATTTCTATGCGCTGAAGAAAGGCGAGCTTGGCTGGCGCGTGCTGACACCCTTGCAGCCGGAGAGCGGCGCCCCCCTCCTCATCGACCGGGGTTTTGTGCCGGACCCGCAGCGGCCCGTTGTGGGGCCAGGGGCTCAAGGCCCGGTGGAGGTGGTCGGGGCCCTGCGCTTTGACTACCTGCCCAAGGAGACGTTCACCCCGGAAAACGACGTGAGCGCCAACGCTTGGTATTGGTTCGACGTGGCCGCATTGCGCAAGGCAACAGGTCTTGCAAACCTTGCGCCGATCATCGTGCAGCTCGACACGCCTGACCATCAGGGCAAATGGCCGGCCGCAACCGCACTGTCGCCCAACCTTCCCAACAAACATTTTGGCTATGCCCTCACATGGTTTGGGCTCGCAATCACGCTCTTGGGTGTCTATATCGCCTTTGTCGTGCAGGAACGCCGGAAGAGACCTTCATCTTAAATGACTGATTATCAAGAACTCGAAGCCCGCCATCGCAAAATGTCGGCCATTGGCGGCGCCCTTTCCATTCTGGGCTGGGACCAATCGGTGATGATGCCGGAGGGTGCCGCCCGGTCACGGGCCGAGCAGGTCTCCGCGCTCGCGCTCATCGTCCACGAAATGCAGACCGCGCCGGATATGGACGACCTGATTTCCCGGGCGGAGAATGACAACGGGCTGGACGAGTGGCAACGGGCCAATGTGCGCGAGATCCGCCATGGCTGGCTCCACTCCAATGCAGTGCCGGCCGATTTGGTGGACCGGCGGATCAAGGCCAGTTCGGCGTGTGAGATGACCTGGCGCTCGGCCCGGGCCGAGAACGATTTTGCCAGGCTGGAGCCGCAGCTCTCAGAGCTTCTGGACATCACCCGCGAGGTGGCCGCGGTGAAGGCGGAGGCCTTCGGCTGCGGGCTCTACGATGCCTTGCTGGACGGCTTTGATCCGGGCAGAAAATCCGCCGACATCGATATTTTGTTCGCCGAACTTCTGGGCTTTCTGCCGGACCTGCTGGATCAGGTGCTGGAGGCGCAAGGGGCGGCCCCGCCCATCGTCACCCCTGAAGGTCCTTTCAGCATTGCGGCCCAGGAGGCTCTGGGGCGCCAGGTGATGGAGATGTTCCAGTTCGACTTCAACCAGGGCCGCCTGGACGTGAGCTTGCATCCCTTCTCCGGCGGCACACCCGACGATGCCCGCATCACCACGCGCTACACTGATGATGATTTCACCCAGAGCCTGATGGCGGTGATCCACGAGACCGGCCATGCGCAGTATGAGCGCGGCCTGCCCGAGGCCTGGCGCGGCCAGCCTGTGGGCACATCACGCGGCATGGCGGTGCATGAGAGCCAGTCTTTATTGTTTGAGATGCTGGCAGCCCGCAGCCCGGAATTCATAGGCCACATTGCCCCAACCTTGCGCGAGATGTTTGCCGGCTCGGGCCCGGCCTGGGAGGACGCCAACCTGGTGCGGCTCTACCACAAGGTTGAACGCGGGCTCATCCGGGTGGATGCCGATGAGGTCACCTATCCGCTCCATGTGATCTTGAGATACCGCCTGGAGAAGGAACTGATCGCCGGCACGCTGGCGGTCCGCGATCTGCCGGAGGCCTGGGCTGAAGGCATGCGCGAGGCGGTGGGTGTGGTGCCTCAGACGGACACGGACGGCTGCCTGCAGGACATTCACTGGCCGAGCGGCGCGTTTGGTTATTTCCCCACATACACCCTGGGCGCACTGGGCGCCTCGCAGATCTTTGCCGCCGCCAAGGCTCAGGATGCCGGCATCATGTCCGGCATCGCCAAGGGCGACTTCTCCAGCCTGATCACCTGGCTCAGGGCCAACATCCATGGCCAGGCCTGCAAGCTCATGCCTGGCGCGCTGATCGAGCAGGCCACCGGCGCCCCGCTCGGCACCGCGGCCTTCAAGGCCCATCTTGAAGCACGTTATTTACCGGGCTAAGACGGCGCATTATGCTGTCTTGCCCACCCGTATCTCATCGGAAGGATAGTCGCTTGAAATATGTAAGCACCCGCGGTCAGGCTCCGGTTCTGGAGTTTGAAGACGTGCTGCTGACCGGTCTCGCCAGCGACGGCGGTCTCTACCTGCCGGAAACCTGGCCGGTTTTGAGCCAAAGCGAGATCCGGGCCTTGCGCGGCCGCCCTTATGCGGATGTGGCCGAAGCCGTGCTCTCGCCCCTGGTGGGCGATGCCTTCGCGCCGGCCGAACTCAGGTCCATGATCGATGCAGCCTACGGCTCGTTCAGCCACGAGGCGGTTGTCCCGCTGAAACAGCTGTCGGCGGACACCTGGCTTCTGGAACTCTTCCACGGCCCCACGCTCGCCTTCAAGGATGTGGCCATGCAGCTTCTGGGGCGCATGATGGATGCGGCCCTGACCCGGCGCGGCGAGCGGGCGACCGTGATCGGCGCAACCTCGGGCGACACAGGGGGCGCGGCCATTGAAGCCTTCCGCGGCCGTGAGGCGGTGGACATCTTCATCCTTCACCCCCACGGCCGGGTGAGCGAGGTGCAGCGCCGGCAGATGACCACGGTGCCGGAGACCAACGTGCACAATATCGCCGTTGAGGGCACGTTCGATGATTGTCAGAACATGGTCAAAGCCATGTTCGGCGACACAGCCTTCCGGCGCGATATGGCCCTGGCCGGGGTCAATTCCATCAACTGGGCCCGCATCATGGCCCAGGCGGTCTACTACTTCACCTCGGCTCTGGCCCTGGGCGGACCGGACATACCAGTGCGCTATGTGGTGCCGTCGGGCAATTTCGGCGACATCTTCGCCGGCTACGTGGCCAAGCAGATGGGCCTGCCGGTGGAGCAGCTCGTGATCGCCACCAATGTCAACGACATTCTGGCCAGAACCGTCAGCACCGGGCGCTATGAGATCGCAGGCGTGGTCGAGACCACCAGCCCCTCCATGGACATCCAGATCTCGTCCAACTTTGAGCGCCTGCTGTTTGAGGTCTACGGCCGCAATGCCAATCATGTGCGCCGTCTCATGTCCAGCCTGAAACAGTCCGGCGCCTTCACCATTGAGAGCGCAGAGCTGGCGAAGCTTCAAAAAGAATGCGGTGCCGGAACGGCCAACGAAGCCGAGGTGGCCGCCGCCATCACCTCCACGCTTGAGAAGACCGGCGAGCTCTTGGACCCCCACACAGCCGTCGGCGTGCATGTGGCCGGTCATCTGGCTGACCGCTCCGCCGCCCCAACGGTGTGCCTGGCCACGGCCCATGCCGCGAAGTTTCCAGAAGCGGTCAAAACCCTGACCGGCCTTGAGGTTCCGCTTCCCCAGCGCGTGCTGGAGCTTTATGAGAAACCCGAACGTCTAGAGATATTACCCAACGACCTGGCCGCCGTTCAGGCCCATATTGCCGGCAACACCAGCGTTGAGGCAGGAGCTGCCGCATGACCCCGAAACTGACCACGCTCGACAGCGGCCTTCGGGTCGTGAGCTACCAGATGCCCCAACTGCAGACCACTTCGCTCGGCATCTGGGTGAAGGCCGGCGCGCGCAACGAGAGCGCGGCGCAGAACGGCATCGCCCATTATCTTGAGCACATGGCCTTCAAAGGCACCAGCAAACGCAGCGCCTTGCAGATTGCCGAGGAGATCGAGGACGTGGGCGGCGAGATCAACGCCTCAACCTCCATGGAGATGACCGCCTATTACGCCCGGGTGCTGAAAGACGATGCGCCGCTGGCCATTGACATCCTGTCGGACATCATCCTCGACCCGAAGTTCGACAAGGACGAGCTAGAGCGCGAACGCGGGGTGATCCTGCAGGAAATCGCCGCCTCTATCGACACGCCCGACGATCTTGTGTTCGACCTTGCCCAGAAGGCCGCCTATCCGGACCATCCCCTGGGGCGCCCGATCTTAGGCTCTGCCGAAGCGGTCAGCAGCTATGGCGGCGGCGCGATTGCGGCCTACCGCAACCAGCATTATGCGGCGCCATCCATTCTGGTCTCGGCCGCCGGCGCTATCGAGCATGACCAACTGGTGGACCTGGCACAGTCGGCGCTCGCCGCGCTTCCCACCGCTGCGGGCCCCAAGTGGGACGATGCCAATTATGGCGGCGGGGTGCATTTGGTGGAAAAACCCTTGGAGCAGACCCATGTGGTCTTGTGTTTCCAGGCCCCCGGCTATCACAGCAAGCACATTTATGCGCTCCAGGTCCTGTCCGGCATTCTGGGCGGCGGCATGTCCTCGCGACTGTTCCAGGAGGTCCGCGAGAAGCGCGGTCTTTGTTATTCGATCTTCGCTTATGCGTCGGCCTATGAAGACACCGGATTGCTCAATGTCTATGCCGCCACCGGGCCGCGCGAGACCGGCGAACTGGTGGATGTGGTCTCCGATCAGCTGCGCAGCATTGCCGGCTCGGTGAGCGAGAAGGAAGTTGAACGGGCGCGCACCCAGCTGAAGGCCGGCCTGATGATGAGCCTGGAAAGCTCATCTGCGCGCGCCAATCAGATCGCCCGTCAGCTGTTGCTCTACAACCGGGTTGTCTCACCGGAAGAAATCATCGAAAAGATCGATGCGGTTGATGTTGCAGCCATTTCCCGGCTAGCCTCTGGACTGTTTGAGCGCGCACGGCCATCATTGGGCGCGGTGGGCGATCTTTCAGGACTTGCGCCCTATGACCGGATCGCGGCACAATTCGCCTAAGACACGAACAAAAGTGACCGAGGGATAGTCACAAATGGCATTTCTGAGATCCGTCACCTCTTTCGATACAGGTCCCGTGGTCTATGGCGATCAGGTGGTTCTTCGTATCCCGCAAATGTCCGACTTTGCCGCCTGGGCCGATCTCAGGGCCGCCTCGCGCAATTTTTTGGTGCCCTGGGAGCCCACATGGCCGGCCGATGACTTGACCCGCGCCTCGTTCCGCCGCCGCGTCCGGCGCTATCAGCGCGATGTGCATGAAGGGCTGACGTATCCATTCTTTGTCTATGTGCGCGATGAGGATGCGCTGGCGGGCGGCCTGACCCTCTCCAACATCCGCCGGGGCGTCGCCCAATGTTGTTCCATCGGCTACTGGATCGGCGAGCCCTACCAGCGCTGCGGGCTGATGAGCGACGCGGTTCGCGCCATCCTGCCTTTCGCCTTCGATGTTTTGAACCTGCACCGTGTGGAGGCCGCCTGCCTGCCCAACAACGCAGCATCGATCAATCTGTTGCGAAGGTGCCAGTTCACCGAGGAAGGATTTGCGCGGCGCTATCTGAAGATCAATGGCGTCTGGCAGGATCACCTGCTTTTCGCCATCGTCGCAGGTGATATTTAGCTCATCGTTCCCCGGTTGCGTGCGTGCCCGGAGGGATGGTGCGGTACTTGTGTTGAATCACCGTCAACGCTAGGAGGAGTAACGAGGCAATCTGTTAAAGTTGCGATGAAAAAACAGGACTCACTCCCGTTTCCGGCGCCGGTTGGCAAATAGCGGTGCGCCGTTGCGGACATATCATTCTGAGTATGCTGGTCTGGGTCTTTCTGTTGGCGGGCCAGAGCGCCGGTGCGCGCGATGTGGTCTCCACCAACTTCTCAACGAACAGTGTTGAACTGACGGGCCTTTTGGAGCGCTTTGAAACGGAAAACCCGCAGTTCGTCATCCAGCTGCCGCCCGACGCGTCGGGAACCATTTCCACTATGACGGCGGTGGCCCGCAGCTTCGCTTTGCGCCACCGATGGGCCGTTTTTTCCCTGCGAAATCAGGACTCTGTGCCGAAAGACCTGGTGATTTCCACAGACTGGCAAGGCCTGGTGGGCTCCGGTTTCTACTGGCCGCGGTTCAGCCGCCAGCGCATCTTGAGCGTGCAATCGTCCCCGGGCCTGCAGCCCAACCGCCTGGATCAGGCCCGCGAAGATGCCTACGCGTTCCGTATTAATCCGGGCGAGACCGTGACCTATGCGATTGAGGTGAGCGGCGAAGGGCTGAGCCAGCTCGTTCTGTGGAAGCGGGCCGCCTATGCCAGCCAGCGCCAGGAGGTTGCCACCTTCCAGGGCCTGTTGTTGGGCTTTTCTCTGTTAATCTCTATCATGGTGGTGTGCCTCTTCGTCATCCGCCCGCAATGGGTGTTCCCGGCAGCCGCCCTGTTCGTCTGGTCCAGCGCGGCCTATCTCACTGTGGAGTTCGGCTATATCCGTTTCCTGGAAGGCCTGTTGCCGCAGGTCGCCGGGTTGGGCGATAAGGCAAGAGCAAGCGCGGAAGCCCTGATGACCGTGGGCTTGCTGGGCTGCATTCTCACCTTCGTTGAATTGCGCAAGCGCATGGTGATTGTGGCGGTGCTGGTGATCGCGGCCATGGTCGCCGGGCTCGGGCTGGCGGTTTGGGCCTGGTTCCGGCCCGAAATCGTCTCTGGTGTCGCCCGGATGGCCTTCGGAAGTGCGGCGTTTCTGGCCTGCCTCATTGCCATGATGCTGGCCTCGCGCGGCGCGGTGCGGGCAAAGGCCTCGCTGTTCTTCTTCGCCGCCGCTCTCATCTGGGCGGCCGCCGCATTCGTCGGCATTGAGAGCCTGGCTGAAATCGCCTCTCTGGAATATCTCATCAAGTCCGGCCTGGTGCTGGTCATGGGTGTGCTGGCGCTCATTCTGGCGAGGTTCGCCTTCAGCCGCGGGGTGATCCACTCGCGGTTCTTTGAGGATTCAGGCCGCCGCGCCCTGGCGCTCGCCGGCTCAGAGCAATGTGTCTGGGACTGGCAGGAAGAAAACGGTCTGCTCTATGTGGGCCCCGAGTTGGAACGGGCCCTTGGCGTGGAGCAGGGCATGCTGACCCGCGGCGGGCTTCGCGCCTGGCTTTCGCTGATCAATCCGGCGGACCGGGCCGGCTATGTCTCAGCTGTGGAAGCGGCCGTGGTGCGCGGACGCGGCACCTTCGCTCAGGAATTCCGCCTGCGCCGGGCCGATGACACCTATCGCTGGTATGAACTGCGGGCCCGTGCAATGCCCGGCGAGCATGGCCGGGCGATCCGCTGCATCGGCACCTTGGGCGACGTGACCGCCAGCAAGCGGGCGGAAGAAAGCTTGCTGTTCGATGCGGTGCGCGACCGCATCACCGAACTGCCCAACCGGGTGCTGTTCATGGACCGGCTGGACCGCGAAGTGCGCCGTGCGGCCAATGATGAAGACCTGGAACTGCATGTTCTGGTGATCGATATCGACCGCTTCAAGAACGTCAATGACAGCTTGGGCCATCTGGCCGGAGACGCGCTGCTGCGCACCATGGCGCGCCGCCTGGGCACTCTGGTGTCGTCTGAAGACACTCTGGCACGCCTGGCCGGTGATCAGTTCGGCGTGATCACTGACACCGGCGGGACGGAGCGCACGGTGGAGGATTTTGCCAATGAGGTCTGCCGCAGCCTTGCTGAACCAAGCGAGATCGGCGAACGCGAAGTGTTCCTGACAGCCTCGGTGGGGATTGCCACCTGGCGGGCGGAAACCGGGACCGCCGAAGATCTGTTGAAAGACGCGGAGATCGCCCTCTACGAGGCCAAGCGCAACGGCAAGGATTCGGTCCGCACCTTTGAGCCCTCCATGCGCGATGACCGCCCGGAGCTGCTGCATCTGGAATCAGAATTGCGCCGGGCCCTTGAGCGCGACGAGATGGAAGTGCTGTACCAGCCCATCATGCGCCTGGAAGACCGGGAGCTGGCCGGCTTTGAGGCCCTGATCCGATGGCGTCATCCAAAGCGCGGCCTGTTGTTGCCTGAGGAGTTTATCGGCCTTGCTGAAGAAAGCGGGCTGATTGAAGAGCTTGGCGAGTTCGTGCTGTACGAGGCCGCGCGCCAACTCGGCATCTGGCAGCGGGCGTTCCGGCCCAAGCAGCCTTTGTTCATGTCCATCAACGTCTCGCACGCGCAATTGCTGGGCCGGCACCTGGTGGATGAGGTCCGGACACTTCTGAGCCGGGAAGACCTGGCGGACGGCACCTTGAAGCTTGAGATCACCGAATCCATGGTCATGGAGAACCCCGAGCTCTCCGTGCAGGTGCTGAGGCGCCTCAAGCAATTGGGAGTGGGGCTGGCTTGTGATGATTTCGGCACAGGCTATTCCTCGTTGGCCACCCTGCAGCGCCTGCCGTTCGATGTGCTGAAGCTGGATAAGAGCTTCCTGGAGGCCGATCCTGAGGATGATGCGGCAGAGATCATCCTGCAATCGATCATCGATCTGGCGGCGAACCTGGAGATTGCGTCTGTGGCAGAGGGGGTCGAGAGCCAGGATCAGGCCGAGCGCCTGCAGGACATGGGATGCGATTTCGGCCAGGGCTATCTCTTTGGCGAACCGATGACCTCGCGCAAGGTGATCGATTCCCTCGGCGGGTCGGCCCTGCTGCTGCGCTACACCACTGCGAAAACGGGAGGCTTCTTCAAGCGCCTGGTGCGGCGCGACAAGAACGGGGGGCGCATCGGTGAGCCGGAGTTTGCCGATGAACGCGAGCCGCACCTGCACCGCGCGCCCGTCGAGAGTGCCATTCCGCCGCCACCTCCACCTCCCGCCCCGCCACCGCGGCGTGCCCCGGCGCCGGCCGCTTCTGAGGGCATCGTGCGGCCGCCGACGGAGAACTTGGCCAGGCGTCCGTCTGCTCCTTTGCGCACCGCGCCCAGCATGCCGCCGCCGGGGGCCAGGCCCCTGCCGGCACGCACGGACGAGTTGACCAGGATTGCCGGAATTGACGCGCACGCTGCCCGCCTGCTGGCGCAAATGAACTATGGCACGTACCGCAAGATTGCCAATCTGACGGCGACCGACATCACCCTGGTCAATGACAAGCTGGGCGCGCCCGGCCGGGTTGAGCGCGAAGAGTGGGTGCGCCAGGCAAATGAAATCCTGATCGGCAAGCCGCCCACGCCTCCTGAACCCGTCGTGCCCAAGCCGGACGCCGCTCCGCCCGCTGCGGCGCCTGAACAAGAGCCGCCCCAGACCGGGTTCTCGGGCTTTTCAGCGCCGCCCCTGCGCGCGCAGAAGAAGGAAGGCGCGCCCGCCAGCCGCTTTGAAGCGCGCCTTGACCAGATCAGCAGCGGCGGCACGTCCGCGCCGAAACCCGAGGCCCCGGCTGCGCCCGAGCCCCAGGCCGACATGTTTGCCCCGGCAGAAGCACCGCCGCCGGCAGCGGTGCCCGAGGAGCCCGCGCCGGCCGCGCCCGCTGCGCCGCCGCCGGCTGACGATCTGACCCTGATTGCCGGCGTTGGCCCGACCATGGCGAACGATCTGAAGGGGCTTGGCATCGTCAGCTTCAAGCAATTGTCCGAACTGAGCGATGATGAGGCGGAAAACGTCAACCAGCAAACCGGGTTTCCGGGCCGGGTCGAGCGCGAGGAATGGCGCGAGCAGGCTGTAGAGCTCATGGCCGGCAAGCCGCCGCGCGCCAAGGTCGACCGCGAACAGCGCGCCGCCGCCGCGCCGGATCCGGATGTGGAACCGGCTCCGGTTCCTGCCCCGGCTGCCCCGGATGATCTGTCTCTGATCAGCGGTGTTGGTCCTGCCATTGCGAAGAACCTCAACGAGTTTGGCATCACCACCTATAAGCAGGTTCTGGCGCTGAGCGATGAGGACGCTGAGCGCGTGAACGATTTTGTCGGATTTCCCGGCCGGGTTCAGCGCGAGGAGTGGCGCGAGCAGGCGGCCGAGCTGATGGCCGGAAAGCCGCCGCGCGCCAAGCTGGATCAAGAGGCCAAGGCCGCAAAGCCGAAGCCCAAGAAGCTGCCGGCCCCGGCACCCAAGGCGGCAGAGGCGGCAGAGGCGGCAGAGGCGGCCCCAGGCAAGATCGCGCCTCCGTCGGCCAAAGACGACCTCACCAAGATCAAGGGCATTGGACCTGCTTTGCAGCGCGAGTTGCAGAACATGGGCTTCCACACCTACCTGCAGCTCTCTGAACTCAACCCCGAGCAGATTGCCGAGGTCAACACCCAGATCGGGTTTCCCGGCCGGGTCGAGCGCGAGAACTGGATTGGCCAGGCGCGCGAACTGCTCGCCGCTTAGAGCGAGGCGGGGTCAGAATGAATTATTATGTATATACATGATAGTTCATCGTTTCTGCCCTCAAAGCGGAAAACTACCAAACGAAACCATTCGCTTGTAGCGCTCTGATTTTATTCAAGAAAACTTTTGTGCACCGCAATAAAAGCGTGCTCTCTAGGCGTGTCCGGCGGCGCTGGAGAGCAGGGCCGGGTCCACGCCGATCTTGGCCAGGGCCTTGTCGTAGCGGTCGTCCAGGGTGCCGTCGAAGATCAAAAGATCATCCGCATCGCAGTGCAGCCAGCCATTGTTCTGTATTTCGCCTTCCAATTGCCCGGGGCCCCAGCCGGAATAACCCAGCGCCAACAGCGCCTTTTTGGGCCCGCTGCCGTCCGCCAGGGCCTTCAGCACATCCAATGTGGCGGTAAGGCCCACCGTTTCGTCCACGCAAAGGGTGGATTCTGAAGCATGATAGTCGGCCGAGTGCAGCACGAACCCCCGCCCGGTTTCCACCGGGCCGCCGATCTGTACCGGCATCTGTCTGAGATTGTCCGGCAGCCGGATTTCCTCGCTTTCGGGAATAATGCCGAGGCGCTCAAGCAAATCGGTGAAACTGATATTGTCGGCTTCTTTGTTGACCACAATGCCCATGGCGCCATCCGCCGAGTGGGCACACATATAGATCAAGGTCCGCTCAAACCTCGGGTCGCCAATTCCGGGCATAGCGATTAACATACGGCCACTAAGATAGCTGTCGTCGCTCATGGGTCCTGCCGCTTGGTTCAGGTGGACCAGCGTAACGCCAATTGCCTGCATGCTGCAAGGTCTTCAAGCCGATGCAGGGGTGATCGGCGGCGTTGATGTTTGACGCGATCGTGAATTTCGTTGACGGGCCGTGCCCTACAGTTGGTAACCTTGAGCACCTATTGTTAGCGTCACGTAATGGTTGGAAGTTTGAAGATGCAACAGGGTTCCGGCGCGGTAGGCGCTCTCTTCGCGGTTGGTCTGGCCTTCTCGGGTTTTGCCTGGTCGGCTCCTGCCCATGCTGAAGGCGCCTCTGCCTGGCAGGGCGATCGCCAGAGCGGGCGGGTGCGGCTCATTGCCGGTGCGCGCATGCCAGACGGCAAGCTTCATGCCGGCCTGGAATTCGACCTTGCCGAAGGCTGGAAGACCTATTGGCGGGCGCCCGGCGACAGCGGTGTGCCGTCGGTGTTCAACTGGGAGCGCTCCCAGAATGTTAAATCCATCAAGGTGCACTGGCCCGCCCCCAGCCGCTTCAAGGATAAGTTCGGCTGGAACAATGGGTATAAGGAAGACTTCGTCTTTCCGATTGAGATTGAGCCGCAGGACCCGGCCGAGCCGGTGACGCTTGAGCTGCTGATGTATTATGGTGTGTGCGAGGAGCTGTGCATTCCGGGCAAGGCCAACTTGTCGCTGAAGGTGGCCCCGGAAGGCTATTCAGGCCACCAGGCGTTGATCGGAAGGTATTTCAGGATGGTCCCCACGCCGGCCGATGAGAACAGCGCCGTTAAGGTCTCCAACGTGAGCGTCAAGCAGGCCGGGGAAGGGCTGAACCTTGAGGTGACCCTGAAAAAGCAGTCCGCTGACCCCGTCACCCTGTTCGTGGAGGGCCCGAGCGACTATTACTTCGACTTCCCGCAAGCCCAAGCGGGCAACGACGAACTGAGCCGCCGCTTTCGCGTTGCGGTCGACGGCGCAAAGGCGGCGGACGATCTGAAGGGCAAGGAATTGAAGTTCACTTCGGTGCAAGGCGATTTGCGGCTTGAACAGACCTGGCGTGTGGACTAGGAGTTTCCTTCACACAAAACAACAGCCTGGAGGAACCCCCGATGAGCATTTCCGTTGGCGATAAGATCCCTGCCGCAACCGTGACCACCATGACCGACGAAGGTCCGCAGCCGGTGAGCTCAGAAGACTTTTTTGGCGGCCGGAAGGTCGTGCTGTTCGGCGTTCCGGGGGCCTTTACCCCCACCTGCCACAACCAGCATCTGCCCGGATTTGTGCGCCACCTGGATGCCATCAAGGCCAAGGGTGTGGACACCATCGCCTGTCTTTCGGTCAACGATGTGTTCGTCATGGATGCCTGGGCTAAGACCGCCGGCGCGTCAGGTGCCGTGACCTTCCTGGCAGATGGCAATGCGGAGCTGACAAAGGCCATGGGCCTTGAGCTTGACGCATCCGGCTTTGGCATGGGCACGCGCTCCCAGCGCTTTGCCATGGTTGTGGATGACGGGGTGGTTCAAGCCCTCAACATCGAACCCCAGGCCGGCCAGGCGGACGTCTCCAGCGCTGACGCGATCCTGAGCAGCCTTTAGAGCGGGACTTACGCCGCGCCGCGGCGGCGCTTGAAGGGTGCCATCGCGGTGCGTGCCAGCTCATCGGCGCGTTCGTTTTCCGGGTGGCCGGCATGGCCTTTGACCCAATGCCATTTCACATCGTGCCGCTTCACGGCCGCTGAAAGCTGTTTCCACAGTTCGGCGTTCTTCACCGGCTTCTTGGACGCGGTTTTCCAACCGTTGCGCACCCAGCTCTTCATCCACTGGGTGATGCCGTTCTTCACATATTTGGAATCGGTGTGCAGGTTCACCGTGCATGGCCGGGTCAGGGCTTCCAACGCGCTGATCGCCGCCATCAGTTCCATCTGGTTGTTGGTGGTCCTGGCGGCCCCGCCGGAGAGTTCTCTTTCGCTGTCACCATGGCGCAAGATGGCGCCCCATCCGCCCGGGCCCGGGTTTCCAGAACACGCGCCGTCGGTGAAGATCTCAACTTCGGTTTTGCCGCTCAATTTGCCTGCTCCAATCCATATTCGGTTGCGCTTTCAATCTGCCGGTGGAAGCGCAGTTTCTTGATGTATTCCACCGGGTCCTTTGGTTTCACAAAGGCCCCTGCGGGCGTGTTGATCCAATCGAACAGCCGGGTGACGAGAAAGCGCATCGCGGCGCCTCTGGCCAGGGTGGGAAGGGCCGAAATCTCCGCCGCGTTCAGGGTTCTTGCCGCTTGATAGCCGCGCAAAAGCGCCTTGGCCTTGGTGATGTTGAACGATCCGTCGGTCTCAAAGCACCAGGCGTTCAGGCAAATGGCGATATCGTAGGCAAAGAAATCGGTGCAGGCGAAATAAAAGTCGATGAAGCCGGAAAGCTTGCCGCCCAGGAAGAACACATTGTCCGGGAAGAGATCGGCATGGATGACGCCGCGGGGCAGGACTGAGGGCCAGGCCTTGGCGATCTCATCCAGATCTGCCGCGAGCTCACCTTGCAGGCCGTTCTCAAAGCCCTCCAGCTTGCCGGTGCAGCTCTCTAGTAGTTCCCGCCAAGCGGTCATCAACAGTGCGTTTTGGCGCTCCATCTGAAAGTGCTCGGAGGCCAGATGGAGGCGGGCCAGCCCGGCGCCGAGCTCGGCGCAATGCTCGGTCCGCGGGCGCCGCACCCACATGCCGTCAAGAAAGGTGATCAGTGCCGCCGGCCGGCCCGACAAGGTGCGCAGCCGGTTGCCCTTGCGGTCGCTCACCGGCAGCGGGCAGGGGATGCCTTCGCCGGAGAGGAACTCCATGAGACCCAGAAAAAACGGCAGGTCCCGCTCATCCACGCGCTTCTCGTAGAGTGTGAGGATGAAGCTGCCCTGGGTGGTGCGCAGCAGGTAGTTGGAATTCTCCACCCCCTCTGCAATGCCCTTGAAGGAGAGCACCTCGCCGATGTCGTAGCCGGCGACGAAACCGCTCAGGTCCTCATCTGAGACTTCCGTGTAGACCGCCATTCGGCACTTATTCGGCCGCGACCTGGCGCAGCGCGCGCGGCAGTTTGAACGACACCGACTCTTCGCGCGTGACGATGGTCTCCACCTCAATCTGGTAGCGTTCGCTGAACGCCGCGATGACCTCCTCCACCAACACCTCCGGCGCTGAGGCCCCGGCCGTGATGCCCAGGGTCTGGATGCCCTCAAAAGCGGCCCAATTGATCTCCGAGGCGCGTTGCACCAGCATGGAGCGCTCGCAGCCCAGCTTCTGGGCAACCTCCACCAAACGCATGGAGTTCGAGCTGTTCGGCGCCCCTACAACCAGAATGGCGTCGCAGTCGCCGGCCAAAGATTTCACAGCTTCCTGCCGGTTTGTGGTAGCATAGCAGATGTCCTGGCGGTTCGGGCCCACGATCTCCGGGAAGCGGCGCTCCAGCACCTCGATGATCCCGGCCGTGTCATCCACCGACAGGGTGGTCTGGGTGATCCAGGCCAGCTCTTTCGGGTTTGTCGGCTCGAAGGTTTCGGCATCTTCCACGGTTTCAATCAGCTGAATGGCCCCTTCCGGCAGCTGACCCATGGTGCCGATGACTTCAGGGTGGCCGGAATGGCCGACAAGCACAATGTGCCGGCCCCGCATATGATGGCGTTCTGCCTCCATATGCACCTTGGAGACGAGCGGGCAGGTGGCATCAAGATAGAACAGTTTGCGTCGCTCTGCGTCTTCTGGGACCTCTTTGGGAACGCCGTGGGCGGAAAAAATGACCGGATGATCGCCGTCCGGCACCTCATCCAGCTCCTCAACAAAGATCGCGCCTTTGCCTTCCAAATCCTCCACCACATAGCGGTTGTGCACGATCTCATGGCGCACATAAACCGGTGCGCCAAACTTCTCAAGCGCCAGTTCCACAATGTCGATGGCCCGAACCACCCCGGCGCAGAAGCCTCTTGGCGCCGCCTTCAGGACGCGTAATTTGGGTTTTGCAGTCTCGCTCATATGCTGTTCCGCCATGGGATTCCTCTTTCCGGCATATAGAGGGAGGCGCTTGTGAAAAGTCAAGGAAAACGGGTCAATATGCCGACCACAACAAATCGTTAACATGCAAGCTTGATTCAATTTCTAGGAAAGAATCCAACAAATGATTATCTGATTTCAGCTATCTAATTTGGGATATCGGGGGGCGAACCAATATCGGGTCTGCCAATGGGACGACGAAATCAGATAACCCGCTTGTGGTCTGACGCGCGCGGCAGTGCGGCAAAGCTGTTCGGCTTGACCTTGCCGCTGGTGCTGCTGGCGGGTGGCCCAATGGTGGATTTTGCCCAGCAGACCTGGGTCAACGCCAAGCTGCAATCCCTTGCCGACGGTGCCGCGCTGGTGGCTGGCCATGAACTGGCGCTGAACAAGACCGACCCGGCCCACATCCAAAAGACCGTTGCGCGCTATGTGGCTGCGCGGCGGCAGAAATCAGGGTCCACCGGAACGGTGGAGGTGTCGGCCAATGTGGCATTCGGCGCGTCTGGCGTCACCGTGGTGATTTCAAAGGAATGGTCCACCAGCTTCTTGCAGCTTTTGGGCGCGGACAAGCCAAGCACCTATGCGCTGGCGACCGCCCAGGTTGTGGGCAACACGAAGATTTGCGCTCTGGGTCTGACGGAGGGCGCGGGCGCGCCCGGCGTAGAGCTTGACGATCGCGCGCAGATTTCCGCCGGCGATTGCGGCGTCTACAGCAATTCCAGCAGCGCAGCCTCGATCAGGGCGTCCGCCTCTGCAAAGTTGGCGGCACAGGTGATCTGCGCTGCAGGCGGCTCGTCTGCGGGCACCTCGAGCACGGCGCCCATGACCGATTGCAGCAAGATCGATGATCCCCTGGCCCATCGCAAGGCCCCGGTGGCAGGGCGCTGTTTGGAGCGCGACCTGGTGGTTGAGCGGAGCACAGTGCTGTTCCCCGGCACCTATTGCGGCGGGCTTACCATCAGAAACAACGCCTGGGTGGGGTTGCAGCCCGGCGTATATGTGATCAAGGACGGCCCCTTGCGCATTGAGGATGAAGCGGAAGTGGACGGCACGCAGGTCTCCTTCCACCTTGACGGCGAAGCGGCAGTCTTTTCGTTTGCGCAAGGCACAAAGGTCAGCCTTGCCGCACCCAGAACGGGGCCTCTGGCGGGCCTGTTGTTCTATGAGGCCCGTTCGGGCCGGGCCCGGGACAAAGGCTCACCGGTTACGTCTTCGCTGCTGGAGGTCTTGAACATACCGACGCAGAAGAGTGGACACATGAGGCACACCGAGAAGGTCAATCGGATCACCAGCTCAGGCGCGCGCCGCCTGTTGGGCACCCTCTATCTGCCGAACAGCAGTCTGGTGATCGATGCAGAAGGCCCGGTGGCCGACAAGTCGGCCTACACGGCCATTGTGGCGCGCAATCTTAAGCTTCAGAAGGGGGCTCATCTGGTGCTTAACGCTAACTATGGGGCAACTGATGTGCCGGTACCTCGCACGATCGCCGGTGGCGATGTGAGGCTTACCGAATAACCCACCAGGCAAAGGACCGAGGGGGCGTATCGGTTCGAAGCTTGGATCTTGATGAGTACGATAGAAAGAGTCTGTCATGCGAAACTATGAGACAATCCTGATCGTTGACGATGACCCGATCGCACGCGGAATTTTCCGCACCTACTTCACCCAGCGCGGGGCGACCCACGTGTTTGAAGCCGTAAATGGTGTCCAGGCCTTGAAGGTCCTGGATGAGTCCGAGGTTGAGATTGAGCTGATCCAGCTCGATATCTACATGCCTCAGATGGATGGTATCGAGGTGATGCGCCATTTGCGTGACCGGGAATATGACGGAGACATCGCCATCGTCAGCGGTGCCAAGTTCACCGACCGCGCCAATGCGGTTGAGCTTGCTGCTCTGTACAACCTGAATGTGGTGGGCGAGGTGAAGAAGCCGCTTACCAAGAAGTCGCTGGAGGCCCTGTTCAACCCGGCCGTGTCGGCATTCCCCAACACGGGCTTTGCCGACAACGGCGCCGCTGCTTGAAGCCGTGCGCGGGCCTCAGTCTTTCACATAGAGCCGGCGCGGGGTAGTGCACAGGCATTCAACGCCGGTGTCGGTGATCAAAATGGGCTCGGTGATTTCCAGTCCGCCATCGTCCAGCCAAAGGGCCGGCATGAAGTGGAACGTCATGCCCGGTTTCAGCTCGCTCTTGTCGCCCCGGCGGAATGACATGGTGCGCTCGCCCCAGTCCGGCGGATAGGAGAGCCCGATCGCATAGCCGGCCCGGCTGTCCTTCTCAAACCCGTGTTTGTTGAGCGTTGCGTTGAAGGCGTTGGCAATGTCCTCACAAAGATTGCCCGGCTTTGCCTGCTCAAGCCCGGCCTCCACGGCTTCCAGAACAGCCTTTTCCGCGTCCAGATACTTCTGCGGCGGTGTGCCCAGAAACACGGTGCGTGATTGCGGGCACTGATAGCGCCGATAGGCCCCGCCGATTTCAAAGAAGGTGCACTCGCCGGATTTGAACGGCCTGTCGTCCCAGGTGAGGTGAGGGGCGGTTGCGTCCATGCCCGACGGCAACATGGGAACGAACGCTGAATAATCTCCCCAATGGCCGTCCGCCCCGCGCACGGATGTGGCATAGATTTCTGCCACCAGTTCGTTCTTCGGCAATCCCGGCTCAACCCGCTCAAGGATCTCGGCGTGCATGGCCTCCACGATCCGTGCCGCGCGCCGCATGAAGACGATCTCGCGTTCCGATTTGACCGCGCGCTGCCAGTTGACGAGGCCCGTGGCATCTTGAATGCGACTGCCGGCCAAGCTCTCCTTCAAACACTCATAGGCTGCGGCGGAGAAATAGTAATTGTCCATTTCCACACCGATGCGCAGGTCCGCCCACCCCCGCATCCGCAAGAGGTCGGCCAGGGTAAGCATGGGGTGGCGCTCAGGGTTCTGGACGTAGATGTCCTCATAGCCGACGATATTCTCCTTCTCCATGAAGACGGTACGCTCCGCGCCGCGCGCATCCATGCCGCGGCCCCACCAGACCGGCTCGCCTTCCATGGCCAGCACGACCGCCTGATGGGTGTAGAACGACCAACCGTCATAGCCGGTGAGCCAAGCCATGTTGGAGGGGTCTGAGGCGATCAGGAGCTCCACACCGGCGCGTGCCATGGCCTGGCGCGTGCGCTGGATGCGCATGTCATACTCGCTGCGCTCAAAGTGCAGTGTGGCGCTCATCGTGGGTTCCTCCGTGCAAATCTGCGGCAGCTGAGTTTGCCGGTTTCAGCCTCTCCGTCAAACGAAAACGGTGGTGGTTTTGCCGGACCGCTGGAGTATTCTGCGGCTGGCGGAAAATGGTGTTGCGCCCGTGTTTGCATCGGAGGCGAGTGGTCATGGCTGAAGCACAGGCCTGTGCGGTGATTTTTGATGTTGATGGGGTGATCCTCCATCTCACGCCGCCGGAGGAAGCTGCCTTCTTCCAAGCGCTTGAGAGGGTGTTTGGCATCACAGACGCCTCGCCTGATTGGGACAGCTACCGCGCCCGGAACGATGTGGAGATCGTCGAAGAGCTCATTGAGACGCGCCTTGGGCGGGCGCCGACCGCCGGCGACATCATCGCCTTTACCGACAAGTACATCTCGCTGGTGGACGTGGCGATCCGGACCGGCGAGATTGAGGTTGTGGAGGTTGAGGGGATCCGTGATGTGCTTATGGCGCTCACCCGGGCAGAGAACCTGATCATGGGGCTGGCCACGGCCAATCTCATGAGCATGGCCAAGATGCGCCTCCGGCATGTCGGGCTGAACGATTTCTTCAAGGTTGGCGGCTTTGCCGAGGCGCGCGGGCCCAAGCGGCAGATCCTGCAGGCGACGATTGCCGGGCTGCAGGATGAGCGGGGGCGCCCGGTTTCCAAAGAGCGCGTCGTGTTCTTGGGCGACAATGTGGGCGATGTGGATGCGGGGCTGGCCAACGGCTGCGGCCTGATCGCGTTTAGCGAAGATCAGGGCAAGCACCAAAAGCTGAAGGATGCCGGCGCAACCCATATCATTGCCAGCCATTCTGAGACCGTGCCGCTGATAGAAAAACTGCTGGGGCAGCGTCTGGTGTCCTAGAGCCTTTCGTGTTCCCATCAAATGCTTCGATGTGAACATGAAACGCTCTAGTCCGGAGCCTCGCTCTGACGCATTGCCGCGATCACCCGGCGCATGAGATCAAGAAAGACCGCGTGCTCCTCTCCACGGAGGCCCGACAGGGCAAGTGCGTTTGTTTCGCCCGCCGCGGCGTAGGCCTCGTCGCGGATTTCCCGCGCCTTGGCGGTGAGCCAGATTTGCTGGGCCCGCGCATCGCCGGGGTGCTTGGTGCGCGTCAAGAGGCCGTCACGTTCCATGCGGGTGAGGGTGTTGGCCAAGGTCGCCTGTTCGATGTCTAGCTTTGCCAAAAGCTCTCTTTGGGTGACGCCGTCCTGATCCCACAGCTCCAGCAAAATCGGAAATTGGCCGGTGACGATCCCCAGCGGGGCGATGCGGTTTTGCAGGGCCTTGGCGAAAAGCCGGGCCATATGGTTCGCGAGATAGCCGGCTGAGTTTTCCCGTTCAAAGGACATGAGGTCATTTAACACTTGCATAGCAAGCTATGCAATATTATATAGCTTGCTATATAAAATGATGTTTGGGGCAGAACTTGGAGCACAGACCCTCATGAAGACGAAAATTCACATGATTGCCGGCATCGTCGGCTTCCTCACCATCTTGAGCTTCTGGACATCGACCGCCCTTGTTGAGCTGTTCGGCTCGGATGCGGCGGTTGCTGCCGTAAAGTCCATGATCCTGAAAGGTATGTTCGTCCTGATCCCGGCTATGGCGATCGTCGGGGCGTCAGGCATGGCAATGGACAAACGCCGGCGTGACGCGCCCGCAGTTGCTAAGAAGAAGCGCATGCCGATCATTGCCGCAAATGGCCTTCTGGTGTTGCTGCCGGCCGCCATCTATCTTGAGGCGAAAGCGAGCGCAGGCGCCTTCGACACGTGGTTCTATGCAGTGCAGGGGCTGGAATTGGTAACCGGTGCGGCGAACCTGGCGATGATGGGGCTCAACATGCGCGACGGTTTCGCCATGACGGGGCGTTTTGGAGCAACGCGGCAGAGATGAAGTGAAAAGCCTACTGGCTGGCCTCGTTGGCGGCCACACGCGTGGTGGTCGGGGCTTTGGCCCGCATGGAGTCCACCCGCGTAACCATGCGCTTGAATTTCTCCAGCATCTTGCCTTTGAGCTGGCGGCCACCGGCACTGCGCACGCGCAAGGGGTTGATCCGCCGTTCGCCGCGCAGCACTTCATAGTGAAGGTGCGGCCCGGTGGAGCGGCCGGTAGAGCCCACATAGCCGATCACCTGGCCTTGGCGAACCTTTGCGCCGGACTTGATGCCCCGGGCATAGCGCGACATGTGGGCATAAGCAGTTTTATAGCCGTTGGAGTGCCTCACGCGCACATATTTGCCGTATGCACCTACCCGGCGGGCCACTTCAACAACGCCTGAACCAGCTGCTTTGATGGGGGTTCCATGGGCTGCTGCGAAATCGATCCCGGCGTGCATTTTTGAGTAACCCAGGATCGGATGGCGGCGCATGCCATAGCGCGAGGTGATGCGGGCGCCGGAGATCGGTGTGCGCATCAACGATTTGGTCGCCGAGCGGCCTTTGACGTCGTAATAGCCGGTTACCCCGTCATCCGGAGTGGTGAAGCGGTAATAGCCCTTGGACTTGCGGCCCTTCAGGTCAAGATGGCTGAACAGCAGCACAGGGCGCCAGGTGCTCTTGCCTGAAATCGGTTCGCCGAAATAGGCCTCAAACGAATCGCCCGGCCTGATCTGGCGCTGAAAGTCCACATCATAGGAATGAACCCGCATGATGTTCGCCACAATGTGCTCCGGCACACCATGTTCGCGGGCTGACAAATAGAGGCTTTTGCGGATGCTCGCCTTGGTTCTGACCCGGCCCTTGATTTCGGCGGTTTGCACCCGGGGCTTGCGGCGCGGTTTCACATCCTTGAGCGTCGCGTCGCTGTCAACAAACGCAACATAGCGGCCACTGGCATCCAGCTCTGCGATTGCGATCGGCTCATTATTGTTCAGCACAACGAGCTTAAGAGGCAATACCGTGTGCTCGCCGTAGAAATTCTGACGCTTGGTCAGCGTGAATTGCAGCTCTTGGCCTTCGCGCACATTGCGCACCGGGTAAACGGCGTTCAACGAGCGAACCACGGTTTTGATCACCGTTTCTTCCGCGCCAAGCTGCACCAGGATCCCGGTCAGCGTTTCTCCCTTGCCCACTTTCACAAGTTTGGTGAAGGGGGCGGGCAGGGCGGTTTTGGCCACCGTGGTGGTGTTCGAGCCCCGCGGCTCGCCGGGGACCAGGCTGCCGGCACTGTCGTTGTTATAGGCCAGAGGCGCTTCTTCCGGGTCGGGGTAAATCGGCGCCAAAGTGCCCGCAAAGCGCTCTTCCTGGTTGCCGTTGGCGACCAAGTCAGTGTCGCCTGTGGCAAAGGAGACCGAGATCTTCTTGTAGCCGGCATCGATGGGAGACGTGTCCGCCACGCTTCCGGTGAGCGAAGACAGGGTGCTTTGGATCACCAGGTCACTCTTGCCGATCGTTTTGGAATATTGGGCGTCGCTTTCCAGCTGTGCCACGCTTGAGCTGCCGGAGGTATAGCCGCCCGACAGTGTGCTCATCAGCGCCACGCCTATGGCCATGGTGCAGGCGATGCCGGCCATGCTGCCGGTGATCAGCCATCTGTTGAATTTTGGGGCGCTCAGATTGAAAGGGTCGTCGCTGTCCACCGGGGCCGCATACACCGAGTTGCGCACCAAACCCTGATCGATGGAGCCAACGCCCGCATGCTGGGCCTCGTAAGGTTCCAGAGACGCCGAATCAGGTAGTTGGCTTGAGACCATCTGATGATTTTTCAGACGGTCCTTTCCGTAACTCAGGAAGTCGTCTGTATGCGCGTCCTCAACCACAGATAATCCCTTACTGCCGCAGCGTAATTCTCTTAGATGTCAGCACGTTTGGAAGATTGCCGACAGGTTGCCAATGCCGCTATTTTGGTGGCTTTCCCTAGATGCGCGCCTGTGCCGTTTGCCGGTCAGTTGCGAATGAACACTTCCCCAAAACCTGTCGCCAACATGCCCTTTGGTGTTGGTAAAGTCAACACACTGGCGCAGCCATATCCGACAATTTACCGGCGCTTGGAAAACTGCGCTGATTGTCATGAAACTCACCCTCAATTGGCCCGCTTGTACATGTGAATCTGGCACCAGTTTCAGGCCCCCTCGGCGCCGTCAGGGTTAATGGATTCCTTAACATACCGCGACAAGTGTTTCTTCTCCGTTAAGGCCCGCGCAAGCTGTTCCTGCATGAGCCTATATATATTAAATGTATCAAAGCGTTCCGGGCTGCCGGCACGGCCAACAAAAAAGCACGATTCATGCCACAAAAATGCATTTCAACGCTTGACACGCGGCAACCGATCCTCATATAAAGCCCACCGCACGAGGGCGGACGTACTGCCTCGCCTCTAGCGAGGGTCTGTCCTGGTTCCCATGGCACGCCAAAAATTGATCCGGTATCGTTCGTAACGATCCGGCACTTTTTGTCGGCTGTATGGGCTCTGAACCCAGAGGCAAATGAATTTCTGATCGGCTTGGCCGGTCTGGCTCTTTGACATTGTTGATTAAAAGAAAGAGAAACGTGGGCGGCGGCGTCCTGGCGGTTCAGGTTACCGAGCAATCGGTGATTTGGACAGACAGAATGCAATAGTTCGCTTATGTTTCTTCTCAACTCGCAATCTGAATGTAAGGCCTTCGGGCCAAGCAGTCAGATGTGATTGGGACCCTAGCGAACAACAGGTCATGGATACCCATCCATGGTCCCTGTAAAGCAAAGTCAAATCAAACTTGAGAGTTTGATCCTGGCTCAGAACGAACGCTGGCGGCAGGCCTAACACATGCAA
>CAJHYS010000241.1_pt1 | contig 49384 bp, 47 predicted proteins | sample 9198801 | NCBI WGS metagenome assembly CAJHYS01 (sample SAMEA7708368, study PRJEB35096) | sediment metagenome | biome: marine neritic benthic zone biome [ENVO:01000025]; feature: sediment [ENVO:00002007]; material: shallow marine sediment [ENVO:03000034] sea grass bed [ENVO_01000059] ...
ATCCCCGCGACGCGGCCACCAAGCCCGGCAATCCCCTGCACGCGATCTGGCGGCAGAACCGCACGCACGTACGTCTCGTCATCGGCGCCCGGCCGAACACGCCACTCATTGCCCTGAAGGCGGCGCATGCCGTGATCAAGGGGTATTACGAGGGCCGTCTGGCAATCGGCCGCCTGCTGCGGTCAATCAGGCTGATCGGGCGATAGAGCCGCAAAAAACTCAACCAGGCCTGTCGTCAAACGGCGACAATAGTCCTGCCATGCGCCGGATGAACTCGGTCTGGTTCCGGCTTTGTGTCTTTTCCAGCAGCGAGCGCATCTGGTTGCGCACCGTGTGCCGGCTGACACCGGTCTCATCGGCAATCTCATAGAGTGTCCGGCCATTGAGCAGCCCGGCGGCCACACGCGCTTCGGCCGGCGTCGCGCCCAGTGAAATGGCGAGCCCTTCGTAGCCCTCCGGCCCATCGAATCCGAAGCGTCCGGTGATCACAAGGGCGCCTGCCACAGGGTCCGTCCAGGCATTGCAGGGAAACTTGTGGTCTGCCCCAGCCGGGAAGACATGCGCGTGCAGCATGCAAAGGCCAAACTCTTCGTTCTGGAACGTCATGGACGGGGGAAGTGCGCTGATCTCATCGCGCGAAATCGCATCGACGGCCTGCCGGACAAATGTGTTCACGCCCTCAGACCTGACAATCAGACCGTCCTTGATGCCAACGCCCAGCACCTTGCTGCACGCCAGGAAGCGCTCGGCCGCCGTGTTGACATAGGCCACCCGCCCGCTGCGCCGGATCAAGATTGTGCCAAAACGGCTCGTCTCCAGATGGGAGAACGATGCCTGGCCGGTTTCAGAAAAAGCCTGCGCCATGGTCACCGCGTGCTTCATGTGAGGCGCCAGCGCTTCCAGGATCCCGGTGTTGGCGGGCAGCGCATCGTCGACCCCACGCGCCCGGCACGCCGCCGCCATGGCGACAAACCGGTCTGCGCTGCGGTAGCAGATCATGGCGGGCCCGGCGACGATGTCCTCCTGCGGGCGCAGCCAGTCATTGTAGAATTCCGTCTTGAACAGGTCTTCCCGGGCCAGGGCCTGATCGGAGACCCCCACCATCCCGGTCGGCATGACCAGGTTCATATGCATCCATGGATTCTGGTCGGCAAAGTGCTCGTGGTAAACTTCAAGCTGAACGGGATCGATCCCGCCTGCAATGATGCCGAGGCTTTCATTCTGGGCGATGTTGTGGCCGAACATCATGATTCCGGCCGAAGTTTCAGAATGCAGGGTGTCGCAGAACCCCTGCCATTGCCCCCTGTCCGTAACGGTCGAATAGAGTTGAGCAAGTATATCGGGCGGCACTTCGGGTGTTGCGTTCATATCACCTCTTCTGTTCGCCCAATGTTTCCTCTTTCCCCGGTCTTATCAAGCCTTTTCAGGTATAATCTGCATGTCTGTCAATAAAAGTGAGTTTACTCACGTTCCAGCAGCGCCAGCAAGGACGACGTGTCCCAGCGTTTCCCGCCCATCGACTGCACCTGGCTGTAGAACTGGTCAACAAGGGCCGTGACCGGCAGATGTGCGCCGGTCTGCTGGGCATGGCGCAGACAGATATCCAGATCCTTGCGCATCCAGTCCACCGCAAATCCATGCTCATACTCGCCGGCATTCATGGTCTTGTAGCGGTTTTCCATCTGCCAGCTCTGGGCGGCACCGCCGGAGATCACCCCGATCACCGCTTCGATGTCGAGCCCTGCCTTCTTGCCGAAATGGATGCCTTCGGAAAGCCCCTGAACCAGCCCGGCAATGCAGATCTGGTTGACGCACTTGGTGAGCTGCCCGGCGCCGCTTTCGCCCAACAGCGCGCGCATCTTCGAATAGCACTCAATGAGTGGCACCGCGCGGTCATAGTCTGCGCCGTCGCCGCCGCACATCACCGTGAGCGCGCCGTTTTCCGCCCCGGCCTGGCCGCCGGACACCGGCGCGTCCACAAAGCCGATGCCCTTCTCCTTGCCCGCCGCGTAAAGCTCGCGCGCCACATCTGCAGAAGCCGTGGTGTGGTCGACGAACAAGGTGCCGGACCCCATGCCCCCAAAGGCGCCGTCCGGGCCGGTCACCACCGAGCGCAGGTCATCATCATTGCCAACGCAGGCAAGCACGATGGAGGCGCCGCTGGCGGCTTCCTTCGGGGTGGCGGCCGCGCTGCCGCCATACTCGCTCACCCATTTCTCCGCCTTGGCCGCGGTGCGGTTATAGACCGTCACCTCATGGCCAGCCTTCTGCAGATAGCCCGCCATCGGATAGCCCATCACGCCCAAGCCGATCCATGCCAGTTTTTCACCCATTTGTCTTGATCCTCTTGTTTGAAGTTCGCCCCGCTGAGGCCGGCACTTTGTCGTTCAGCCGTGGCGGAATGCCGGATTGATCTGAGATGTGATCAAGAGTGGTATTAGAAAAGCGCGTCCAAGACAATTCATTGTGCGGGAAAGCCCAAGTTCATGACCGTCACCATCGAAGACATCCACGCTGCCCGCCAGGCCCTGGAAGGCCAGGTGGTGCGCACCCCCATGCTCCATGCGCCCAAGCTGTCGGAGATCACCGGCGCTGAGATCTGGGTGAAGTACGAGAACATGCAGGTGACCAACTCGTTCAAGGACCGGGGCGCCTACATCCGGCTCTCCAAGCTTTCAGACGAGCAGAAGCAGAAGGGCGTCATCGCCATGTCGGCTGGCAACCATGCCCAGGCCGTGGCCTATCACGCCAGGCGGCTGGGCATTCCGGCCACCATCGTCATGCCCCAGTTCACCCCGTTCACCAAGGTGGAGCGCACCAAGGCACACGGCGCCGAGGTGGTGCTCTCAGGCGAGACCCTGGACGATGCCCGGGCCATGGTGGACGAGATGATCTCCAGCCAGGGCCTCACCCTGGTGCACCCTTACGACGATGACGACGTCATCGCCGGCCAGGGCACCATTGCCCTGGAGATGCTGGAGGAGGCGCCCGAACTTGAGGTTCTGGTGATCCCCATTGGCGGCGGCGGCATTCTGGCCGGAAACGCCATCTCGTCGCGCTCCGTCAATCCGGAGATCGAGCTGATCGGCGTGGAGGCCGAGCTCTATCCCTCCATGTACAATCTGGTGCGCGGCAAGGAGATGAAATGCGGCGGCACAACCCTGGCCGACGGCATTGCGGTGAAGTCGCCGGGCCTCAAAACCTCAGCCATCATCAAGGAGATGGCCAACGACATCCGCTTGGTGAGCGAGGCTGAGATCGAGCGCGCCGTGAACGCCTATTTCGGGCACCAGAAGACCAGCGCGGAAGGGGCCGGCGCCTCCCCCCTCGCGGCGGTGATGGCCGACCCGGCACACTTTGCCGGGCGCAAGGTGGGCCTGATCCTGTGCGGCGGCAACATCGACCCGCGCATCATGGCCTCCGTCATCTACCGGGAACTGGCACGTGAGCTGCGCATCGCCAATATTCGCGTCACCATCGACGACCGGCCCGGGGTAATGGCCACCATTTCTACCATCATCGGCGAGACCGGTGCCAACATCCTGGAGGTGGCCCATTCGCGCATGTTCCTGGAGGTTTCCGCCAAAGGGGCTGAGCTTGACTTCATGATCGAAACCCGCGGGCCGGATCATGTGAGCGCGGTGGTGAAGCAGTTGGAGGCGGCCGGCTTCAGAGTGCGCGTGCTTGATTCGCCCGGAGGCAAAGCCAACCCCAACACCAAGCGGCCGGCTTCATAGTCTGAGTCCGGTTCAACGCATAATCTGTTGAAATTGGAACATTTATTGCGATCAGGCCGTTTTCATTGCTGAGGACTTTTGTCTGATAGATTACGTTTATCGCTTGGCCTTTCTGCCCGTGCATAGCACTATGAGAGGGATGTTCGCGGCGGACACAGTCCAGATCTGGTTCACCTTTGCCATCATTGGCCTGGCTGTGGTGTCCTATGTTACCGAGCGCATCTCCATGGAGCTGACCTCGGTTCTGGTGATCGTGGCGCTTCTGGTGTTCTTTGAGTTCCATCCCCTTCTTGCCGAAGGCGGCTTCAACGTCTTGAGCGCCCCGGCCCTGCTCGCCGGATTTGCCAATCCGGCCCTGGTCACCATCATCGCCCTTTTGGTGATCGGCCAGGGGCTCTACCACACCGCGGCGCTTGAACGCCCCACGCGCCAACTGGCCTATGCCGGGCGCCGGCGCCCGCTCCTGACCTTGGCCATCACCCTGGTGTGTGCGGGCATTCTGTCGGCCTTCCTGAACAACACGCCCGTGGTGGTCATGTTCATTCCGGTGCTCACGGCCCTTGCCGCGCGGCTGAACGTGAGCCCGGCCAAGCTCCTGATCCCCTTGAGCTTCCTCTCCATCCTGGGCGGCATGACCACGGTCATCGGCTCGTCCACCAACCTTCTGGTCTCCGGCATGGTCAGCCAAGTTGGGCTGATGGAGCTGGGCTTCTTCGACTTTGCCGTGCCTGGCCTGCTGCTGGCGGCGGTGGGCACGGTCTATGTGGGCCTGTGTGTGCCGAGGCTGCTGCCCGAACGCGAGCCGCTTGCCAGCGAGGCCACGGGGCTTTCAGGCAAGCAGTTCATCGCCCAGATCTCCATCACCCCCGACCATCCGCTGAACGGGGCGGAGCCCATTGCGGGCCTCTTTCCGGCCCTGAAGAACATGACCGTGCGCCTGGTGCAGCGGGGCGACATGGCCATACTGCCGCCGTTTGAGGAAGTGCGCCTGCGCCCGGGCGATCATGTGATCGTCGCCGCCACCCGCCAGGCGCTGACCGAGGTGCTGCTTTCCGGAGACGGGCTTTTGACCACGGATCTGCCAGGCTCTGATGACGACAGGTCCCAGACCCTGGACGGCACCGGGGCAGAGCTCACCCTGTGCGAGACCGTCATCGCCCCGAGCTCAACGCTAATCGGCCGGCGTATTGGGCAAAGCGGCCTGCGCACAGATACGGGCTGCATTGTGCTCGGCATCCAGCGACGCAGCCGGATGATGCGCGGGCGGCTGGAGGACATTCGCCTGGAGCCGGGCGATGGGGTTCTGCTGCTGGGCCCGCGCGGGCGGATCCGCGACTTGCGCACCAACCGCGACCTGTTGCTGCTGGAATGGTCGGCGCACGAACTGCCCGATATCAAGCTGGCCAACCGGGCACGGCTCATCTTCGCCTGCACGGTGCTGCTGGCCGCCACCGGCCTCCTGCCCATCGTGATCGCTGCCCTGGCGGGCGCTGCCGCCATGATCCCGGCCAGATGCCTCAACATGCGCCAGGCGGCCCGGGCGGTGGACCGGCGCATCTTCCTGCTTATCGGGGCGGCCATCGCCATGGCGTTAGCGCTGGAGAAGACCGGCACGGGCCAGCTCATCGCCCATTCGGTGATCACCGCCGTGGGCGCCGGCTCACCGGCCATCGTGTTGTCGGTCCTCTTCCTGCTGATCGCGGTGATGACTAACTTCCTCTCCAACAACGCCACGGCGCTGTTGTTCACCCCCATTGCGGCCAGCACGGCGCTGGAGCTTGGGGTTGATCCCAAGCCCTTCATCTTTGCGGTGATCTTTGCCGCCAACTGCTCGTTCGCCACGCCCATGGGCTATCAGACCAATCTTCTGGTGATGGGCCCAGGGCGCTACAAATATCTCGACTACACCCGCACCGGCGCCCCTCTGATCGTGCTTTTATGGCTCTGTTACTCCATTTTTGCGCCATGGTATTATGGACTTTAACTAGAGCCTCGGCGAAGAAAGTGCTAAGACAGCGGCCCATGTGATAGCGCCCGAACGGAGACATCCCTTTGAGTATCGAGCAGCGGCATCTTCCCCAGTTCTATCTGACGCCCCCTGGGCCCTGCCCCTATCTGCCCGGTCAGCACGAGCGCAAGATCTTCACCCATCTGATCGGCAATGATGCCAATTTCCTGAACGATCAGCTCACCCATGGCGGGTTTAGGCGGAGCCAGAACATTGCCTACAAACCGGCCTGCGAAAGCTGCAATGCCTGCGTCTCCGTGCGCGTCCGGGTCGATGAGTTCACTGCCAGCCGGTCGTTCAAACGGATATCGGCCAAGAATCGCGACGTTTCAAGTCGGATCCGGCCGGCCAAAGCCAATCCCGAGCTCTATTCGCTGTTCCGCGACTATATCGACGAGCGCCATGCTGAAGGCGGCATGGCCGATATGACCGTCTTGGATTTCGCCTCCATGGTGGAAGACAGTTTCGTGGAAACCCGCATCATCGAGTACCGCAAGCGGCCTCAGCCTGCCCTCGCCGGGCCGGACCGACGCAGCGGCCAGCTCATTGGCGCGGCCTTGTGTGATGTGCTGAGCGACGGGCTCTCCATGATCTACAGCTTCTTTGATCCCAATGAGGCTGAGCGTAGCCTGGGCACCTTCATGGTGCTCGATCATATTGAGCGCACGCGCAAGCGCGGGTTGCCCTATCTTTATCTCGGCTATTGGGTGAACGGGTCTGAGAAGATGGATTACAAGAAGCGCTTCCAGCCCCAGGAGCATCTGGGCGAGAACGGCTGGGCGTAAGATTTGACATGACAACGGCTGCAATTATTGTCGCGGGCGGATCCGGCCTGCGGGCTGGCGGCGAGTTGCCCAAGCAGTATCAGCATGTGGGCGGCCGCGCGGTGATCGCCCACACCTTAGCCGCCTTTTGTGCACATCCTGAGATCGACCTTGTGCAGCCGGTGATCGGCCAGGACCATGCGGCTCTGTTTGGAGAGGCCTGTGCGGATATGTACTGCCTGGCACCGGCTGCCGGCGGAAGCACCCGGCAAGCCTCTGTCCGTGCCGGGCTTGCCGCGCTTGCCGCTCATGCCCCTGACCGGGTTCTGATCCACGATGCGGCCCGGCCGTTCGTCTCAGCCACCATCATCAGCGACACCCTGGCTGCGCTGGACAAGGCGGATGGGGCGATCCCGGTCTTGCCCCTGGTGGACACGATCAAGCGCGCTGAGGACGCTCGGGTTGTTGAGACCGTGGACCGCGCGCAATTACGGGCTGCCCAGACGCCGCAGGGCTTCCGCTATGACGAGATCTGCAAGGCCCATGCGGCGGCGGCCCAGGAGAGCACGCATGAGTTCACTGATGACGCCTCAATCGGCGAATGGGCGGGCCTCAACATCGCCATGGTTGACGGCGCGCCGGAGAACCGCAAGCTGACCACCCAGAACGATATTGAAGAGGCTCAGGCCCGGCTCATGACAGACACCTCCACTCCCCTCACCGACATCCGCGTGGGCCAAGGCTATGACGTCCATGCCTTTGTAGACGGCAATGCGGTGATCCTGTGCGGGGTTGAAATACCCCATGACAAGAAGCTGAAAGGCCATTCGGATGCAGATGTGGGCATGCATGCCCTCACCGATGCCATTCTGGGGGCGCTTTCAGAAGGCGACATCGGCAAGCATTTCCCGCCGAGCGATCCGCAATGGAAAGGCGCTGCATCGCACATCTTCCTGAAAGCGGCCGCCGGGATGGTAGCGGCCCGGGGCGGCAGAATTGCCCATGGCGACGTGACCCTAATCTGCGAAGAGCCCAAGATCGGGCCGCATGTGGAGGCCATGCGCGCGGCATTGGCTGAGATCATCGGCATCGGGCCGGAGCGCATCAGCGTGAAGGCCACCACCAGCGAACGGCTCGGCTTCACCGGCCGCGGCGAAGGCATCGCCGCGCTGGCCAGCGCCACGGTGAGGCTGCCGGAATGAGCGAGCATCTGTTCTCGCGCGAGGTGGTGATGGCGGCCAAGGATGTGCTGGACATTTGCCGGGAGAACCACTGGAAGGTCGCCACGGCGGAAAGCTGCACCGGCGGCCTGATCGCGGCGGTTCTGACCGAGATTGCCGGCTCCTCAGACGTGGTTGAACGGGGCTTTGTGACCTACTCAAACGAAGCCAAGAGCGAGTTGCTCGGCGTGCCGGCTGAAATGATCGAAAGCGATGGGGCGGTCTCCGAAAGGGTTGCACGCGCCATGGCGGAGGGCGCTCTGGAGCGCTCCCATGCGGCCATCGCGGTCAGTTGCACCGGCGTGGCCGGACCCGGCGGCGGGTCTCCTGAAAAGCCCGTGGGCTTGGTGCACATGGCAGCTGCCCGCAGCGACGGGCCAACGGTTCATGAGCGCTGTTTGTTTGAAGACAATGGCCGGGCAAGCATCCGGCAGGCGACGGTTCTGAGGGGCTTTGAGATCATCAAATCTCTTGCCGCCCGGCCGATGACCGCTTAGGCGGCGACCCCGTCCGATGCACCATAGAGTTCGGCCGCGCGATCCTGCCAGGCGGTGATCAGGCGGTTGATGGCCGCTCCCGCGGCCCGGTCGATGAACAGGGCGAGCGCCTTGGAGCGGAACTGATAAGTCACATCAATCTTGGCTTCCGCCTCGCCCGGGCCGATGTCGGTGAAGCTCCATTTGGCATGAAAGCTGATAAAGGGCGGGCCGTCGGACTCCGACACGATGGTCTTGCTGGCCGGATCTCCCGTCACCGTGCTCTCAAACTCTTCATAGATGCCGAATTTGCGGTAACGGAAGACCAACACAGTGTCCAACTCCGTTTGCCCACCCGGCAGCTCCTGAGCCGCTCTCACCGCGGCGCGTTTGCAGAGAGGGACAAACTCAGGATAGCTCTCTATGTCAATCGCCATGTCGTAGAGCTGCTGGGCCGAATAAGGGATTATTCGGCTTTCGGTGAAGGTCTTCATGGCGCCATTGGCCCCTCGCCGGCGCCGTCTCTTGCTGCCTTCAGCTTGGCAAAATCATCACCCGCATGGTGCGACGAGCGGGTCAGCGGGCTGGCCGACACCATCAGGAAGCCTTTGGCGTAAGCCACTGTTTCCAAGCCTGAAAACTCATCAGGGGTCAAGAACCGGTCAATCGGGTGATGCTTGCGCGTGGGCTGCAGGTATTGCCCGATGGTGATGAAATCCACATCGGCCACCCGCATATCGTCCATCACCTGAAGCACCTCTTCGCGGCTCTCACCCAGGCCCACCATGATACCGGACTTGGTGAAGGCTTTCGGGTTCAACTCCTTGACCTGCTGCAGAAGGCGCAATGAGTGGAAATAGCGCGCACCCGGGCGCACATTGAGATAGAGCGAGGGCACGGTCTCCAGATTGTGGTTGAAGACATCAGGCGCCGCGTCCACGACGATTTCAAGCGCACCGTCCTTGCGCAGGAAGTCCGGGGTCAGCACTTCCACGGTGGTGCCCGGAGATTTGGCGCGGATGGCATTGATCACATCTGCAAAGTGCTGCGCGCCGCCGTCCGCAAGGTCGTCCCGGTCCACCGAGGTTATCACAACATGGTTGAGCCCCAACTTGGCCACCGCCTCGGCCACACTTTGCGGCTCGGACGGATCAAGCGGCCCGGGAAGCCCGGTGCGCACGTTGCAGAAGGCGCAAGCCCTGGTGCAGGTGTCGCCCATGATCATCATGGTGGCGTGCTTCTTCTCCCAGCATTCGCCAACGTTGGGGCAGCCGGCCTCCTCGCACACGGTGACCAGATTGTTGGATTTGATGATCTCGCGGGTCTCGCGGTAAAGCGGGGAGCCCGGTGCCTTCACCCTGATCCAATCGGGCTTACGCAGAACCGGCGTGTCCGGCCGGCGGGCCTTCTCAGGATGACGCGGCCGCTCTGGCGTGCGGGTATCAAGCACCGTGACCATGATCGGTTGATCTCCTTATCAGCCTTTTAGCCTTTGCCCTTGATCGCTCTATAGGCAAAGATCAGCAAACAGGCACCGCCGACGGCAACCACCAACTGGCCAATGAAGCCGCCGAAGGTTGCGCCCATAAGGGCGTGCAGAATCCAGTTGCCCACAATCGCGCCGACAATGCCCAGAATGATGTTCAAGATCAGCCCGGTGTCGAACTTCATGACCTTTTCAGCGATCCATCCGGCAAGGCCGCCGATGATGATCGTCATGATCCAACCAAAACCCACCATAGTTCAGTCTCCTCAGTCTTTGGCCTCACGCGATGAGCCGGGCCAATAATACCACTACGATCGCACCGATGGTTGCCACAATGATCTGGCGCACCAACTCATTGCCGATGCCTAGCGAAATCCCCAATTGCTGGAACAGGAAGCCGCCCGCAAACGCGCCTATAAGGCCGGTGATCAGATAGCGGATCAGGCCTCCGCCGCCGACCACGAAGCTGGCCAGCCAGCCGGCCACAACGCCGACAATCAGCATGACAATCAAAGACTTTGCGTCCATTTCTCATTCCTCCTCGCATCGCCCCGCCCTGGTGTGCTTTCACTGCTACATATGGATAACCCGTCCATAGGCATCAAGCACGCTCTCGTGCATCATCTCAGACAATGTGGGATGAGGGAAGACGGTGTGCATGAGTTCAGCTTCGGTGGTTTCAAGCGTCATGGCCACCACATAACCTTGAATAAGCTCCGTCACCTCGGCCCCAACCATGTGGGCACCGAGCAATTGGCCGGTCTTGGCGTCGAATATGGTCTTCACCAGCCCCTGGTCTTCGCCCAGAGCAATCGCCTTTCCGTTGCCGATGAACGGGAACCGGCCGATCTTGACCTCGCGGCCAGCTTCCTTGGCGGCCTCTTCGGTGAGGCCCACGGACGCCACCTGCGGATGGCAATAGGTGCAGCCTGGGATGGCACCCTTGTTCATGGGATGCACGTCTTCGACGCTGGCAATCTTCTCAATGCAGATCACGCCTTCATGCTCGGCCTTATGGGCCAGCATGGGCGGTCCGGCCACATCGCCGATGGCATAGATGCCGGGCACGTTGGTGCGGCCGAAGCCATCGATGACGACGCAGCCACGGTCGGTTTTCACGCCCAATGCCTCCAGGCCCAGATCCTCAATGTTGCCCACCACGCCGACGGCAGAAATCATCCGGTCAACGGTGAGTTCCTGCTTGGCGCCCTTGGCGTCCTCGATCGTCGCGGTCACTGCGTTGGTGGCCTTCTTCACCCCACTCACCTTGGCGCCGGTGATGAACTTGAGCCCCGCCTTTTCCAGCTGCTTTTGCGCCAGCTTGGCGATCTCTTTGTCCTCAACCGGCAAGATCCGGTCGACAATCTCAACCACAGTGACATCCACGCCCATGGTGGCATAGAACGAGGCGAACTCGATCCCGATGGCGCCGGAGCCCACCACCAGCATGGATTTCGGCATGGTTTCAGGCACCATGGCTTCAAAGTAGGTCCAGATGAGCTTGCCGTCCGGCTCCATGCCCGGCAATGCGCGCGGGCGGGCCCCCGTGGCCACGACGACATGGTCTGCCTGGAAGGCGCCCACATCCTTGCCGTCCTTGGTGACCGCTACCTTGCCCTTGCCTGTGAGCGTTGCGCGGCCGTCAATGACCGTCACCTTGTTCTTCTTCAGAAGGTGGCCGACGCCGGAGTTGAGCCGCTTGGAGACATCGCGCGAGCGCTTCACGACCGCCTTCAGGTCGTAACTGGGCTTTTCAGCGCCCAGACCATAGGCTGAGGCATTCTCGATGTAATGGAAGATCTCTGAGCTGCGCAGCAGGGCCTTTGTGGGGATGCAGCCCCAGTTCAGGCAAATGCCGCCCAGGTGCTTTTCTTCAACAATCGCCGTCTTAAGACCCAACTGAGCCGAACGGATCGCCGTGACATAGCCGCCCGGCCCGGCCCCGACGATCAGCACATCAAACTTGTTATCCGACATCACCAACACCCACCTCTTTTCATGCCTATCCTGAATCGCGTCATATGGAGATTTGAAGCCGTGCCTTTTGGGAAATCCGCATTATTGCCGACGGCCCTACCGCCCCTTGGCCCTTGCCCTTGCCCGAGCCCGCTTGACCTTGTTGCCGGCGACCGGAACCGGCCGGGTATCGGGCACAGGCTCTGTCTCAGGTTCAGGCTCAACATCAGCAACCTCTGCCGGTTTTGCCGCCTTTTTGGACGGCGCCTTTTCGGTCATGACCGTCGGGGCTGCGGGGGTTTCGGGCAACCGCGGCTCCGGTTCTTCCTGCGCTGCCGCTTCCGGCAGAGGCGTAGAGGCGACCGGGGCAACTACGCTGGCCTTCGGCTCGGGACGGATGATCCTCGTGATATCGTGGCCGCCGCCTGCCGGCTCGGCTTCCGGTTCGGTGCGCTTGGGCGGATCGGGGATCCGGGTCTCCGTGCGCTCGCCTGTTTCCTTGGTCTCCACTGCACTTGGGAAGGGATCGAAATCATAGAGATCCATGTGCTCGTCTTGAGAGTCCCGCAGCTCCTCCAACGTGGTCATCACCGCATTGTCGTGGATGTGCTGGCGCGCGATGCCTTCAAGCCTGATCATTGAGATCCGCAAGGAAAGCGCGGCCAAGATTGCCACGGTGGCCCCGATGCAGGCCAAGATCAGTTGCTGGTCGGAAACAGTGGCCGGGTCGAACTCTTCGCCCAAGACCCGCGCATAGGAGATTGAGGAAAACACAATGAGCAGAACCATGGTCAAGAGCCACAGCGCAGGTGTGGGTTTCTGCTCGCCCACCTCAACCATTTTGAAGAACAGTATGATCGCCTCGGCAATCGCGATGCCGCTCACTGCAATCACCAGGAACAGCACATTGGCATAGGATTGGCGGGCTACATCCATGAAGGTGATGCCGCTCACCGTGCCCGCATTCGGAACCATGTTGGAGACAAATATGATCACTATCGGGATTGCACATCCCAACAGGCCGATCAGCCAGATAATCAGGTTTGTTGACCTGTTCATCCCCTCACTCTCACTCACTGCGCTCCGTCCACACGACGCCGGACCTCAATGCGATCCATCGCAATGCTTATACCAGCATCATCGCCGGGTGTTCGAGATTGTTCTTAATTGCGGTTAAGAACTGTGCGCCAAGCGCACCATCCACGGCCCGGTGATCCGTCGAGAGCGTGATCGTCATTATAGTCGCTATTTTGATTTCGTCGCCTGAAATTAAGGGCCGGCGCTCCCCGGCACCAACCGCCAAAATCGTGGCATGGGGCGGATTGATCACGGCGGAGAAATCCTTGATGCCGAACATGCCGAGGTTCGAGACGGCCGTGGTGCCGCCTTGGTACTCTTCCGGCATCAGCTTGCGGTCGCGGGCGCGGGCGGCGAAATCCTTCATTTCATTAGATATTTTCGCCAAGCCTTTGGCCTCCACATTGCGCACAACAGGGGTCAGCAGACCGCCGGGGATGGCAACGGCCACGCCCACGTCGGAGACCTTGTGATGCAGCATGCCGCCGTCTGTCCAGGTGACGTTTGCATCCGGAACCTGCTGCAGCGCTGCGCCCATGGCCTTGATGACAAAGTCGTTGACCGAAACCTTGTAGCTCGGCTTTCCGTCCGCACCGGCGGTGGCTTTGCCGTTGATCTCGGCGCGGAGTGCCAAAAGCGTATCGAGCTCCACATCCACACTCTCATAGAAGTGCGGGATGGTCTGCTTGGCCTCTGTCAGGCGTTCAGCAATGATCTTGCGCATGCCGTCATGGGGCACCAACTCGTAGGCGCCTTCTTGATACATGTGCAGAATGGCGTCATCAGCCATGCCCGCGGCAAGCGCCGTCTTCGCGGCGGGCGCTGCTGCTGGCCCGACAGGCTGAGGTGGGGCGACCCCACTGGCCAGAGCCGCTTCCACGTCGCGCTTGACGATACGGCCGTGAGGGCCGGAACCGGTTACGGCGGAAATATCGATCCCCTCCATGCCGGCAATGCGTTTGGCGAGCGGTGAGGCAAACACCCGCTCGCCGCCAGAGTTGGTGGCCGGTGCCGGTGCCGGTGCTGCCGGCGCGGCCGGTGCCGGGCCGGGGGCTGCGGCCTCAGGCGCTGCCGCGACTGGTGCTGGTGCAGGTGCAGGCGCGGCCGGTGCGGCGGAAATGGCCGAGGCATCCTCGCCCTCTTCCAACAGCATTGCGATCACCTCGTTGACCTTCACCGCATCGGTGCCTTCGGCGATCAGAATCTTGCCCACTGTGCCTTCGTCCACAGCCTCGACCTCCATGGTCGCCTTGTCGGTTTCGATTTCCGCCAGCAGATCGCCAGACGCAACGGCGTCGCCTTCCTTGACCAGCCACTTGGCAAGCTTGCCCTCTTCCATGGTGGGCGAGAGCGCAGGCATCGTAATGTTGATAGGCATTTTTGTCAGACCTCGCCGGATCAGATGTAGAGAACTTGTTTGGCCGCGCTCACCACCTCATCCACATGGGGCAGAGCGAGCTTCTCAAGATTTGCTGCATAGGGCATGGGCACATCCTTGCCGGACACACGGGTGACCGGCGCGTCCAGCCAATCGAAGGCCTCAGCCGAAACCTGGGCGGCGATTTCTGCGCCGATGCCGCAGGTGGGCCAACCTTCTTCGACGGTGACCAGGCGATTTGTCTTCTTCACCGATTGGATAATGGTTGGCACATCCATCGGCCGCAATGTCCTAAGATCGACAACCTCAGCGGAGATGCCCTCTGCTGCCAGCTTTTCAGCCGCCTCCAGCGCATAGGTCATGCCGATGGAGAAGGAGACGATGGTCACATCGCTGCCTTCCTGGGCAATGCGCGCCTTGCCGATGGGCACCACCCAATCGTCCAGCTTGGGCACGTCGAACGAGCGGCCATAGAGGATCTCGTTCTCCAGGAATATCACCGGGTTGGGATCGCGGATCGCCGCCTTCAACAGGCCTTTGGCATCTGCAGCCGTATAGGGCGCCACCACTTTCAGGCCCGGCACCGAGCTGTACCAAGCCGAGTAATCTTGCGAATGCTGGGCGCCCACACGGGCAGCCGCACCATTTGGTCCGCGGAACACAATGGGGCAGCCCATCTGACCGCCGGACATATAGAGCGTCTTGGCCGCTGAGTTGATGATGTGGTCGATCGCCTGCATGGCGAAGTTGAAGGTCATGAACTCCAACACCGGTTTCAGGCCGCCAAAGCCGGCGCCGACGGCAATGCCGGTGAAGCCATGTTCGGTAATGGGCGTGTCGATCACGCGCCGGTCGCCGAACTCGTCCAGCAGGCCTTGCGTCACCTTGTAGGCCCCTTGATATTCGGCCACCTCTTCGCCCATGACGAAAACGGCTTCGTCGGCGCGCATCTCTTCTGCCATGGCATCGCGCAAGGCTTCACGCACGGTCATTGAAACCAGTTCGGTGCCCGCCGGTATGGCCGGATCGGCCGGAACGGAGACCTCTGCAGGCGTCGGCGCCGCCGGAGCAGCTGTCGAGGCCGGTTCGGGCGCCGCTTCCACCGGGGCAACCTGTGGCTCGGGCGCGGCCGTCTTGGCCGCGTCCACCGCCGAGGCATCTTCGCCGTCGGCCAGAACGATGGCGATGGGGGTGTTGACCTTCACGCCTTCTGATCCTTCAGCGATGAGGATCTTGCCGACCGTGCCCTCGTCGACAGTCTCGACCTCCATGGTCGCCTTGTCAGTCTCGATTTCGGCGATAATGTCACCCGATGTGATCTGGTCGCCTTCTTTGACGAGCCATTTGGCCAACGTGCCCTCCTCCATGGTGGGGGACAATGCGGGCATAAGAATTTCAACAGCCATATCTATTTCTCCCCACTCACGCGTCTACAAGAATATCAGTCCAGAGCTCGGACGGATCGGGTTCACGGTCTGACTGGGCAAACTCGGCCGCCTCCGTCACGATGGCGCGGACCTCTTTGTCAATCTCCTTCAAGTCGGCCTCGGTGGCCGCCCCGCTTTCGATCATCCGGTGTTTGACCTGCTCAATGGCGTCGTGCTCCTGACGCATTTTCTGAACTTCTTCCTTGGTCCGGTACTTAGCCGGATCCGACATGGAGTGGCCGCGATAGCGATAGGTGCGCATTTCCAGAATGTACGGGCCATTGCCGGCGCGGCAGTGGGCCACTGCTTTGTCGCTGGCTGCCTTGACGGCCCGCACGTCCATGCCGTCGACCTGTTCGCCGGGAATGCCGAAGGCGGCACCGCGGGCGAACATTTCTTCGGACTTCGCCGCCGAGCGGCGCACCGCCGTGCCCATGGCATAACCGTTGTTTTCAATGACGAAGATGACCGGCAGTTTCCAGATGGAGGCCATGTTGAAGCTCTCATAGACCTGGCCCTGATTTGCGGCCCCCTCACCGAAATAGGTCACCGAAACCCGGTCGGTACCCTTGTATTTGTTGGAAAAGGCAAGGCCGGTGCCGAGCGGAACCTGGGCTGCCACGATGCCGTGCCCGCCATAGAAATTCTTCTCGCGACTGAACATGTGCATGGAGCCGCCCTTGCCTTTGGAATACCCGCCTTGGCGGCCGGTAAGTTCGGCCATCACGCCCTTAGAGTCCATTCCGCAGGCCAGCATATGACCGTGGTCGCGGTACGAGGTGATCATCTGGTCACCATCGCCGAGGGCCATTTGCATGCCCACAACCACCGCCTCCTGTCCGATATAGAGATGGCAAAACCCGCCGATCAGGCCCATGCCGTACATCTGACCTGCTTTTTCCTCAAAGCGGCGGATCAGCAGCATATCTCGATAGGCCTGCAAATCTTGCTCAGGTGTGAACGTGGCGTCAGCTTTTTTCGATGCCGACCGGGTCTTACGCGCGGCCATTGAGTGCCTCCTTAACAATCACGGGAAATGCCGGATTACCTTACAGGGCTCAAGTCGAAAAAGAAAGTGAAGAAATCTTATCTAAGATATTGTATTATATGTATTTAATTGTTTTTAACTTCATTTCAGTTAGAAACGCAATCAATCGCGCCCCGATCCTTTGGGCAAATAGATGATCAGCTCATCGGGGTGGCTGTGGTTCAGCATTTTTCGCGCCTGAACCCCCAGCAAATCTGGATCTAGAGCCTGGGATCTGAGTAACGCCACCTTGTGGGTCAGAGCCTTGCGCTCGGCAATCAGCGCGTCGAGTTCGCTCTTGGCCTTGGTGATCTCAGCTTCGGTGCGGGCAATCTGCTGCTCTCCGCGCCTGCCCTCCACGCTGTTCGAGTGGAACCAGAACAGCACGCCCGCACACAGGCAGGGGAAGATCAGGCGTGTCAGAAACTGCTTCATAAGGCTCCAGGCGCGCGGGTGGGGACCTGGTACGCACTCTTCACGCCGTAAGGTTAACAATGCCTTTAAGCTCGGTCAGGCGCGCAGGATTGAGCGCCCTGCATAGACGGCCCGGCTGCCCAGTTCTTCCTCAATGCGGATCAGTTGGTTGTACTTGGCGGTGCGGTCAGACCGCGCCAGAGAACCGGTTTTGATCTGTCCGCAGTTGGTGGCCACTGCCAGATCGGCAATTGTTGTATCCTCGGTTTCACCGGAGCGGTGCGACATGACCGCGGTGTAACCGGCACCATGGGCCATATTGATGGTATCCAGGGTCTCGGTCAGCGAGCCAATCTGATTGACCTTCACGAGAATGGAGTTGGCAATCGATTGATCGATGCCGGACTTGAGACGCTTTGTGTTGGTCACGAACAGATCATCGCCCACCAGTTGGCACTTGTCGCCGACAGCCTCAGTGAGCGCCTTCCAACCAGCCCAATCGTCTTCGGCCATCCCGTCCTCAATGGAGATGATCGGATAGCGCGCCACCAGGTCGGCCAGGTAGGCGGCCATCTCACCGGCATCCAGCGACTTGCCCTCCCCTCTGAGCTCATAGCGTTCGCCTTCGAAGAACTCCGTGGACGCACAGTCGAGGGCGAGATAGACATCCTCTCCGGGTTTGTAACCAGCGCGCTCAATGGATTTCATGATGAAATCCAGAGCTTCAGATGCGGAACCGATATTCGGCGCAAAGCCGCCCTCATCGCCCACATTCGTGTTGTGACCGGCTTCCGACAGGCCTTTCTTCAGGGTGTGGAACACCTCTGAACCCATGCGGATACCCTCCGCACACGAGGCGGCCGAAACGGGCATGACCATGAATTCCTGAATGTCGATGGGATTGTCGGCGTGCTCGCCGCCATTGACGATGTTCATCATCGGAACCGGAAGCGTAACCGCCGCCTCGCCGCCCACTTGACGGTAGATCGGCACGCCATTGGAGGCAGCGGCAGCCCGCGCCACGGCCAACGAGACCCCCAACACGGCATTGGCGCCGAGGCGTCCCTTGTTCTCCGTGCCGTCCAGCGCGATCATCTTGGCATCGATCGCGGCCTGGTCATTGGCCGACATGCCGATGACCGCCTTGGCGATCTCGCCGCGCACGTTGGCCACGGCATTCTGCACGCCCTTGCCCAGATAGCGGCCCTTGTCATTGTCGCGCAGCTCCATGGCCTCATGGGCCCCGGTGGAGGCGCCGGAAGGCACAATGGCCCGGCCGAGCGTGCCGTCCTCAAGATGCACATCGGCCTCGACGGTGGGATTGCCGCGGCTGTCCAAGACTTCGCGCGCGGTGACGGATTCTATTGCTGACATAAGAAGGCCTCTGGCTGGGAGGTTGGGAGCGAGCAGGTTTGCGCAGGCTTCTAGCGGGCCCGGGGGCATTTGTGAACAGGCCCAGGTGTCGCGCCGGCTGGCACGCAATTTGCGGGTGAAACGCTCATAAACCCAAGAGAGCTAAAGGGATCATGAGCAGCACATTCGACAATGGTCACGCCGCCTCGACAGTCTTCACGCCCGGCTTTGCCGATTGGCTGCAGGAAAACACGCCCTATGCCAATGTTCTCTCGGCGCTCAAGTCCTGGCGTCACAGGGCGGCCGACTTTCACGATGTTTACGGCGCCGACTATTTTGAAACACTTGAGCGAACCAGTTGGCAGAGCGCACCGGCCATGGCGCGTTCCATTGTGGAGCACCTCAATCCGGTCCGGGCGGTGGACCTTGGCTGCGGTACAGGGAATCTGATCGACAACCTGCGCTCCCTGGGCGTGAAAGCGGTTGGCGCGGATTTCTCGGAAATCGCACTCACCTACTGTGAAAAGCGCTGCCTCGATGTGAAGAAGATTGATTTCACCGACCCTGAGGCCATTCGCTGCCCGATTGGTCGGTTCGACTTGGCGATCAGTTTGGACGTGGTGCATCAACTGCCAAAGGCAGCCGCCCTCTCGCACATCGCCTATCTGTGCCATCACGCTGATATGGTGCTGTTCACAGCGCCGCATTGTGCCAGCGATCTGCTGCCGAAGTGCGTACGCCCGGCTGAGTTCTGGATCAAGCAGTTCAAATCCCGGGGCTTCGTCTTGGACTATACTCTGTCGGCCATCTTCAAAGCTGAATGGCCGGAGCCAGAGCGTGCGCCATCGCGCAAACGACGTCCCCTGGTGTTCCAACGTTCCAGGCGCTAGCGCGCCTCAGCCGGCTTTGGCCAGCCGGTCGAAGGCCATAAGCTGTCCAACCAGGCTATCCATGTCGGACAACCGAACCATGTTCGGGCCGTCGCACGGCGCGTTGTCCGGATCCTGATGGGTTTCCATGAAGACGCCGGCCACGCCGACCGCAACCGCAGCGCGCGCAAGGACGGGCACATATTCGCGTTGGCCGTCAGAACTGGTGCCTTTGCCCCCGGGAAGTTGCACCGAATGGGTTGCATCGAACACCACCGGACAGCCCGTCTGCGCCAATTGTGGGAGCGCACGCATGTCGGAAACCAGCGTGTTGTAGCCAAAGCTTGCGCCACGTTCGGTGAGCAGCACATCGGCGCAGCCTGAGTCTGTCAGCTTGGAGACAACATTCTGCATGTCCCAGGGCGCCAGGAACTGGCCCTTCTTTACATTGACGGGCCGGCCGGTCGCCGCGGCCGCAACCAGCAGATCGGTTTGCCGGCACAGGAGCGCCGGGATCTGCAATACATCCACAGCCTCTGCGACCTCGGCACATTGCTCACGCTCATGCACATCGGTGAGCACGGCAACATCCAGCTCTTTGCGCAAATCCTGAAAGACCGCGAGCGCTGCCTCCACGCCGGCTCCGCGCCCTGAGGTCAGGCTCGTGCGGTTGGCCTTGTCAAATGAGCTCTTGTAAATGAAGCCCGCGCCATGCTTGGCACAGATTTCCTTCAAAGCGCCGGCCATGTGGAACGCATGATCCCTGGTTTCCATGGCGCAGGGGCCGGTGATGAGGGTGAGCGGTTGATCGTTGGCAATGGTCACCTGACCGTGCTCGCCTACCTTCACTGTGCTGTTGGGCTTCGACATAGGGGCCTGATTAGCGCCTCCCTTGCGCGGGCGCAACGGCTAAGGTTTCTCTTCTACCCGATCCCATGATGCGCTATGGAAACGGCCTTATCAGGATTGGATCGATGGGATGAAGCCTATTCACGTTGTTGGCGCCGGGCTTGCCGGTTCTGAAGCCGCCTGGCAGGCCGCCGAGGCCGGGGCCGAGGTGATCTTGCACGAAATGCGCCCCGAACGCGGCACGGAGGCCCATCACACCGGCAAGTATGCCGAGCTGGTGTGCTCCAACTCGTTCCGGTCCGATGATCATGAGAGCAATGCGGTTGGCGTGCTGCATCAGGAAATGCGGCTGGCCGGATCTCTCATCATGAGCGCAGGCGATGCGCACAAACTACCTGCCGGTGGAGCACTCGCGGTGGACAGGGAGGGCTTTTCTGAAGAGGTCACCAAGCGCATCTCGAGCCATCCGCGCATCCAGGTGGAGTTGGGCGAAGTCTCAGCCCTGCCGCCGGAAGAGTGGGCCAGCGTGATCATCGCCACCGGCCCCCTCACCTCACCGGACCTGAGCGCGGCCATCTCAGAGCTCACAGGTGAGGAGGATCTCGCGTTCTTCGACGCCATCGCGCCCATCGTTCACCGCCACAGCATCGATATGTCCAAGGCCTGGTTCCAGTCGCGCTATGACAAGGCGGGGCCCGGTGGAAGCGGAGCAGACTACATCAACTGCGCGCTGGACGAAGGCCAGTACAATGCATTTATCGATGCGCTGCTGGATGGCGAAAAGACCGAGTTCAAGGAGTGGGAAAAAAACACGCCCTACTTTGAAGGCTGCCTGCCCATCGAAGTGATGGCGGAACGTGGGCGCGAAACCCTGCGCTTTGGCCCCATGAAACCGGTTGGCCTGACCAATCCGCATTCAGACGAGAAGCCTCATGCGGTGATCCAGTTGCGCCAGGACAATGCGCTGGGCACCTTGTTCAACATTGTGGGCTTTCAGACCAAGTTGAAATATGGCGAGCAGGTGTGCATCTTCCGCACCATCCCGGGCCTGGAAGACGCCGAGTTTGCGCGTCTTGGGGGCATCCACCGCAACACGTTCCTGAACTCGCCCCAGTTGATCAACCAACGCCTGCAGCTGAAGCAGAGGCCGGCGCTGCGCTTTGCCGGTCAGATCACGGGGGTTGAGGGTTATGTGGAGAGCGCCGCCACGGGGCTCATTGCCGGGCGGCTGGCCGCGGCCGAGCAGCTTGGTCTTCCCATTGAACTGCCGCCGCGCACAAGCGCACACGGTGCCCTCATCGGGCACATCACCGGCGGGCATATCAGCGAACAGTCGGGCAGCAAATCGAGATCGTTCCAGCCTATGAATGTGAATTTCGGCCTCTTCCCAGAGATCGCGGCACCAAAGAGCCAGGACGGCAAGCGCCTGCGCGGCAAACAAAGGGGCGTGGCGCGCAAGCAGGCCCAGGCAGTACGCGCGCTTGAGGACTTTTCGGCTTGGTTGGGCACATCCAGCGCCGATCAGGCGGCCTGACTCAGGACCTCGGTCAAGTCTGGACAAAGCCATGTAAGACCATAGGTTAGCGCGGTTTTAAGATAAATTGAATCAAGGAAAAATCAAGTGAGCAACACTCCTCTCAAAGACCAAGTGGCCATCGTTACAGGCGGTGCTCAAGGCATTGGATATGCCGTGGCAGAACGGTTGATCGGCGATGGCGCATCAGTCGCCATCTGGGATCTCGACAGATCCCTCGCCGATCAATCTGCAACCGCTTTGGGGGCTGTTGCGGTGGAAACGGACATTACGCAACTCTCCTCGGTTGAAGCCGCCCTGGCAGAGACCGAGCGGGCGCTTGGCCCGGTAAGCATCGCGGTGAACAGTGCCGGCATTGCCGGACCAAACATGCCGGTGAGCGAATATGCCGAGGCCGAATGGAGGCGCGTGATTGACATCAACCTGAATGGCACCTTCTTCGTCAACCGCACCGTGGTGCCGGGCATGCAGAAGCGCAACTACGGCCGCATCGCCAACATCGCCTCGATCGCCGGCAAAGAGGGCAATCCGAACGCGTCAGCCTACAGCGCCTCAAAGGCAGGCGTGATTGCCCTCACCAAGTCATTGGGCAAGGAGCTTTCAGGCTTCGATGTTGCAGTGAACTGCATCACCCCGGCGGCGGCGCGGACGCGCATCTTCGATCAGATGACTGACGAGCACATCAACTACATGTTGTCGAAGATCCCGCGGGCCCGGTTCGTGAAGGTGGAGGAAGTGGCGGACATGATTGCCTTTATGGTATCGCCAGCCAACAGCTATACCACCGGTGCGGTCTTCGACCTATCCGGCGGACGCGCCACTTACTAATACACTCGCCGCTGCCAATCACGACAGCAAATCCAGATCCGTCGTCGACAGTTTCGGGCCAGCGGACTTCTTTGTTTCAGCCGGCTTGGCTTTTGCAGGCGCTGGCGGCGTCGGCTTCATCACCTTCTGTTTTTGCATGGCAGCCTTTTGCTGCGGCGTCAGGCCCACATTGGCCCGCTTTGCCGAAGCCGGTTCGCCGGCGCCCGTGCTTGCAAGCAGACGCGATATGATTGCGTCTTCGGTCTCTTCGCCTTCCTTGCGGGCGGCCCAAATTGCGGCAAATGTCGCGGTCGATACACTTATCGTCTTCATGACACAAAACCCCATTGTCCTCACAATCTCAATTCACTAGACAACTCATAACCTTGTCAAGCAACGATTGACTACTTCATTTGCCTTAAGACAAGATTGTGATCGCCATGCGCTGAGCGAAGGGCTGCCCTTCCGAGATAACTCACCACGTCACCGCGATTGTGTTGTAGGGTCTTTTGCATCCTGGCCTCTTGATGCGTCTTCATGAAACGACTGGCCCCTTTAATCCCCCTTCTCACTGCTGCTGGTATCCTGCTCGCAGGCAACGGCGTGCTTGGCACCATGATCACTCTCAGGGCGGATCAGGAGGGCTTTTCGCGCATTATTATCGGGTTGATGGGCACGGCCTATTTCGCCGGTTTTATTCTGGCGTGCTTTTCTGCGGCCCATTTCATTCGCGCCGTCGGCCACATCCGCGTGTTTGCGGCCTTGGCCGCCATCACTTCAGCGGCCACGCTCGCGATGCTGCTGGTGCTTAACCCGGCCTCCTGGATCATCATCCGCTTTGTCATGGGCTTCTGCTTTTCCGGCCTCTTCCTGGTGGTCGACAGCTGGCTCAACGAAAGCGCCCACAATGAGGACCGGGCCCGCCTTATGTCGATTTATCGGATCGTCGATTTGAGCGCGGTCACCGGCATGCAGTTTCTGATCCCACTGGTGGGCACGGAAGGCTTTGCCCTGTTCATCATCACCGGCATGCTGCTTTGCTTGTCTTTGGTGCCCATCTCGCTGTCGGATCGCTCGCGGCCCAAACCCCCAGCCGACATAAGGCTGGATTTGCGTGCGATTTGGGCGATCTCGCAAATGGCCTGTGTGGGTTCATTTGCCATTGGGTTGACCAGCTCCGCCTTCAGGATGGTGGCGCCGCTCTATGCCACCGACATTGGCCTGGATGTGGCCGGTGTCGCCGTTTTCATGAGCTTGGGCATTGTCGGCGGGGCACTGTTCCAATATCCGCTCGGCGCCATGTCGGACCGGCTCGGGCGACGTTGGGTTCTCATGGTGGCCACCGCGCTGGCCGCTGCCTCGGGGTTCTTCCTGAGCAATTTGTCTGGCGACACGCCTTGGCTGATTTATCTGGGAATATTCCTGTTCGGCGGCTTCAGCCTGCCGCTTTACTCGCTGTCGGCCGCTCACGCCAACGATCAGGCAAAACCGGGCCAGTTCGTGATCATTTCAGCGGGCTTGACCTTCTTCTTTTCCATCGGCGGGCTGGCCGGGCCGCTGATCGCCTCCTGGATGATCCAGACATACGGGGCAGCGGCTTTTTTCAGCTATACAAGCGCCATTCACGGCTCTTTGGTAGCGTTCGTGGTCTGGCGCAAGATCGCCAATCCGGATGTTGCGGTGACCCGTCCTTTCGTCGCCCTGTTAAAAACCTCTCCAATCGTATACAGAATGGCCAGGCGCGCAAAAGCTGCGCAACGTAAACGTAAACTGGACGGGCAGCGGCAAAAGGCCCAATAAACCCTGGTAAAACTGCTCAGCCGTCCAGCGACTCAGCCTGGCAACCGCTATAGACATTTGATGCATATCATAACAACGACAAAAGAACTCCAATCGGTCTGCGATCGCCTGGCGTCGGACAAATTCGTTACCGTCGACACCGAATTTATGCGCGAAACCACCTATTGGCCGCTGCTTTGCCTGATCCAGATGGCCGGCGAGAAGGAAGAGGTGATCGTCGATCCATTGAGTGAGGAGTTGTCGCTCGACCCGTTCATGCAGCTGATGACGAACACTTCGGTGATCAAGGTGTTCCATGCTGCACGCCAGGATGTGGAGATCATCCATCACCTCGGCGGGGTGGTGCCTGAGCCAATGTTCGACACCCAGGTTGCCGCCATGGTCTGCGGCTTCGGCGATTCAATCGGTTACGAAAACATCGTGCGCCAGCTGGCCGGCCGCTCTATCGACAAGTCTTCGCGCTTCACCGACTGGAGCCGGCGCCCGTTGTCCGACAAACAGCTGGCTTACGCACTGTCGGACGTCACGCACCTGCGCCCTGTATACAGAAAGCTGAGGAAGTCGCTGAACACCTCCAATCGTGAGAATTGGCTTGCCGAAGAAATGGCCATCCTGACCTCGCCCAGCACCTATGCGGCCGAGCCCACTGAAGCGTGGAAGCGGCTCAAGTTCAGGGCGCGCAACAAGCAGACGTTGGCTGTCTTCATGTCGGTTGCTGCCTGGCGCGAGCGCGAGGCGCAGGACCGGGATGTTCCGCGCAACCGGGTGCTGAAAGAAGACGCACTCTCCGAGCTGGCGGTTCAGTCGCCGGACTCAACCGAAGGCCTGGCGCGCTTGCGCGCACTGCCGCGGGGGTTTGCGCAGTCCAAACAGGCCAAGGGCCTTCTGCAGGCCATCTCGAATGGCCGCAGCATGGATCCCAACGACGTGCCCTCGGTGAAGCATAACAACAAGCCGCCGGCCCCAGCCCCGGCTTCGGTTGTGGACCTTCTCAAGGTCACCTTGAAATATGTGAGCGAGAGCCACGGGGTCGCCTCAAAGCTGATTGCCAATGTCGCTGACCTTGAGGCTATCGCCCTAGACGATCAGGCAAAGGTCAACGCGCTCAAGGGGTGGCGTCGCAAGCTATTCGGCGAGATTGCGCTTGATGTGAAGCACGGCAAACTGGCTGTGGCGCTGGAAGATGGCGAGATCACCATCGAGCCGCGACAGACAACTCGGGCCCGGGCGGCCGAGTAGGCCGGAACCTTCAAGAACCGATTGCAATCTCCGGGCGGTGTCCGGTCAGACCGGCCAACTCCGCCAATCTCTTTTGAACCCGTTCACCCACCAGGTTCTCGTGACGTTTTGGAAGCGTCAGGATCAGCCGTTTCTTCGTGCCGTAGTTCAGCCCGATCTTCGGCAACAGGCCCGGCATTGCCCCGGTAAGCACGTAGGCGAGCCGCTGTGCCGCCGCGATCAGCCGCGCTCGGTCCTGCGCGCCATCTTCGATCAGCGACACCAAATCGCTGGGTGCTTCATCGCCTTGAACCCCCACATAGCGGAAGAACACAACAAGAGCGAGAAACACCCGGCTGGGATGATCGACGCCGGAGAAACTCGCATGAGAGACAATGGTCAGCGAATGCCCGCCGCGATAGTTTGGGTGAGTGCGCCAGCCGATATCGGCCAACAGGCACGCCGCATGGCGCAGGCGGCACTCTTCAGCTTCCTCCGGCTGTCCGTCTTTGCCAAACAGCTGGTCGGTCCAAGAGCAGAGTTCCTTCTCATGCTCGGCCGAGCGCGCCATCGCCCGGGCATAGTCCCAACAGGCGGCAAGCAGCGGATCATCTTTGCGCTTCTTCTTTTTCAGTCTCGACAATAACAGCCCTTCGCGCAGGCCAAGCGCTGAGATCACGACCCGGTTGGGCTTGCCGGTTTCCAGCAAACGGTCCAACACCATAGAACCGTAGGGCAAGGTTTCCGCCCGGCTTTTGGGCACCATCTCCATGCCACGCAGCGCCTCCGGACTGAGGCCGGCCACCAAGCCGGCAATAGACCGTGCCGGCGCCAGGCTCATCTCGTAGTGGTCGAGGACGTTGAGAGGATAGTGGCTGTGAGACATATGAATGCGCGCCAGATTTCTCCAGGTGCCGCCAACCGCGTAGAAATCCCGGCCGTGCAATCCCTTCAGAAGGGAGAGCTCGCCAAAGGTCTTATCTGCCAGAGCCTTGGCCTGTTCCATATCCGCACCGGAAAGATCGATCAGACGCAGTGCTCCGAGCGGAAGCGTGACACCGTCGCCGATCTCGCCATCGTTGATCTCGACCAGCTCCAGGCTGCCGCCGCCCAAATCGCCGACAACGCCATCCGCATCCGGAATGCCGGTGAGCACGCCCAGAGCCGCGTACCGGGCCTCTTTGCGGCCCGAAAGTACACTGATACGCGCACCCAATGCGGCCGTTGCGCGGGCTACGAACGCTGCCCCGTTCTTGGCCTCGCGGGTGGCCGCAGTGGCGACCGCGTGGATGTCCTTCACCCCGACCTGCCTGCACAGCGCACGAAACCGGTTGAGCGCGCGCAGGGCCCGGTCGACCGCATCATCGGCCAGTCTTCCCGTCACAGCCACGCCGCGGCCAAGGCCGCACAGGATCTTTTCATTGAAGATTGGCGCAGGTGCCCGGCGCAGCCCGTCATAGATCACCATTCGAACGGAGTTCGAACCGATGTCCACGATGGCAACGGGCTTGAGCTTAGGCGCCCTGAGGCCTTTCAACGGAGTGGTGGTCACGATTTCGACTTGCCGCTCTTGGCCATGCCCTTGGAGCGTCTGCGAGAGGCGGCGGGCGTGGAGGATAGTTTGTCTCGCAAGGCCTTTCCTCGGCCGGACAGGGACGGGTTCGTCATGAAAAACTCATGCGCGCTAAACGGCTTCTCGCCCTTCAATGGAACGATTCGCTGTGCAGAGCCATCTTCCAGAATGTCCCAGCTTTGCAGATTGTCGCGAAAGTTCGTCTCCATGATTTGGAACAGGATCTGCTCGTGCACCGTCGGGTTTTTGATCGGCACCATGGTTTCCACGCGCCGATAGAGATTGCGCGGCATCAGGTCGGCCGATGCGATATACACCTTGGCCTTTTTATGCGGCAAGCCGTGACCAGCGCCGAAACACAGGATCCGCGAGTGCTCCAGGAAACGCCCGACCATTGACCTCACCCGGATGTTCTCCGAAAGACCTGGAACCTCGGGGCGCAGGCAGCAGATCCCCCTTATCGACAGGTCAATCTCCACCCCTGCATCGCTCGCGCGGTAAAGCGCGTCGATGGTCTTCGGATCAACCAGAGAATTCAGCTTAAACCAGATCTGCGCCGGCCGGCCGGCCTTTGCGTGGGCGATCTCCTCATCAATATGCTCAAGGATCCGGTCCTGCAAGTTCATCGGCGATGCGGCAAGCTCCTCAAGATCAGTCGGTTCGGCGTAGCCGGACACATAGTTGAAGATGCGCACAGCATCCCGGCAAAGCGCCGGATCGGCGGTGAAGAAGGAAAGATCGGTGTATACTTTAGCTGTGATGGGATGATAGTTGCCCGTGCCGAAATGCACGTAAGAGCGCAGCTGACTGCCCTCTTTGCGCACCACAAGCGACAGTTTCGCGTGGGTCTTCAGCTCGATAAAGCCGAAAACCACCTGGACCCCTGCCCGCTCCAGATCGCGCGCCCATTGGATGTTCGCTTCTTCATCGAACCGGGCCTTCAGCTCAACCAGGGCGGTGACCGACTTGCCGGATTCGGCTGCACGGGCAAGCGCGGCAACGATGGGGCTGTCTTTAGACGTGCGGTAAAGGGTTTGCTTGATGGCCACCACATCCGGATCATTGGCCGCCTGCTTGACGAACTGGACCACCACGTCAAAAGACTCATAAGGATGGTGGACCACAATATCCTTCTGCTGAATAGCGGCAAAACAATCGCCACCATGATCGCGGATACGTTCGGGAAAGCGCGCATTGAACGGCTTGAATTTGAGGTCGGGCCGCTCATCCAGGTAAAGCTGATCGGTATCGGCATAACCCACCAAGCCATCACAGACCACGATGCCGGCATCCTCGACTTCCAGATCCTTGGCCACAAGCGCCCGCATCGGCTCCGGCATCGACGCATCGACCTCCAGCCTGATCACATGGCCCCTTCTGCGGCGCTTCAGTGCGCTTTCGAACAACAGCACCAGATCTTCAGCCTCTTCCTCCACCTCAATGTCGGAATCGCGGATCACCCGGAAGACACCTTCGCCGAGCACTTCGTATCCAGGGAAGAGCTGGGGAATGTGCAGCATCAAGAACTGCTCCAGAACGATGAACCGGGCCTGACGTTCCTCGCTGCCTTTGCGCGCGGGCAACCGGACAAAGCGATCCAGCCTTTGGGGGATAGGCACAAGAGCGTCCATGAGCCGGCCATCGGACTTGCGCCGCAGCTGAAGGACGATCGTGAACCCTTGGTTGGGAATAAACGGAAACGGGTGCGCCGGATCGATGGCCAGAGGCGTTAGCACCGGAAACATTTGCTCAAGGAACGCCGTGTTTAAGAAGCTCAGATCAGCTTTATCAAGATCGTCGGGGTCAACAATCTCCACCCCCGCATGCGAGAGTTCGTCAACCAGTTCGCGCCATTGCCGGTCCTGGTCCTGCATCAAGGTGCCGGCCAACGCACGCACCTGCTTGAGCTGATCTGCAGGCGTGAGCCCGTCGTCGCTCTCGTGCTCCACTCCAGCTCTCATCTGACCGACCAGGCCGGCCACGCGGACCATGAAAAACTCGTCCAGATTGTTTCCGGATATGGACAGGAACTTCAGGCGTTCCAACAGGGGGTGACTGGTGTTGCGCGCCTCTTCCAGCACGCGCATGTTGAACTGCAGCCACGAGATCTCGCGATTGATAAAACGAGACGGATCATCAAACCATGATTTATCCGGATGTGCCGGTTGCGTCTCTGCGGGCTTTCCGCCCATACGCTCCAAATCTGCCTTCTCTAGCCGTTCTGACGCCATACCTGCCACCGGTTTTCTTCATGCCCTCATTCCCATCGATACAGTATACAACAGTTTGATGAAGCATTTGTGGATTTGAGCTCATTCCGCCGCCTTGCCGGCCGACTGATCGGCCAGTACTTTGGCCACAAAAGGACGCGTGACCGAGCTCTTCGTTTCAAGCGAAATTCGATCCAGCCGCTCAACCAGCTTTATGGCCGCATCGCCGGAGCGCTCCATGTTGCGGAGCAAGTAGGCGATTACCGCCTCGTCCACCTTGATCTGCTTGTCAGAAAACAGCTTCACCAAAAGTCCGCGCAGCAATTCATCGCAGGGCAATCCCAGCGACACCGTGGGAACAGCCGCAAGCCGGGAGGCCAGATCGGGCAACTTCACGTGCCACTGTCCAGCGAAGCTTCGTGCGGTCAACAGCACATGAGATCCTGTTTCCTTGGCCAGGTTGAGCAGATGAAACAGCGCAACCTCGCTCTTGTCTCCGCCCTCACCCGGCAGGTCTTCCACCACGCATGCCCGGTCTGCCAGCAGTTGAGGCACATTTGCCCGGCAGAGGGCGTCTGCGGAAACCTGTGCGCCCCCGGCGCGCATTCTGAACACTTGCGCCAAATGGCTCTTGCCGCTGCCTTCCGGGCCAACCAGCAACAATGTGGGACCAGACCAGTTGGGCCAATTATCAATTTGGGCCACGGCCGCATCGTTGGACGACGCCACCATGAAATCCTCACGGCTCATCGCAGGCCGGAACGCAAGATCAAGAGCAAGCTGGCCACGATCGCGTGAACTGGTCCCGTCAGGCCTCATCGCTCTCATCACTCTCGTCAGACTGGGCCGCAGCCTGGCGTTTTGCACGCGATGTGGCAATGGGCGCAAACACCAGTTTCTGGCCGCTGGAACCCTGATAAAGAGGGCTTTCCATATACTTCTCCAAGGCAAAACGGATCAGCACACCCATCGCGGCAGCGACCGGTACCGCCAACAGCATCCCCACGAACCCGAACAGATATCCCGCTGCAAAGAGCGCAAACATCAGCCACACAGGATGCAGCCCAACATTGTCGCCCACCAGCTTGGGCGTAAGGAAGTTGCCCTCCAAAAACTGCCCGACGGCAAAAATGCCAGCAACAACCGCCACCATCACCCAATCGGGCCAAAACTGCACCAAGGCCATGCCCACTGACGCCAATCCACCCAGAATAGCGCCCACGTACGGGATGAAACTAAGCAACCCTGCGCCCAGGCCAATGAGCAGGCCGAAGTTCAGCCCGACAATCGTTAGCGCGATGGCATAGATGATGCCCAGTGTGATGCATACGGTACCCTGGCCGCGAATGAACCCTGCAATAGCGTGATCAGCGTCATCTGCCAGTTGCCGCACGGTTTCCACATGTTCGCGGGGAACCCAGCTGTCGACCTTGGCGATCATGCGATCCCAATCGTTCAGCATGTAAAAGGCGACGATCGGTGTGACCACAAGCAATGCGATGAGATTGACCAGCGCCAATCCTCCGGACAGGACGGATTGGAACAGCGTCCCCAGCCAAACGGCTGCCTTCGCAGCAAGATCGGACACCGGTCCCTTCATATCGATGCCCCGGCTCTCAATCTCCTTCAGCAGCCATTCCGGAGCGGCATCATTAATCAGTTTGACCAGGTTCTGCACATAGGCCGGCAGCTCACGGGCAAATGCGCCGATCTGGTCGATCAGCACGGGCACGAGGAAAATGAGGATTAAGATAAACAGCAACAAGAACACGCCGACGATCATAACCGTGGCCGCCAGGCGGGGGATATTGCGCTCTTCCAGCCAATCGGCAACCGGGTCGAGGAAGTAGGCCAGAACCATACCGGCCACAAACGGCAGAAGGATCCCGCCGAACACCCACAGCACTGCAATCAAGCCAACGAGAACCACCAGCCAAAATCTCACTTGTTGGCGAAACGTCATTGAAGTCGCTGATGAATTTGCTTTTGCCATCCGGTGGACGTATCCCGGTTATGAGTGACCGTTGCCGTTTGCCATGTGCTTTAGCCATTGTAGCATGTATGCAGCGCCCGATGCGACCGTCAGGGCGCCCACCAGGAAACTGCCGGTAAGGATGTAGCCGTCAAGCGCGACATCAAGCCCAAGGCCGGCCAAAATCAGCCCCGCAAAGCCAATTTGAACCGTGGTGTTCAGCTTGCTGATCCACAAGGGGTGCATCTCAACAGGCCGGTCAATCAACCACGAAAGCAGAACCGCCCCAACGATCATCACATCGCGGCTGACGACGATGATGACCAGCAATGGCGGCAGAAGCTCCAGAAAACCCATGGCCAGATAGATGCTGACCAAGAGCAGCTTGTCGGCCAACGGATCCAAATAGGTTCCCAGTTCGGTGACCTGGTTGAACCGTTTGGCGACAAAACCATCAATGCCGTCGGAGACTCCGGCTACCACGAAAACCAAAAAGGCCGGCAGATATTGACCGGACACGATCAGCCACATGGTAAGCGGCACCAGCAGTATCCGAAATATGGTGATCAGGTTGGGGATCGACACCTTTCACATCCCCACCAACGCTGCTGTAGGACGTGTCATAAAGGCCGAAGCACCCAGGTGCCCCCAACAACCGATAGATCAAAGCCGGCCTGGTAGAACGCACTGCGCAACTCGTTCAACGTGCCGCCGAAAGCGATGCTCACAACCGCGCCGCGGCCGGACAGCGAGTTGATGTCAATGCGCCCGACGCCGCGCGTCGTCTGGATGCGCGACCTCAGGACGCTCCATTCCGCCGCGTTGGAATAGGGAACGGCCATGGTGATGCTGTTTGACGGCGCAACGGCGGTGGTCGTCGTGGGGGAGACCAGATTTTCGCTTTTCCATTTTTCCTGCATCACAAGCTGGAACCGGTTGGCGGCCAGCGCTGCGGCCGAGGCCAAGTCTTCTGCTTCGTAAGTTTTGTCGAAACCAATGCGGCCCACTGGTGATGTGCCCTGCATGACCCCGCGAATCTGGGTTTCGCCTTTCGGTTCTGCCCCCGCCACCAGCACAGAGGACGCACCATAACGGATGCGCAGAGCTTCCAGCTTGACCGTGTTGTAGGCGATGGCCTCGCGGGCGGTTAGGGCATTTGTGTCGGTCAGGTCGCCCAACGGCAAAAGAATGGGGACCAGCGCATTGTTCAAATCAAGTTCGGACCAGGCCTTGTGCCAAGGATTTTCGCCCGACCAGATATCCGCCCCTTGCGGGGTAACCCAGACCGGAACCACCAGCACAGGCTCCGACTGCGCTTCGGCGTAGCGCACGCCGAAGCTGTTGAACAGCGCCCTGGTCTTGGTGGCTAGAAACCGGATGGACAGTTTGGCGATGTAACGCTTCGGCGCCGTGCGCTCTTCTTCAATGCTGAGACCCGCCAGCAGGCGTCCAACCTGGTCGGGGCCTAGCGCTTTCAAGGGTGCGGCAGATTTTGCCGGCACCAGACGGTCTACCAGTCGGTAGAACGCTTTCACCTGCGCATCGCCAATGGCCAGCAATTTGGCTTTGGCAGCGCTTTCCGAGGTCACATCAACCGAGACGCCTGAAACGGTCCAAATGTCGGCATGCGCGCGTGGGGCAGCGGACACCAGCACCGCCGACAGAATAAACATGCCTAGAACATACCGCCCGAGCGCTTGGCGCACCTTGTCTGGCGGGCAAATGCCCAACGTGTGCCGCATCATGTTCAAGAAACTGGCCCTTTCCGATATTCGTCCCGCGCTCTCTGCTTAGCCCACGGCAGAGCGGCATAAGTTCTTTTTTTGCTTGCTCTTTGAAGTTGGTGCAACGAAAAACAAGCCGAACCGCACGATTCCAGACAAGATTTCATGGCAAAGGACCAAATGGTCGACCCAGACGCCCCCAAAACACCAGATTCGAATGGCTTGACGTACAAAGATGCCGGCGTGGACATCGACGCCGGCAATGCGCTGGTCGATGCGATCAAGCCCCTGACCAAATCCACCAAACGGCCTGGGGCCGACGGGGCACTGGGCGGTTTCGGCGGGCTGTTCGATCTGAAAGCCGCCGGGTTCAAGGATCCCGTGCTGGTGGCTGCAAATGATGGTGTCGGCACGAAGTTGAAGCTCGCTATTGAGAGCGGAATGCATAAGGGCGTAGGCATTGATCTTGTGGCTATGTGTGTCAACGATCTGATTGTTCAAGGTGCCGAGCCTCTGTTTTTTCTGGACTATTTTGCCACAGGCCGCCTCTCGGTGGAGACCGCAAGCGAAGTTGTGGCCGGTATTGCGGACGGATGCATCCAAGCCGGCTGTGCGTTGATCGGCGGAGAGACCGCCGAAATGCCAGGCATGTACGGTGATGGCGATTACGACTTAGCCGGATTTTCCGTTGGGGCGGCCGAGCGCGGCACGCTCTTGCCACGCGGAGACATCTCAGCAGGCGATGTGCTCCTTGGCCTTGCATCGTCCGGCCCCCACTCGAACGGTTACTCCCTCATCCGCCGCATCGTTGAGCAAGAACGTTTGGATCTGGCAGCGCCCTGCCCCTTCGACCCCGACACTTCGGTTGCCGAAGCGTTGCTGCAGCCCACACGCATCTACGTCAAACCGCTGCTTCAGGCGATCCGGCAGACCGGGGCCATCAAAGCCATGTCGCACATCACCGGCGGCGGGTTTTCCGAAAACATCCCGCGTGTCCTGCCGCCGGGTCTGGGCGCTAATTTGGATCTATCGCGCCTTGCCCCTCCGGCCGTGTTCGGCTGGCTGGCATCGAGAGGCGGAGTTGCAGACCGGGAAATGCTGCGCACCTTCAACTGTGGCACCGGAATGGTGCTGGTGGTGGGATCCGACGATCGGGAGGCGGTCACGGCCTGTTTGGAAGCAGCCGGGGAAACCGTGACTGTGGTCGGACGTGTTGAGGCCTCATCGGCGAGCGAAGCTGTGTCCTTCGATGGTGCCTTGGAGTGGACGCGATGAGCCGAAAGAAGACGGCAGTCCTGATCTCCGGGCGCGGCTCCAACATGGTCGCGCTCATCGAGGCGGCAAGCGCGGCGGATTTTCCCGCAGAGATCGTCTTGGTGCTCTCCAACACGCCGGATGCGGAAGGATTGGCCAAGGCGTCGGCTGCGGGCATTCAAACGAAAGCCATCAATCATCGTGGTTTTGACGGCCGGGCGGAGTTTGAGGCTGCGCTGCAAGCAGAACTGGAGGCAGCCGGTATCGAACTTGTGTGTCTCGCCGGTTTCATGCGGCTCTTGACCGACAGTTTTGTGAGTGTCTGGCACAATCGGATGATCAACATCCACCCCTCCCTTCTCCCCGCCTACAAGGGCCTCGACACGCACAGGCGGGTCATTCGCGATGGCGGCCGCATCACCGGATGCACGGTTCACTTTGTGCGTGCGCAAATGGATCAAGGTCCGATCATAGCTCAGGCCGGTGTTCCGGTGCATGCCGACGACACCGACGAGAGCCTCGCCGCACGGGTACTGGTCGCCGAGCATGCGCTCTACCCGATGGCGCTGGAAATGGTGGCCAACGGAACAGTGCGCGTTGCGGGTGAAAAAGTTCGGTTTGAAGGAAAAGACGTGGATCAGCCGGCCCTGCTGTCGCCGGTGCCGGAGCGCTAGTTAGCTCGTGGCCATGATTTTCAGAACGGGAATCATGCTGTCTGCCACCGTGGGCAGATCGATCACGATGACCTTCAGCAACACAGCGACCGCAGCTGCCAGTCCAGCAGCAATAAGCATCAGCATTGTGCGGCGCGTTTTGATGTTTTCAGACATTTTGTCCTCAATCCCATATCCGATGTGGGATACCTTTTGTCACAATCCAACTGAGCGAAGGCTGAAGCGCGCGTTCATCTGCGATTCATCTCCGCGACACATTTGCGCCTAAAACCCGATTCGGGCAGGTTTGTGGCCGCTTTTTGCTCCAAACACGCTGAGTTAGGGGTAATTCAGCGAATGTAGGTCCACGCCTCACAGCGACTCAACTCGGCGTGACGATGGGAAACCGTCGTGGATTGCAGCGGACCGGCATCCGATTTGAGGTGCAGCGTGAAGTGCTCGCCAGTGGCCGAGAGGCGGTATGTGACGGGCCGACCGCGATCAATGTTCTTGCTGGTTGGGTTGAACAGGGTCATCTGCCCACCTTCAACCCCGGATACGGCCGGGGAATAGGAGCAAGGCAGTTGAATCAGCGTCAAGAACCCAATCGTCGACTTCAAGTCGCTCGGCGGTGCAGACGGACCGGTCTCCGTGGATGCTTGGACAAAAGCGGGGGCTAGAGATACCAGCAGCGCTGCCGCGGCAACAGCGGCAGCGGGGCGTTTCAGCGATGTGGTACGGGACGACATGATCTTAGCTTTCTAAAGATGGATTTCGACTGATCGTAATATAGTGCGTCGCAGCTGAGCTTCACCTGAAGTAGTCATTCACATTCTGTTCACGAATTTGCGCATCGCACCGTGCCTGGTCTTTTTGCGCCTCTTCATGGGCGCGCCAGCGCTTCATCAGGACATGGCGGCGTTCTTTGTACCGTTCATCAAGAACGGTCATGGCCTGAATGCGGTCGGTGCGAAAGTTCCGGAAATCATCTCTGAGTTCGCACCAGGCCACCACCATGCGGACGGTGATCATATAGCCGATCGCCAATGGCCAAATCGTGCGCTCGCTGGGTCGGCCATTTTCATCGACATAGGCAATGGTCACCTTAACGCCGCGGCGGATGGCTTCACGCAATGGAGCAACATCAACAATGTCTTCGGCTTGAATGGCCGTATCGGAGGCAAACAACGGAGCTTCCAGCAGCACGGGCCGAAGATCTTCGGGTACCACGGTTCCGATCTTCGCAATCGCATCGCGCGCCGCGCGCACCAGCTGCTTGTCACCGCGTGCTTCAACCATCCGGGCTCCCAGCATGAGCGCTTCAAGCTCGTTTGCCGAGAACATGAGCGGCGGCAAGTCAAACCCCTGGCCCAAGACGTAGCCCACACCGGCTTCACCTGCCACCGGCACATTGTTCGCCTGCAAGGAGACCATATCCCGGTATATGGTGCGCGCTGTGACCTCCAACTCCTCGGCAATGGTGCTGGCGGTCACCGGCCGGCTTTCGCGGCGAAGGATCTGGATGATCTGCATCAGTCGGTCTGCACGTCTCATGGGTTGCACCTTGCCATAAGTCTACTGACAGCCTGATGTCAGTAGTTTGTCAGTACTATGGGCGAAAGCTCAACATGAGATAGTCCGATGATCACCATCTACACATTTGGTCCCGCGTTTGCGCAGGCTGACCCCAGCCCATTCGTGGTGAAAGCGCTGACGCTGATGAAGATGTCCGGCCTGGACTATGAAGTTGAAGCGGGCGATGTGCGCAAAGCGCCGAAAAGCAAACTGCCTTTCATCAGCGATAGCGGCCAGATCATTGCCGATTCCACGTTCATCAAGATGCACCTGGAACAGGTACACGGTGTGGATTTTTCAGGTGGCTATAGCGCGCAAGAACTGGCCATAGGCTGGTCGGTGGAGAAGATGCTGGAAGACCATCTTTATTGGATCGTGGTTGATGCGCGCTGGATGGATGATGAGAATTTCAACAAAGGCCCCAAACGTTTCTTCGAGAAGATCCCGGCCCCTGCCCGCCCATTGGTTCACTGGATGGTGCGCAAGGAAATCCGGAGAAACCTCTGGGGTCAGGGTCTAGGGCGCCACACCTCAGAAGAACTGCATCAACTGGCGGAAAAGGATCTGGCGGCGGTGGCCGCCATTTTGGGCGACAAGCCCTATTTGCTGGGCGACCGGCCTTGCGGGTTTGACGCCAGCTGCTACGGATTTGTCTCCGCAACCCTTGTTCCGATGTTCGACCATCCGACGACAGCCGCTGCAAGACGCCATCCAAATCTGGTCGCCTATGCGGAACGAATGCGCGATCAGTATTTCCCGGAATTGGCCGAAACTGCAGCGGCCTGACGCAAAACGGCCCGGCGGGCTGTCCACCGGGCCGCTTCTGATTGCTGTTTAGAAGCGCTAGCTCCTTGTTTGGATCACGCAAACCACCAGCGTTCAGCTGCCTTGTTGCCGTCCATGTCCCAGTTCGCAGCCCGTTGGCCTTCGGCCACTTTTGTAGACATGGCGAACACGTATGATGCGTACATGGGAATGACCACGCCGCCATCGTCGCGGACGATCTGCTGCATTTCGTAGTACTTCCCGCGGCGCTTGTCCGGATCGAGTTCTGCCCTGGCCTCGACCAGAAGCTTGTTGAAGCGCTCATGGTCCCAGAAGGTATCGTTCCAGTTGGCGCCCTTGGCGTAGGCAATCGAGAACATCCAATCCTCAGTTGGCCGGCCGCCCCAGTAGCACATGCACCACGGCTTCTTCATCCAAACGTTGGACCAGTAGCCGTCGCTGGATTCACGGACCACGTTGATGTCGATCCCCGCTTTTGCGGCATGCTCTTTGTAAAGCACGGCCGCATCCACGGCACCGCCGAATGCTGCATCCGACGCACTGAGATCAACCTTCAGAGAATCCACACCAGCCTTCTTCATGTGGAACTTGGCTTTGTCCGGATCGTAAGTGCGGACCGCCAGGTCCTTGTTGAAGAACGGGTTGGCGGGGCTGATCGGATGATCGTTCGCCACCTGGCCATAGCCACGCAGAACAGTCTTCACCAGGGCCTCACGGTCCACCGCGTACTTCAGCGCCAGACGGACGTCGTTATTGTCGAACGGCGCCGTGGTCGTGATCATCGGGATGGAGTAGTGCTGGGTCCCGGTTTCCTGTTCAATACGCAACGCCTTGTTGCGCTTGAGCAAGTGAACCGTTTTCAGATCACAGCGGTCCATGGCGTGAATTTCGCCTGAGGTCAGCGCGTTTGTGCGGGCCACCACATCCTTGATTGCGAGGATCTCTACGCTGTCAAAGTTGCCTGCGCCCTCTTTCCAGTAGTTGGGGTTGCGCTTCATGACGGTTTTCACGCCTGGCTCGTAGCTTTCAAGAATATAGGCGCCGGAGCCTTCGCCTTTCTCCCACATGACCTTGCCGTCTTTCGAGGGCAACATGGTGATGTGATAGTCGGACGCTGCGTACGGGAAATCGGCGCTGCCTTCTTTCAAGGTGAATACAACCGTGTCCTTGCCGTCGGCCTTGATGTCGTCAACGCTGGCCAGAACCCCTTTGGCGGCCGATTTCGTATCTTCGCCGCGGTGATGGTTGAACGAAGCCACCACATCTTCTGCGTCCAAGGACTTGCCTGTGCTGAACTCGATGCCTTTGCGCAGCTTGAACGTCCAGACCTTGGCATCGGGCGAAGCTTCATAGCTTTCCGCTATGTCGCCTTGGATCTTCCCGTCCTTGCCGATTTCGGTCAGGTGACCGCGAATGCCGTAGTTTGTGAGCTGCATATAGGTGTCACTGGTTGTCCCCGGATCCAGGGAATCCGTGGTCGAACCTGCACCAATACCGAACTTCATGTGTCCCCCCTTCTTGGGGGTCATGGCCTGAACGTCAGACACGAACGCCGAAGCGGTCGCCACGGTCATTCCGAGCGCAAGTGCGCCTTCCATGAACTGGCGACGGCTCAACTTGCCGCCTTTATATTCAGACTTCAGATAATCTAACTTCTCCATGGCTTTCCTCCATTTAGCCTTCCCCACCGGCTCTGGCGTCTCGCACCATTCAAACCGGCCACTCAACACGCGTTTGCGCAGCCCGCATGATCCGCATTTTTGCGGCAGACGCAATCGGCAATTTCATTACAAGGATATTGATTGACCCAGTGACCGGAAAGCTTATCAAAGACTTGAGTCGGCAATGTCTTGCAGGACAGCCTTAGAAACGTACAAACCGCAGGTTCAAACCAGCCTGCCCGCATTCTTCCAGGAGAGAACTCATGTATACCGTCATTGGAACCCCAAAAACGCGCGGATTTCGTGTGATCTGGATGCTCGAAGAACTGGGCGAGCCTTACGGGATTGAGCCTTGTGGCCCGCACGCAGAGGCGATCAGCGCAATCAATCCCTCAGGCAAGGTGCCCGCCCTGAAGGAGGGCGACGACGTCATCATCGACTCGGTGGCAATCTGCCAGTATCTGGCCGACAAGCATGGCAAGTACACGGCGCGCGCAGGCACGGTGGACCGGGCCAAGCAGGACAGTTTCACCCAGTTTGCCTTGGATGAGGTGGACGGGATCTTGTGGACCAACGCCCGCCACAGCTTCGTTTTGCCGGAGGAACGGAGGGTCGACGCGGTAAAGGCCACCTGCAAATGGGAGTTCGACCGCTCGATGGGCGTGTTGGCCGAGCGTTTGGGCGACAATGACTATGTAATGGGTTCTGAGTTCACCGTTCCCGACCTCATTCTCGGCCACTGTGCCGGCTGGGCGATGAACACGCCCGGCTGGGACCTGCCCGAAGGCACGCTGGGCGCTTACTTCAAACGAGTGCGCTCACGGCCCGCATTCCAAAAAGCCTGGGACGTGCGCGAGCGCTACTAGCCGCTCGCAGCCTCATAGACAGCATCCACGTCGATGCCGGGATGGATGGCAACGCTCCTTAGCCAGTCCTCGCCATTCAGCTTGGTCTGCGATACGAAGAAGCTTTGCGCGGCAAGTTTTTCCCGCAAATCCGGTACACTGCCGTTCTTGGGCCGCCAGGCGATGACGCCGGTTTCCGGCAGCGCCCACAGTTCGAACTTGGCATCGGCGGCCAAATGCCGGGCGAAGCGGTCTGCCAAGTTCATACAAGCCTCAAGCCGCTGTGCGATGCCATTGCGCCCGAAAGCCATCAGCGTTGCCGCAAGAGGCACGGCACGGGCCGCGCTTGAGCCCATCACGCCGATATTGGGAACCGCAAGATAGGCCCCGCCAAACGACAGCGCGTCGTGGGCGGTTTTGCTGTCGGCAAAGAAAATGAGGGCGGAATCTTTGGGCTGCCACAGCCATTTGTGCGCCGAAACCGCAACAGATTGGGCGCCTTCAACGCCGGCAAGGATTGATTTGTGCCTTGGCGAGAGCCTCAACGGGCCCGCCCATGCGGCGTCAACATGCACCCAGCCAGCATTCGGCAACGGCACCATGGGGTCAACAGAGCCTGTGCTGGTGGTCCCTGCAGTGAGCACAAGGCAGGCCTTGCCCAGAGGCCCCAGGTCTTCCAGACAAATGTGCCCTGCCCCGTCACACGGCACGGCCCGATACCTCAAGCCCAGAATGTGCGCCGCTTTGGCCACGCTAAGATGCGCCAGTTCAGAGGCCACCACCTCGTCGACTCCGGCGATCTCGCGCGCCGCCCACAAGGCGGTCAGGTTGGCCAAAGTGGACCCGGGCACCATGTGACCACCATCCATGCCGAAATGCGGCGCCAGGGCGTCCACCACCTTGGCTTCAATCTCTTTGCCGACAGATCCGGTGTCGGGATGCAGGAGGTTCTGGTTCATCGCCGCAGTCCAGGCCTGCGCCGCCCAAGTGACCCATGGCGTGGGCGGGTCCATATGGGCGAACCAGCCTTCCGCAGCGAAGTCTTGGGCCTGGTCCAACGTGAGAGCGGCCGTCTCGCCGGCCGCGATGGTTTGGCCAAGCCCTGCATCTGGAAAGATTTCCGCAGCGCGCAGCCGGGCCACATCCGCCTTTGCGGGCCGTTCCCCCGACAAGCGCTTTAGCGCCTGTTGCAGATCTGCCTGGGAGCAGCGAAAATCGCTCATGGGACGACCATCTCGCATTTGGGCGCGCAAGGCGCACGGGTTCAATTCGACTCGCAATTGGCGTATAAGATGCTGCTCATGAAAGCCAGGAAAAGTGACGCGCCAAGCCCCGAACATGGCGTTGACTATCAGCTTGTGGATACGCGCCACGGGCGTTTCCTCGCCAATCCCAACGATACATACATTGGCCGCGCGTTGATCGACTATGGCGAGTTTTCCGAACTGGAGTCGCAAGTCATTCTGCAATTGCTGCCCTCCGGCGGCACCGCGGTTGAGGTTGGGGCCAATGTGGGTGCGCACACGGTTGCGCTCGCCCGCAAGGCCGGTCCAGGCGGGCGCATCTATGCCTTTGAGCCTCAGCCGGTGATCTTCCAAAACCTGTGCGCCAATTTGGCTCTGAACGGGCTCACCAACGTCTACCCGCACAATCAGGCCTGCGGCGCCGAGGCCAGCCGCATGCGGTTTCCGGACATCAACTATGCGGTTTCGGGCAATTTCGGCGGTGTCTCGCTGGAAATGCTGCCGGATGTACAGACCGGAATGATGATCGATATTGTGCCGCTTGATGAGCTCAGCCTGCCCCGTTGCGACTTGTTGAAGATTGACGCTGAGGGGATGGAACACCCGGTGATTGAAGGGGCACAAGAGCTGATCGAAACCTGCTCGCCCATACTTTATGTGGAGAATGACCGGCCGGAAAAATCGGTTGAGCTCATCGAAACGGTCCTGCAGATGGGATACCGGGCCTGGTGGCACACTCCGCCCTATTTCAACAAGAACAACTGGGCACAAAAACACGAGAACGCCTGGCCGGGCGTTGTCAGCATAAACATGCTGTGCGTGCACGCCTCGCGAAAGACCAACATGACCGGACTGGTGGAGATCTCCAGCGCAGATGAGCGCCCGGAGCGCAAGCGCTAGGCGGCGCGCACCCACACATGGATGTCGTGGTAGGTGCCGCCTCCCACGGGAGCGGGCACGTCCGCTGAGACCAGCGTGTTGATGCCGCGGCCGTCCTCGAACATGTGATTGGGCCATATGGATTCTGCGATAACGACACCGCGCTGAACCCCCTCATAGCTCCTGGCATGAAGGCGCACCTCGCCGCGTGTGTTGCCGATGACGATCTTCTGGCCGTCCTCGAGGCCCAAGTCGGTCATATCCTCCGGGTGGATAAAGAGCTCGGGCCGGCCCTCTTTTTCGATCGAGGTCGCGGTCTCGTTGAACGATGAGTTTAGGAAGTTTCGTGCCGGACTGGTGGCCATCCGGAACGGGTGGTCGGCATCGGCGTTTTCGATCACGTCCCAATGGGTGGGCCATTTCGGCATGGCCTCGCAGTCACCATAATTGGTGATCTCCGGGCGAAAATAGGCGTTCTTCCAGTCCGGGCTGAAGCGGTATTTTCCATCTGGATGGCCAAATCCGTTCAGAAAATGGGCTTTTTCGAACTCGGGCTGAACATCAATCCAATGGACTTTTTCAAGCTCGTCCAGAGTTCCCCACCCGCTGGCCTGCAAGGTGTGGTCGATGAGTTCGCGCGGGCTCTGGGCAAAACCCTCATGCTCGGCGCCTAGGCGCCTGGCCAGGCCGACCAGCACATCATGATTGGAACGGCACTCGCCCGGTGCCTCAATCAGCTTGGGGCCCAGCATGATGTGCTGATGACCGCCGCCCTGATAGAGGTCGTCATGTTCGAGGAACATGGTGGCGGGCAAAACGATGTCGGCCCAATCGGCGGTTTCGGTCAAAAACTGCTCGTGCACGCACGTGAACAGGTCCTCTCGGGCAAAGCCCTGCTTCACCAACTCCTGCTCGGGCGCCACGGAAACCGGATTGGTGTTCTGGGTGAAAAGTGCCATCACCGGCCCGCCGCCTTTCAGCGCTTTCTCATCGCCGGTGAGCACCCTGCCGATCTGGGACTGATCCATCCATCTGACCGACGCATCCTTAACGTCCAATCCCTCAATCAGCGTCTTGTTCCAATGGTAAATGCCGCCATTATTGTGGAAGGCGCCGCCGCCCTCGTGCTGCCAGCAGCCTTTCACCGCGGCGACCGATAACGCGGCATGCATGTTTGCAGCGCCATTGCGCTGGCGGGCAAAGCCGTAACCCAAGCGGAAAAAGGTACGGTCGGTTGCGCCGATCAGCCGGGCCAGGTCTTCGATCTGTTGCACCGGCAACCCGGTGATGCCCGCGGCCCACTCTGGCGTCTTGTCTTTCAGGTGTGCCTCCAGACCGGCCGGATCATCGGTGTATTTGGCCATGTAGGCCCGGTCGGCGGTTTCGTCCCGAAACAGAATGTGCATGAGCGCGCACGCCAGGGCGCCGTCTGTTCCCGGTTTGAGCACCAGCCCCATATCGGCTTGCTTCATCGTGGAGGTTTCATACACGTCGACGCAGACGATCTTGGCGCCGCGTTCCTTGCGACCCCGGATGGCGTGGGTCATGACGTTCACCTGGGTGTGCACCGGGTTCGTGCCCCAAATGATGATGAGATCCGATTTGGCCATTTCCCGCGGGTCGGACCCGCTCAGCTTGCCGGTTCCTGCAATAAAACCTGACCAGGGCAACGACACGCAGAACGTATCGTACATGCCCGAATAGCCTTTCACATGGCGCAGCCGGTGGATGCCGTCGCGCATCACGAGCCCCATGGTGCCGGCATAGTAATAGGGCCATATCGCCTCGGCCCCGTGGCGCGATTCGATCTTGATGAGGTGCTCGGCAACCTCATCCAAAGCGTCTTCAATGCCAAGTTCCTGCCAATCGCCTGCCCCTTTGGGACCTTTGCGTTTCAAGGCACGGGTTAGGCGGTCAGGATGGTGCACCCGTTCGGCGTAGCGCGCGACCTTGGCGCACACCACACCGGTCGTGTAGCTGTTGTCTTTTGCACCATAAACGCGACCGATGGTGCGTTCGTCGAGAACCTCGACTTCCAGTGCACAGGTTGAGGGGCAATCATGGGGACAGACGGAGAAGGCCGTCTTCGTATCAGGGCGGATGTTCATGCCGCTGAGTGTATCAAATTATTGGCAGGACAACAGAGCCGTTGTCCTCATGAAAAAGCAAGCAGACCGAAGACCATTTTCTGGCCTTCGGCCTTAAGACAGATGAGAAGTGCCGTTAAGGCCGTTTCGGTCAGTCGATCCGGTGTTTCATGCAGGCCCGGAAGAGGTGCCAGTAAAACTCGGATTTGTCGATGTTTCCGCGGAGCGATGCGAACTGCGCTTTAGTTCTGTACCAGTCGCAAACGTGGATGCGGTCTCTGCGGCTGTTTGCTTCGGCGTCATCCACACCGGCGATCGGTGCTGTAAACACAAATGCCGTGGCGAGCGCCGCTGCTGCGTATAAAGATTTCATAGTGTAGTTCCTTTGCACGTTCGCAGTGGACGGGGACATTTGAACAGTTATTACCATAACCCATTGCGAAATGATTGTTAATCGTGCGTTTTAACTACCGATTCTGAGATGAACCTAAGCTGAACCGTTTCCGGACACATGGTGAGACGGCAATAGCTGCAAAGGTGCCGGATCAGCGCCCCGGCGAGGTGGCCCCGGGGCGCTGCTAAGATCACGCTGCCCGCAATCCGCGTAACGGCACCATGTTGTGGCCAGGTCCATAGGGAAAGCCGGTAATGTTCTCCGCGCCATCCTCCGAAACCACCAGAATATCGTGCTCCCGGTAGCCACCGGCGCCCGGTTCGCCTTCGGGTATCATGATCATCGGTTCCATGGAAATCACCATGCCGGGCGCAATTACCGTCTCGATATCTTCGCGCAGCTCGAGCCCGGCCTCACGGCCATAATAGTGGGAAAGCACACCGAACGAATGGCCATATCCGAAAGTGCGGCGGTTCAGTGCGCCCGCCTCTTCATAAAGCGCATTAAGCTCGTTGCAGATGTCTGAGCACTTCGCGCCGGGGCGAATCAGCTCCAATCCGCGTTCATGCACCTTCACGTTGAGCTGCCAATATTTAAGGTGCGCATCGCTTGGCTCACCGAGGAAGAGCGTGCGTTCCAAAGCCGTGTAGTAGCCGGAAATCATCGGGAACGTGTTCAGGCTCAAAATGTCGCCGGCGCGTAAGGTGCGTGTGGTGAGCGGGTTGTGAGCGCCGTCGGTGTTGATGCCCGACTGGAACCACACCCAGGTGTCGCGCACTTCGCTGGCCGGAAACCGCCGGGCAATCTCGCGTTCCATGGCGTCGCGCCCGGCCCTTGCAACCTCCACCTCGGAGACCCCTTCAACGATCGCATCCCGGATTGCATAACCGCCAATATCGGCCACCGCGGCGCCGGCCCGGATCAGCTCGATCTCCTCAGCCGACTTGCGCATGCGAATTTTCATGACGGCCGCTGCAATGTCGGCCAATGTGGTGCCCGGCAGCGCCGCTTCCAGCTCGGCTTTCAAGGCAAGGTTGAGATGGTCAAACTCAACACCGATGCGGCGGGCTCCATTCAGAGCCGCATTGAGCGCACGGAAATAGTTGCCGCGCTCCCAGTCGGTGTAGACCAGATTGTCGCCCACAGACCGCCGCCAGGGCTGACCACCGTCGATATTGGCGGAAACCGTCGTGCAGGTCTCAGCCGTTACAACGCAGGCATAGGGCCGCCCGAAGCTGCAGTAGAGGAAGCCTGAGGCATAGGCCACGTTATGCATCGACGTGAACAGAACGGCGTCCAAACCGGCCGTTTCCATCACCCGACGGATCTCATTCAGCCGCCGCTCATACTCCTCGTTCGAGAAGGGAAGGACGGCTTTATCACCATTTTGAATTTTCAGGACTTGTTGGCGTTTCATGGTTTTTCTCCAAACACACGTGTCATCAGGGACTTCCGGGTGCTTTGAGAGAAAACGCCCGGAAGCGAGTCTCCGGGCGTACAGGAAAGGGACGGCAGTCCCTTTATGGTTGGGTTAGAGCGGCTTGCGCTCCTGCCGACGCCATCGGCATGCACCACAACTGAAAAAACTCTAGCAAAACGACCACAAAAGTGCACGCTGAAAAACGACGCACACAAGAGGCAAACGACCAGAGGGCAAGGATCAAATCATGCGCAAGAAACTGCTTGCCGAGGTCCTAGGTGCGTTCATCTTAGTGAGCGTCTTGTGCGGAACAATGATCGCCTCGGCCCGGCTGGGCGAGTTTGGGGCCGGGCTCACCGGCATTGCCCTGGCTGCCGGGTTCACGCTGGCTTGTGTCTTCTACCTGTTCGCCTCGGTGTCCGGCGCCCACATCAACCCCGCTGTGTCTGCCGGCGCATGGCTGCTGGGCCGCTTCAGCGCGAAGCAATTTGCCTGGTACACAGCAGCGCAGCTCGCCGGTGCGGCGCTGGCCGGCCTGGCGTTCTTTTTGCTCCTTACGCTGCAGCCGGGTTTCCAGCCGCTTGAGTTTGCCGCGAACGGTTATGGGCGGCACTCGCCAGGCGGCTTTCCCACGCTGGCGGTGTTTGCGGCTGAGGCGCTCCAAACTTTCGTATTCGTACTGATATTCCTTGCGGTCAGCAGGCCCGGCGTGCCACGCCCGTTCGGCGCCATCGCCGTCGGCTTCGCCTATAGCGCGTCACATTTCGCCACGTTCGCGATCTCCGGCACGTCGCTCAACCCGGCCCGCTCCACCGCAACGGCGCTGTTTGCCGAAGGCTGGGCGGTGGATCAGCTCTGGCTCTTCTGGCTGGCTCCTCTCACGGGCGGCATGGCTGCGGGTCTCGTTTGCCGACACTTCTTTCCGGCGAATTCCGATTGATCGCGCTGCATCGGCGTTGATAGGGTGGCGCAATGGCTTTGAAACGCAGCGAAATCCTTCCTGAAAAATGCTTGCCGGAAACCGCAGCATTGTTGGCTGAGGGCCGAACCCTGGCCAGGCATTGGAAGGTGGAACCCGGCCCGTTCCTGACCGAATGCGGGCACTCCTCGGAGGCCGAGTTCAAGCGCATGGCCGCCGGTCGGGGCCGCATCATGCAGCACGCCCAAATGGGCTTTCGCGACCAAGACAAATCGCGCCGCACCTGGACTGAAGTCTATGAAAGCTGCACTGCCCGCGGTGTAACCGTCGACCGCTACGGCATTACCCTGGACTGGTCCATGGGCCAGGTGCGCGACAAGCGCGAGGACGCACAAAAAGGCACCGGTCTGATTTTAGGCGATGTGGACGAATTTGCCGCGCTCACCTCAGGCGCCCCGGTTGCCCCGCACTTTGGCGATTTCGTTCTTGGGTTTCCGGCCGCTTTGGAGAACACCCAAGGCGCGTTGGCCGCGGGATCAACCTCCATAGGCAACCTCGGCCAATACTTCACGTTCCGCCTTCCCGGCGAGCATGACGACCTTGCCGCGACCGAAGCCACCGTGGCGGCCATTGCACTGATTGGTGCGCAGGATGTTGAGGTTTTGGTCCATTCCAATCTGGATGATGGCTATGCCGCCCTCTTCACCGATCTCGCCTCCTCGCTGGGCGCCGTCTTGGTGGAACGCCACATCGTTGAAGATCTCTTGGGAGCTTCACTTTCCCACTGTTACGGCCACCATTTTACGGACCCCTTGCGGCGCACGGCTTTTCATCTGGCTCTGGCTGAGGTCAGCACCTCGCCGGGCACCATGATTTATGGCAACACGGTCGCCTATCGGGGCACGCCGGCACAAAACTATGCCAGCCTTGCCAGTTACCTGACCGCCGACATTCTCGCGCAAAAACAGTGTGCCACCGGACATGCGATTAACCCGGTGCCGGTGACCGAGAATGAGCGCATCCCCGAGATTGACGAGATCATCGACGCCCAGCTCTTCGCCGGCCGTATGGTCGAACTCGCCGACGGCTATCGCGGACTGATTGATGTTGAGGAGGCACAGCGCCTGGCCGATAAGATCGTGGAAGGTGGCAAGCGCTTCAAAGACAACGTGTTCGCCGGGCTGGCGGAAGCCGGAATAGACACCAACGATGCCGTGGAGATGTTGCTCACCTTGCGCCGCCTTGAAGGAAAGCGGCTGGAAGAGCTGTTCGGTGCCGGCGAAGACGATGCCGAGGCGCTTCGGGGCCGCGCGCCCGTGGTTCAATCTTCCTTGGTTGAGGAGTTGGAAGAGATGGCCGAAGAGCATCTTGCAGAGGTTGCGCCGGCCGACCGGCAACGCATTGAAGGCAACCGTCAGATCGTGCTGGCCGCAACCACCGATGTGCACGAACACGGCAAACTGCTTTTGGAATATGCCCTGAACAAGCTGGGTGTGGTGACGCTGGACGGGGGTGTGTCCACCGACCCTAACAAGCTGGCAGCCCAGGCAGCCGAAACTGGCGCCGACTGCATTGCCGTATCCACGTTCAACGGCATTGCCCTTGCCTATGTGCGGAACTTGAAATCCGCTCTGGCAGACCTTGGCCTGGCCGTTCCCATTCTCATCGGTGGGCGGCTTAACCAGATACCGGAGAACTCCAACACCTCACTGCCGGTGGATGTGAGTGCGGAGCTCGCTTTGGAAGGGGTAACGGTGTGCAAGGAACTGGAGGATGTGGTTCCCGCCCTGCTGCACTTGCAGGACACAAAACAAAGGCAAGCTTCATGACATTGACCGTTGGCGTTCTTGGCGTGGGCCATCTCATGACCCATGTGGTGCCGGGCCTGATGCGCGCCGCCGAACCTCCAAGAGTTCTGCTGGGCGCCCGCAACGCGGCGCGGGCCGCCTCATTGGCTGAGCGTTTCGGCTTGGAGATTTGCAACGACAACACAGATCTGATCGCACGCAGCGATGTGGTGATCGTCGCGGTTCGCCCTTTCGATGTGGCGCAAACCATTGAGGGGCTGCCTTGGCGCTCTGAGCAACTGGTCCTCTCCTTTGCCGGCACGGTCTCACGGTCCACTTACGAGCCCCATGTGAACGGCGCAGACATTGTTCTGGCCATGCCCGTGATCACCGCGGAGTTCGGCGAAAGCCCCACCAGCATATGGCCGGCCAACGCGACGGTGAACGCGCTCATGGGCCCTTGCGGCCCCGTGATCGCATTTGAGAGCGAGGAACAGTTCAAGGCCGCCAGCGGCAGCGGGGCCTACTTCGGCTGGGTGCAGGCGCTGATCATGGAAATGACCGGCTGGCTGAGCGCCAAAGGGGTGCGCGAGGACCAGGCCCGCGCCCTGATTGCTGCCATGACCCGGGCCGGCGCTGTATCGGCCTTTGAGCGCACGGACACGCGGCTGCCCGAGCTGATCAACGATCTTTGCCTGCCCGGATCGCTGACCGGTCAGGGGCTCGAGATCCTCAACAGCGCCGATGCCTTCTCGCCCTGGAAGGCGGCGGCTGATTCGATTTTTGAGCGCCACAAGGGCGAAAACTGATGCCACACGTGGCACCTTCCCGCTAACCAGTTGGAACAAAAGATAAACTCCAAACCTATCGGGACATTGACAATGACTTCATAATCCCTATGTTTCAGCCATCCGCTGCGGCGCTCTGAGGTGGTGCCGCGAAAGGGTTCAGGTCCCGATGACCTGCCCCAACGGCACAAAGACTGAAATTTGGTCCCTCAA
>CAJHYS010000254.1_pt1 | contig 47490 bp, 49 predicted proteins | sample 9198801 | NCBI WGS metagenome assembly CAJHYS01 (sample SAMEA7708368, study PRJEB35096) | sediment metagenome | biome: marine neritic benthic zone biome [ENVO:01000025]; feature: sediment [ENVO:00002007]; material: shallow marine sediment [ENVO:03000034] sea grass bed [ENVO_01000059] ...
GCTCACGAAGCGCGAGAAGCGCACGCCGTGCTCTTCGCCCTGCAGACCCAGCACAATGCGGTAGCCCAGCGGCGCCAATGCCCGGGCGATGGAAACTGCGGGACGATAGTTGCCCAAGAGCAAAATTGCGGGGTGATCAGATGCTTTCATGGCGTCGGCCTTAAGCTTTTGCACGGGTCAGAAGGTTCCAGGCGGCATCCACATGAAACGCCATCCACATGCTGATGCCGACAAACTTCGCGCCATCCTCGATGATCAGGCGCCAGACAGTGTCTGAATGCAGGAACCAATCAATGATCACACTGGTGGCGAGCAGCGATATGGCGCCGCCCAGGAGCACAAACCGGTTGGCAAGGATGAGCCGCCACGACAGGGCCAGATACCCCACACCGATGGCGGCATAGGCGCCGTAGGTGACCGGTTCCGGCACACCGAAGGCTGGCAAGACGTTCTCATGTACCAAGAACAGATCGTCAAATCCCAGAAATGCGGTGAAGAGGCCGGCATAGAGGAAAAACAAAATGCCGCCTGCAGGCTTGCCGCGCAGGCTCGTGAAGATACCGGCAACGAACAGGCACACCGCCGCGCAGGCCATCCAACCGATGATGCCGATGCTTGAGATCGCGCCGTCATAGACCTTGCAGCAGGCTGTCCCTTTCAGTTCGGCAACCGCCAGGGGATCCCGAAACAGGTCGGCAGGATCTATCCAAGGCTGGAACGCAGCACCTGCGATCAAAAGCGTTGCCGGCACGACCGCAAGCAGCCAGATCAGAAATGTGGTTCCGTCAACCCAAGCAGAGGTGCGCGCGTGGAGTGCGTCATGTCTGAATGCAGGGATGGATTGGGTGTTCGCCGTCATGAGTGGTGCCGCCTTTTGTCTGGTGCACGCTGCGGCGATCAGGATTGTGGCCTAATCTGAATCGCTGAGCGTGCATCGCTCACATTCGTGAGAGATGGCAAGCAACACTCATGCCAACGGAAAGGTTAACGGCGTTAACCGATCTCAAACAGCCCGGCTGCGCCTTGGCCGCCGCCGATGCACATGGTCACCACAACCCGCTTGGCGCCGCGCCGTTTGCCCTCCAGCAGGGCATGGCCCACGAGCCGCGCACCGGTCATGCCATAGGGGTGGCCGATGGCGATGGACCCGCCGTTAACGTTGAGATTGTCGTTGGGGATGCCCAGTTTATCACGGCAATAGAGCACCTGAACCGCAAACGCTTCGTTCAGTTCCCAAAGGTCGATGTCATCAACGCCAAGGCCATGCTGCTTCAGCAGTTTTGGCACGGCAAACACCGGTCCAATGCCCATTTCATCGGGCTCGCAGCCTGCGACCGCAAAGCCACGGAAGGTGCCGAGCGGCTCCAGGCCCTTCTGTTCGGCGGTTTTCGCTTCCATGACCACACAGGCCGATGCCCCGTCTGAGAGCTGGGATGCGTTGCCCGCAGTAATGAAGAACTCCGGTCCCTGCACCGGCTGGAGGTTGGCGAGGCCGTCCATGTTGGTCTCCGGCCGGTTGCCTTCGTCCTTTTCAAGGGTCACCGTCTCCAAGAGCTCGTCGCCTGTCTCCTTGTTCACGATCTTCTTGACCGTCTCCAACGGCACGATCTCGTCGTCGAACAGCCCGGCTTCCTGGGCCGCGGCGCAGCGCTGCTGGCTCTGCAGGCCATACTCATCCTGGACTTCGCGGGAGATGTTGTAGCGTTTGGCCACTGTGTCGGCGGTGCCGATCATCGGCATGTAGAGGGCGCCCTTGTGCTCCAGGATCCACTCTTCCTGGAACTCCAGATTGCGGTTGGGCTGGGTCAGCGTCACATGCTCGATGCCGCCGGCCAGGCAGATGTCTGCCCCATCCACCATGATGTGGTGGGCGGCCGAAGCCACGGCCTGCAGGCCCGAGGCACAATAGCGCGAGACCACAAAGCCGCCGGCGGTGACCGGCACCCCGGCCCTGATGGCCGAAGCCCGGGCGATGTTTGAGCCGGTTACGCCCTCATGCAGGCCGCAGCCATAGATCACGTCGTCGATTTCGCCGGGATCAATCCCGGCCCGCTCCACCGCATGTTTGGCGGCGTGCGCCCCCAGGGTCACCGCATGGGTGTTGTTGAATGCGCCCCGGAAAGCCTTGGCAATGGGGGTTCTGGCGGTGGATACGACGACGGCTTCACGCATGTTCGGTCTCTTTCGGTTTTAGCCTTCGATGAGGCTGGCAAAGGTTTTGTTCTCATCGGCCAATTGGCGCAGCAAGGGGGCCGGTTCCCAGAAGTCGTGGCTGGCATGAAACTCTTCAATGCGCGCCAGGATCTTCGCTGCGCCCAAGGTGTCGGCCCAATGCATGGGGCCGCCGCGGTGGCGCGGATAGCCATAGCCGTTGACCCAGGCCACATCAATGTCGCTGGCGCGTTGGGCAATGCCTTCGGCCAGCACTCGGGCACCCTCGTTCACCACTGTGTAGAAACAGCGCTCGATGATCTCCTCATCGGAGATCTCACGCCGCGCAATCCCCGCCGCCTCGGCTTCGGCGGCGATGATTGCGTCCACATCCGGGTTGGGCGATGGGCGCCGGGTTTCCGGGTCGTAGACATAGTAACCGCGCCCGGTTTTCTGACCGAACCAGCCGTTTTCGCAGAGCCGGTCGGAAATAGCCGAATAGCGGATGTTCGGATCGCGCGTGGCTTCTGCCGCCTTGCGCTTGGCCCAGCTGATGTCGAGCCCGGCCAGATCAGCCACCGCCAAGGGTCCCATGGCCATGCCGAACTTGGTGAGGGCCCCGTCAACCTGCGAGGGCGTGGCGCCTTCCTCCAGCAGGAACTGGGCTTCGCGCATATAGCCTTCAAGGGTGCGGTTGGCGATGAAACCGTGGCAGACGCCGGCCACCACGCAGACCTTGCCGAGCTTCTTGCCGATGGCGAGTGCGGCCTGCACCACCGCTGGGTCCGTCTTGTCGGCGCGCACAACTTCCAGCAATTTCATGATGTTGGCCGGACTGAAGAAATGCATGCCCAGCACGTCAGCCTCGCGCCCGCCGGTGACCGACGCGATCTCGTCAATGTTCAGATAGGACGTGTTGGAGGCCAGGATCGTGCCCGGCGCGCTCAACTTGCCGAGCTCGGTGAAAATGGACTTCTTCACATCCATTTCCTCAAACACCGCCTCCACGATCATGTCCGCCTTCGCGGCATCGGCCAACGAGGTGGTGCTGGAAAGCGCCTCCATGCGCGCCTGTTTCTGGCCCTCGCTGATGCGGCCTTTGGCAACCGAGCCGTCATAGGTCTTGGCGATGCGGTCCTTGGCGCGGACGAGCGCGTCTTCGTTCGTGTCCAGAAGGGTGACCGGGAAGCCGCCGTCCAGGAAGGCAATCGTGATGCCGGTGCCCATGGTGCCCGAACCCAGCACGGAAACGGTTCCAACGCTGCGCGGCTCCACCTTGCCCTCGTCGCCCTTCAGGCGCGCGGCCTGGCGTTCGGCAAAGAAAATGGCGCGCATGGCCGCCGCCTCAGCGGAAGTGACGCACTCCTGGAAAATCTCGCGTTCGCGCTTCAGGCCATCGCTGATTGGCAGGTCCACAGCCGCCTGCAGGCAATCGATGCAGGCCTGCGGAGCGCGCGCGCCGCGGCTCTTGCGGCTCCAGCTTTTGCGCAAGGTGTCGAAGAAATCCGGCGCCGGCAGCTCCACGGTCTTGGTATCGGTGGCCGGATGGCTGTCCTTTTGGCTCATCTCAGCCGCGAAGGCGGCCGCGTCAGCCAGGAAATCTTCGCCCACCAGCCGGTCCACCAGGCCGTTCTCCAGAGCCTTCTTGCCGCTTATCGGTTTGCCGGAAACGATCATCTCGGCCGCCGCCTCAAGCCCCACCACACGCGGCAGCCGCTGGGTGCCCCCTGCCCCCGGCGGAATGCCCAGGTTCACCTCAGTTTGCCCCATCTGGCAGGTGGGGGTGCTGACCCGGTATTGGCAGCCAAGGGCCAGTTCCAAGCCGCCGCCCAAGGCGTGCGAGCGCAGCAGGGCAACCACGGGCTTGGTGTTCTGCGTGAGCTTGGCGATGAGATCGCGCAAGTTTGGCTCGCCTTCCGGCCAGGCCTTGCCTTGAATGCGGATATCGGCGCCGCCGAAAATGCCGCGGCCGCCGCCGGCCAGCACGATCGCACCGATTGCATCATCTGCGTTGGCGGCCTCAAGGGCCTCAATGGCACCGCCCGGCACACCGATGCTCATGGCGTTCACCGGCGGATTGTCCAGGGTGATGATGCGCACATTGCCCCGGGTTTCGGTTGTCACAAGCTTAGCTGCAGTCTCCGCCATCGCGGTCCCGCCTCCACGTTTGTTGTTGTTGCCGGTGTTCTAGACCGCCAGGGACGGCCCATAAAGGGGTGATTTGGAAATTGGGCACCAAGGTGGGCAATTGCAATTTCCCGCAGTTTCCTGTAAACCACTTATTGAACAAACGTTCAATAAGTGGTTTACCCCATGTCCAGGCGCGACCCGAGATATGATGTCCTGTTCGAACCGGTGCCGATCGGTCCCGTAACGGCGCCCAACCGGTTCTATCAGACGCCCCATGCCACAGGCATGGGCTATGCCAAACCCAAGGCATCGGCCACCTTGCGCGGCATCAAGGCCGAAGGCGGCTGGGGCGTGGTGTGCACCGAATATTGCTCCATCCACCCGTCTTCGGAGGATTCGCCCTACGCCTTCCTCACCCTTTGGGACGAGGACGATGTGCGCGCGCTGGCCATCACCACCGAGGCGATCCACGCCCATGGCAGCCTGGCAGGCATCGAGCTTTGGCATGGTGGCCTGCATTGCCTGAACAAGCTGATGCGCGAACCGGCCATGGCCCCCAGCCAGGGTTCCAGCTATTTCGTTCAGCCCCAACAAGTGCGGGCGATGGACAAGCGGGACATTGCCCAACTCCGCCAATGGCAGATCAACGCGGCGCTGCGGGCCCAGCGGGCCGGGTTTGATATTGTCTATGTTTATGCCGGGCACGGCTATCTGCCGTTCCAGTTCCTCTCGCCGCTCACCAACCAGCGCAACGATGAATATGGCGGCCCCTTGAAGAACCGGGTGCGGCTTCTGCGCGAGATGATCGAAGACACCCGCGAGGCGGTCGGGGACACATGCGCCGTGGCGGTGCGGTTGGCGGTGGATGAGATGCATGGGGCCGCCGGCATCACGTCCGAGGGCGAAGGCCACCAGATTGTGGAGATGCTGGCCGATCTGCCGGACCTTTGGGATGTGAACATTGCCGGCGATTTGGGCTACGATTCACGCAGTTCGCGCTTTTCGCCTGAAGGCTATCAAGAGGACTATGTGGCCTTCGTAAAAGCGGTGACCCGCAAGCCCGTGGTGAGCGTGGGCCGCTTCACCTCGCCGGACACCATGGTGAGCCAGATCAAGCGCGGCGTGCAGGACTTTATCGGCGCTGCCCGGCCCTCGATTGCCGACCCGTTTCTGCCGCGCAAGATCGATGAAGGCCGCGAGGACGAGATCCGCGAATGCATCGGCTGCAACATCTGCCGTTCAGCCAACAATGAAGGCGTGCCGCTGCGCTGCACCCAGAACCCCACCATGGGCGAAGAATGGCGCCGCAACTGGCACCCGGAGATCATCGCGTACAAGAGCTCAGAAGCAACCGTGCTGGTGGTGGGCGCCGGCCCGGCCGGTCTGGAAGCAAGCCTCGCCCTTGGCCGGCGCGGCTACGGGGGGATGCTGGACGAAGCCGGCCGCAAACTGGGTGGCAGGCTGGTGCACGAGGCTGCTTTGGCGGGCCTCGGTAAATGCATTAGGGTGCGCGATCACCGGGCCCACATGCTGGAAAAGCTGGACAATGTGGAGATCTTCCGGGAGAGTCAACTGACGGCGGATGACGTGTTCGAGGTAGCGCCTGACCACGTGGTGGTCGCGACGGGCAGCACCTGGCGCAGAGATGGAGCCGGCACCCTCTCTCCTCAAGCGGCAGCCATCGATGCGGGCGTAAAGGCACTGACACCGGACGATCTGTTTGCCGGGGCCGCGTTTGCCGGGGACGTGACGCTCTATGACGATGAGCACTATTTCATGGGCGGTGGCCTGGCAGAACGGATGGTGACGGCCGGCCACAAGGTGAGCCTGGTGACCCCTCACACCATGGTTTCGGCCTGGACCGAGATGACGAACGAGCAGATTTTCATCCAGAAGAAGCTGGCCGAGCTTGGCGTGGCGTTCAGCTTCTCGCGCGCCTTGGCCGAGGCGGGGCCGGAGCGGTTTGTCTGGCACTGCACCTACTCAGGCCAGCGCTTTGAGACCGCGCCAGACCAACTGGTGCTTGTGACCGGCCGAGAACCGCGCCGTTCGCTCTATGACGCGCTGGAGGCCCGCAGCACCGAATGGGCCGATGCAGGGCTGCAATCGGTCAGCCGCATCGGCGACTGCCTTGTGCCGTCAACCATTGCCGATGCGGTGCATCGCGGCCACAAATATGCCCGTGAACTGGAGGTTCCGGCCTCCAACAGGATGGTGAAGCGCGAGCGGCCCGTTCCTGAGCTTGAAGCGGAGGTGATGTGATGACGGCAAGAGTTTCCCGCCGGGGCCGCCGCTCCGGTGCCCGCGAAGAGCGCAAAGCGGCGAGCATCGCCCAACGGCCTTTCCGCCAGATCACCTATCAATATCCGCCCTTGGCGCTGATGAGCGCAGATCAGATCGGGCACATTCACGGCACTGCGCTGACCATCCTTGAAGAGGTCGGCATGAAGATCCTGGCGCCCTCGGCCCGCAAGCTGTTTTCTAAGGCCGGATTTGAAGTGGATGACGCCGGCATGCTTGTGAGGTTCGACCGGCAGGGCCTGGAGGCCCTGGTGGCCAAGGCCCCGGCCGAGTTCGAGCTGGCCGCTCGAAACCCGGCTCACAACATCAAGCTGGGCGGCCCGCATGCGGTCTTCACCGGTGTGGGCGGTCCGGCCTATTGCATGGATCTGGATGGGGGGCGCCGGGCGGGCACCTATGCGGAGATGTGCGACTTCATCCGCCTGATGCAGAGCCTCAACATCATCCACCAGGAAGGCGGCGGCGGGTTTGAGGCGCTGGATCTGCCGGCCGAAACCCGGCATTTGGACCTGTTCTATGCGGAAATCACCCTCACCGACAAAAACTGGCAACCTTGGGGCATGGGCCGGGCCCAGGCCATGGATGCGCTCAACATGGCGGCGATCAGCCTGGGCAAGAGCACAGAAGAGCTGAAACAGATCCCCGTATTTGCCTGCATCATCAACACCAACTCGCCCCTGCAGCTCGACATCCCCATGGCCGAGGGTCTTATGACCATGGCCGAATATGGCCAGGCGGCCGTGATCACCCCCTTCACCCTGGCCGGCGCCATGTCTCCGGTCACTCTTGCCGGAGCGTTGGCCCAGCAACATGCCGAGGCCATGGCGGGCATCGCGCTGACCCAGATCGTCCGCCCCGGGGCGCCGGTCATGTATGGCGGCTTCACCTCCAACGTGGACATGAAGACCGGTTCTCCGGCCTTCGGCACCCCGGAATATGCGCAAGCCGCCCAGGTTTCAGGCCAGTTGGCACGTCATATCGGCGTGCCCTTCCGGTCTTCCAACGTCACCTCGGCCAACAGCAATGATGCCCAAGCTGCCTATGAGAGCATGATGGCCCTGTGGGGCGCCATGATGGGTCAGGCCAACATGATCAACCATGCGGCCGGCTGGCTCGGCGGCGGGCTGGTGGCCTCTTTTGAGAAGCTCATCATCGATGCGGAGATGCTGCAGATGATGGCCGCCTATTTGGAGCCGTTTCAGGTGGAAACAGCCGATCTGGCTCTTGAGGCGGTGCGCGATGTGGGCCCGGCCGGACACTTCTTCGGCACGCCCCACACCATGGAACGCTATGAGAGCGCCTTCAACGCACCGCTGATTTCCAACTGGGACAATTATGAAACCTGGGTGGAGCGGGGCAGCATCACGGCCGAGCAGCGGGCCAATCAGATCTGGAAGCAATTGCTGAAGGACTATGAGCAGCCGGCCATTGACGTGGCGATCGATGAGGAGCTCAAAGACTATGTGGCGCGCGCCAAGCGCGAGGGGCGCGTCGTGCTGGGCTGAGGCAGGGGCGCGGGTTGGGAAATGGTCGAGCCCTAATCCCAATCGGGCGAAAAGGCGAAATCACAGATCCGGTTGCCTGCAGAGGTGAGCGCACTGATCGCCGCCATCTCATCAGAACTCAGTTCAAAGTCGAAGATCGCCAGGTTTTCCGCAATACGCGCCGGAGTGCGGGTGCGCGGAATGGCCACCACGCCGTCCTGCTGAACATGCCAGCGCAGGATGACCTGTGCCGCAGAGCGGCCATGGGCATTGGCGGCGGCGGCAATCGGAGCGGCAGAAAACGCATCTCCGCCCCGAAACAGCGGGCAATAGGACACCATGGCCATGCCATGCCGGCGGCACGCGCCAAGCACCGCATCCTGGTTCAGCATGGGGTGATATTCCACCTGGTTGCACACCAAAGGCTGCGCCGACAGGCTCACCGCCTCATCCAACAGCTTAACCGGAAAGTTCGAGACCCCAATATGCCGAGCCCAGCCGCGATCGTGGCATGCGTTCAGGGCTTCAATGCTGTCCGCCAGCGGAACCCCGTTGGAAGACGGCCAGTGGATCAAGGCCAGATCCACCTGATCAAACTGCAGACGCTCCAGCGAGGCTTCAAGCGAGGCCTTCAAATCATCGGCTGCAAGATCGGTGTGCCAGATCTTCGTGGTGAGGAACACGTCATCGCGCCCGACGCCCCCGGCCCTGATGCCCGCGCCGACTTCCCGCTCGTTGCCGTACATGGCGGCGGTGTCCACATGCCGGTAGCCACAATCCAGGGCCTGGGCAACCAGGCCGGTGGCATCATCGCCCTCCAGGGTCCATGTGCCAAAGCCGAGCGCCGGAATGTTGGCGCCGTTTGCCGGAACTGTGTGCATGGGGGCTCGCTCTCCTGTTAGGCGTCGGCGTTTTCGGCCTGTTCCTGCATGCGCTGCTGATACATGGCGCCGAAATCGATGGGATCGAGCATCAAGGGCGGGAAGCCGCCATTGCGGATCGCGTCGGCCAGGATATGGCGGGCAAACGGGAACAGCATGCGCGGGCACTCGATCAGCACGATCGGGTGCATATGCTCTTCGGGAATGTTCTCAAGGCGGAAAATGCCCGCATACTGCATCTCGGCTTGGAAAACGGCCTTATCCCCGTCCACTGCTTTCACACCCAGCTGAAGCTCAACCTCATAGTCGGTGGGAGCCAGAGTCCTGGCGTTCACATTCACCGAAATATCAATTTGCGGCTGGGCATCCGGATTGTTCAACGACTCAGGTGCGTTTGGGTTCTCAAACGACAAATCTTTGAGATATTGCCCCATAATGTTCATGGAGGGGGCAGCGCCATTGCCTTGGCCGGCGCCTTCGCCAGCGGGATTTGGGGCGGAATCTGGTTCATGAGCCATAGTGGATGAGCTTTCTGTCGGAACGGGCCGCAGCCGTCTTGAAATTGAGAGGCTAGGGCCGGGTCAGGGAATAGGAAAATCAGGCCGTGGCTATCACGTCTCCGCATGACCCGCAAGGGTCAGGAAGCCTTCAGCCCTACCGATTCCAAGGGGAATTCGGGTCCGGCGGACGGGGCGGTTCGTCGGGGGTTTCGTCTTCGATGATCTCGCCGTCGATCACAGGCCCGCCGTCCCGGCTTGGCCCGCCCCGTGCGCGGGGTTCCTGTTGCATGCCGGGATGCACCACGTGAACATGGTCCTTGATCTTGCTCCACACACCATAGGCAAGGGCCAGGCGCAGCGGCGGCACCAGGCAGGCAAAGCCGATCGCATCGGTGAAGAAGCCCGGCGTCAGAAGCAGGAGACCGGCAACAAGCAGAAAAACGCCATGGATCACCTGTTCCAAGGGGAACTTTTGCTGTTCCAGCGAGCTGCGCGCCTGCATGAGCACGGCAAAGCCCTGCTGGCGCAAAAGCCAGGTGCCGATGACCGCGGTGAGAACGACCGAGGCGAGGGTGGGCCACAGGCCGATCAGACTGTCCACCTGGATGAACAGCCAGATCTCGATGATGGGCACCAAGATAAAAATCAACAGAAAGAAAAAACGCACCCTATACCCTTTGCTTGTAAAACGCCCTATCCCAAAGGTTTGAAGACGTTTTTTGTCACATCCGCTTGTTGGACTAAGCGTTGCAACTCATATATGGTATTAATTCGGTGCACGGCAATTGCGGAGAACCAAATCTGTCTGCCGGAGCAGATTCACCCACGGGATGGTTTTTCATAGGCGTAGAGGCCTGGTTGAAAGTATGAACGAAGCACTCGATCCTCTTAATTTATTGATCCTCGCCATTGCAGTGGTGATCTTCCTGCGCCTGCGCAGCGTGCTTGGCCGGCGCACTGGCCATGAACGCAAACCCTTTGATTCCTTTGGCGTTCCACGCGATCAGGATTCCAAGTCATCGAACGACAATGTGGTTCCGCTGCCCGGCACCGAAGAGGCAGAAGACCGCGACCGCGCCATGAGCGAGGAACCGGCACCACCCATTTGGGAAGGCCATGCCAAAAAGGGCAGCGCCTTGGCCAAATCCCTTGAGGCGATCCACGAGGCGGACAACAGTTTTCATCCCAAATCTTTCCTGGACGGCGCCCGCATGGCCTACGAGATGATCGTCACGGCATTTGCCGATGGCGACAGCAAGACCCTGAAAGGCCTGCTCGCCAAGGAAGTGTTCGAAGGCTTTAACAACGCCTTGAAGGAGCGCGAACGCGCCGGACACGTTCAGGAATCCAGCTTTGTGGGCATCGACAAGGCCTCGATCGTTGAAGCCGTCATGAGCGACAAGAACGCCAACGTCACCATAAAGTTCGTGAGCAAGCTGATTTCGGCCACCCGCGACAAGGAAGGCACCTTGATCGAAGGTGACCCCAAGAAGGTGCGCGAGGTGACCGACATCTGGACGTTCATGCGCGATGTCACCTCCCGCGACCCGAACTGGCGGCTGGTGGCCACGGAAGCGGCAAACTGACGTCCTCCACCAAGGTGGCTCATTGCTCCCCATTTCAATTGGGCCTGATCGCGTGCGCGTTGGCGTTTGTCCTTGTTGCACCGGCCGGGGCCGCGAGCGTCCAGCGAACACAGTTCTCAGCCCTCAAAGGCTGGCCAGGCGAGGGTGTTCAGCACGGCCTGGCGGCGTTCGCCCGATCCTGCCGCGCCATGCTGGCCGGGCGCACGAGATGGCCACGTAAATCCAAGTTTGGCGGCTCCAAGGCGGACTGGAGGCCGGTGTGCCAGGCCGCTGTGCGCCTGCCGGGCAATGCCACCCGCGCCCAGAGCGCCGGTTTCTTTCAGAAGCACTTCCAGCCGGTGGCGGTGCGGGGAAGTTCCAGCTTGTTCACCGGCTACTTTGAACCTGAGCTCGCCGGCTCGCTGCGGCAAAAACCGGGCTATGCCACGCCCTTGCTGCGCAAGCCGGCAGATCTGGTAAAAGCCAAAACCAAGGGCGGCTATGCCCGCAAGACCGCTGGCGGTCTCAAACCCTATTTCACCCGCAAACAGATCGAACAGGGCGCGCTTGGCGGCAGAGGTCTGGAGTTCATCTGGCTGAAAGACCCAACAGATGCGTTTTTCCTGCATATTCAGGGCTCCGGCCGGGTGAAGCTCGACACGGGCGGCGCGCTGCGCGTGGGATTTGCCGCCAAGAACGGCCGGCCTTACACACCCATCGGCAAGATCCTGATTGAGCGCGGCGAGATTGCCCGCGAGAACATCTCCATGCAGTCGATCCGCGCCTGGCTGTTGCTCAATCCGGACAAGGCCCAGGAGCTTTTCTGGAAGAACCGGTCCTACATCTTCTTCCGCAAGAGCGCCGCGTCAGATCCAAATCTTGGACCCGCCGGCGCCCAAGGCGTGCAGCTCACGCCCGAACACAGCCTTGCGGTGGACCGGCGCTACACCGCCTATGGAACGCCGCTGTGGCTGGAAACCCAGGTGCCCACCGGCCAAGGGGGCGCTCTGGTGCCCTTTGCCAGAGTGATGGTGGCCCAGGACACAGGCACGGCCATCAAGGGCCCGGTGAGGGGGGATGTGTTCTTCGGCTCCGGCGAGCGCGCCGGCTATGCGGCCGGGCTGATGCAGAGCCCGGGCCGGCTGGTGCTTTTGCTGCCCAAAGCCCTTGCCAGGCGGCTTGCGCGATGACAAACAGCCCCCATGGCAAGGGGTTCTGGAAAATCTGGCAAACCTGACGGCGGCGACGCGGCGGACCATGCGCTGTGGGAGAAGGTCACCAGAACCGTCACCCCGATCAAGCGCACCCGTTACACCGAGGCCCCCCCCGCGACGAAACCGCCGGCCCAAAAAGCACCGGCCCCGCCCAAACCTGCCGCACCGAAGCCGGTTCAACCAAGACCTTCCGCAGCGCGGCGGCCTGACCCGCCGGCGCCCCCCGCATTGAGCCAGTTTGACCGGCGCACCCGCCAGAAATTCACCCGCGGCAATGTGGAGATCGATGCCCGCCTGGACCTGCACGGCCATTCGGCCGAACGCGCCTGGGGCGAGCTTATGCGCTTCATCGCGGGCGCCCATGCACAGGGCCTGCGCACGGTTCTGGTGATCACCGGCAAAGGGGAATCGCCCTACACCCGGCACACCTTGCATGGCTCTGACCATTTCCACACGCCGGAACGCCAGGGCCGCCTGCGTCGGCTGATCCCTGAATGGCTGGGGGAGGCCAGTTTCCGCGCCTATGTCTCCGGCCTGCAGCCGGCCCATCCGCGCCATGGCGGCGGCGGGGCGTTCTATGTGCGGTTGCGCCGGAACAGGCGGTGATCCCATGACCCCGTTCGGCCAGAAGATGCGGGAGTTGCGCAAACGACAGGGCGTCACCCAGGCACAGATGGCGGAGGCGCTAGGCGTCTCCAGCGCCTATCTCTCAGCCCTGGAACATGGCCGCCGCAGCCGGCCCAGCTGGTATCTGGTGCAAGGCATCAACCAGTTCTTCAACCTGATCTGGGACGAGGCGGAGGAAATCGAGCGCTTGGCCAATCTCTCCCATCCCCGGGTGGCCATCGACACGGTTGACCTGAGCGCAGAGGCTACTGAGCTCGCCAACCTCTTGTCGGCCCGGATTTCCGGGCTCGATGAGGATCAGATCAGGGCCATTCGTGCCGTGGTGATGGGCGAGGACGAGGCGGAAGCTTCAGAGGATGAACTTTGACAGATCGGCATTCTTGGCCAGATCGCCCAGGTGTTCATCCACATAGGCCGCGTCGATTGTGATGTTTTCACCCGGCCTGTCGGTTGCGGTGAACGAGATCTCGTCCAACACCCGCTCCATTACCGTTTGCAGGCGCCGTGCGCCGATGTTTTCGATGGTTGAGTTGATTTCCGCCGCGATTGTGGCCAGGCTTTCAATGCCATCATCGGTGAACTCCAGGTGCACATCCTCGGTGCCCATCAGCGCCACATATTGCTTGATGAGGCTGGCTTCCGGCTCGGTCAGGATGCGGCGGAAATCCTCCTTGGTCAGGGCCCTGAGCTCAACCCGGATGGGCAGGCGGCCCTGCAGTTCCGGCAACAGGTCGGAAGGCTTGGCCAGATGGAAGGCGCCTGAAGCGATGAAGAGGATATGGTCGGTGTTCACCGAGCCATGCTTGGTGGAGACAACCGTGCCCTCGATGAGCGGCAGCAGGTCGCGCTGCACTCCTTCGCGGCTCACATCGCCGCCGGTCCGTTCAGACCGGGCGCAGATCTTGTCGATCTCGTCGAGAAACACGATGCCGTTGTTTTCCACCAGATCGACGGCCTCCTGAACGATCTGGTCATTGTCGAGCAGCTTGTCGGATTCATCCGACAGGAGGATTTCGTAGGATTCCTTCACACTGAGGCGGCGCGTCTTGGTGCGCCCTCCCATGGCCTTGCCCAGGATATCGTTGAGATTGATCATGCCCACGGAGGCGCCCGGCATGCCGGGGATCTCAAACTCGCCCATGCCGCTTGAGCTATCGGCAACCTCCACCTCGATCTCTTTATCGTCAAGCTGGCCTTCGCGCAGCTTTTTGCGGAACGACTGGCGGGTCTTGTCGGACGCCCCCTCGCCCACCAGCGCGTCGAGAACGCGCTCTTCGGCGTTGACGTGGGCAGCGGCCTGCACCTCTTTGCTTTTCAAGGCCTTGACGAGCAGAATGCCGGCTTCCACCAGATCGCGGATCATCTGCTCCACATCGCGGCCCACATAGCCCACTTCGGTGAACTTGGTGGCTTCCACCTTGATGAAGGGCGCGTTGGCGAGTTTGGCCAGGCGCCGGGAGATTTCGGTCTTGCCCACACCGGTGGGGCCGATCATCAGAATGTTCTTGGGCATCACCTCTTCGCGCAGGCCTTCTTCAAGCTGCTTGCGGCGCCAGCGGTTGCGCAGGGCAATGGCCACGGCGCGCTTGGCATCCTTTTGTCCGATGATGAAGCGGTCAAGCTCGGAAACGATCTCTCTGGGCGAAAAATCAGTCATAGGTCCTCAGGGGTTTTTCGAATTTCAAAAGTCTACTTGGTTTCTGCGTCGAGGGTCTCGACGATCAGGCTGGCATTGGTGAAGACGCAGATGTCGGCGGCAATGCCCATGGATTTGCGCGCAATCTCCTCTGCATCCAGATCGGTATCGACCAACGCCTTGGCCGCTGCAAGGGCATAATTGCCACCCGATCCAATGGCGGCCAGGCCATCTTCAGGCTCTAGCACATCCCCGGTGCCGGTCAGCACCAGGGTGACGGACTTGTCGGCCACGACCATCATGGCCTCCAGGCGGCGCAGGAAGCGGTCGGTGCGCCAATCCTTGGCGAGCTCCACGCACGCCCGCGTCAGCTGCTGAGGATATTGCTCGAGTTTGGCTTCAAGACGCTCCAGAAGGGTGAAGGCATCGGCCGTGGCCCCCGCAAACCCGGCAATCACGTTGCCCTCGCCCAGCGGGCGCACCTTGCGGGCATTGGCTTTGATCACCGTGTTGCCCAGGCTCACCTGGCCGTCGCCGGCCACGACGACCTTACCTGCCTTTCGAACGGTGACAATTGTGGTGCCATGCCAGGCGCTCGCATCGAATACGTTGTCAGAAGTCACGAGGGCTGTTTCCTTGAAGCCAATGGTTATGCTCACAGTGATTTAATCAAACTCGCGCACAATGCAATGCGAAACCGGAGGTGCGACCGGGCTGGCACATTTGCCTTGTGGCTGATAAAAGGCGCGGGGCCCGCCGGTTGCGGGCCTTTTTTGAGAGTTTAGGAGCCAGCACCATGCGCACGGCCAAGCTGAAGCGTGAGACCAAGGAAACCAGTATTTCCGTCGAACTCAACCTGGATGGAACCGGCGTTTACGACGTTTCGACCGGTATTGGCTTCCTGGATCATATGCTGGAACAGCTCAGCCGCCATTCCTTGGTGGACCTGAAGGTGCGCGCTGAGGGCGATCTCCATATCGACATGCACCACACCACCGAAGACAGCGGCATCGCCATCGGCCAGGCCATTGCTAAGGCCTTGGGCGACAAAAAGGGCATCCGGCGCTATGGCAGCCAGCTCTTGCCTATGGATGAGACCCTGACCCGGGTGGCGCTCGATTTTTCCGGCCGGCCGTTCCTGGTGTGGCAGGTTGAGTTTTCGCGGCCTAAGCTGGGCGAGATGGATACCGAGCTGTTTCGCGAATGGTTTCAAGCCTTTGCCCAGAATGCAGGGCTCACCTTGCATGTGGAATGCCTGCACGGGGAAAACAATCACCACATTGCCGAAACCTGCTTCAAAGCCCTGGCAAGAGCGATGCGCGAAGCCATCGAAATCGACCCGCGCAGCGCAGAAGCTGTTCCCTCAACGAAGGGTGTGCTGTAAAGACAGCGCATAAACTTCAACTTTGCCAAGCAGGTCTTAAGACCGGACCTATGAAAACCTATGCCATCTACCATCGCGCAAGCACGCCCGCCGGTGTGCTGGCCGATCCTGACGATGCCGTCTTCATCAAGGAAGGCCCGGCCTGGCCGGCCCTCTTCATCCCCGTCTTTTGGGCCTTATGGAACCAGCTCTGGCTGGTGACGGCCGGCATCATCGCGCTGGAGCTGGTGGTGGCCGGCATCGGCCAGGCCACCTCCCTGCCCGCCAGCACCATGGTGCCGATCTCGCTGCTGGTGAACCTGCTGATTGCGTTGGAAGGCAATGAACTGCGCCGCTGGACCCTGGAACGGCGCGGCTATGGCCTGGTGGGCCTGGTAACCGCGCCCTCGCCTTATGAGGCCGAACTGATCTACTTTGAGCGCCTGTTGTCTGAAAAACAGCCGGAAAAACGCGCACCCAGCGCCGTTCCAGCCGGATTGCGGCTGGCCGCCTCGCCTGCCGACAACAGTTTGTTTCCTGCATCAGGGGGTTAGGCGTGGACGTTGCCATTGTGGATTACGGTTCGGGCAACCTGCACTCTGCCTCCAAGGCCTTTGAGCGGGCAGCGCGGGAAAGCGGAATTGCAGCGAACATTCAGGTGACGCCGGACCCGGACGTGGTGCGCCGGGCCGAGCGCATCGTGCTGCCGGGCGTGGGCGCCTTTGCCGACTGCCGCGACGGGTTGAAAGCCGTTGCCGGCATGTGGGAGGCGCTGGAGGAGCAGGTTAAGGGCCAGGGCAAGCCGTTTTTGGGCATTTGCGTCGGCATGCAGCTTCTGGCCGAGCGCGGCCTGGAGTTTGCCACCACGGAAGGCTTCGGTTGGATTGGCGGCGACGTCTGCAAGATCGAGCCGGCCGATGACGCTTGCAAGATCCCGCACATGGGCTGGAACACCATCGATGCGGTGCGCGCCCACCCGGTGTTGGAAGGCATCAAGACCGGTCCCGACGGGGCGCATGCCTATTTCGTGCACTCGTTTCATCTGGAACCGCGCGATGAGGCCGATGTTGTGGCCTATGCCGAATATGGCGGCCCTGTGACCGCGCTGGTGGCCAAAGACAATATTGTCGCTACACAATTTCACCCCGAAAAGAGCCAGACCTTAGGATTGGCCCTGATCGCAAACTTTCTGAAGTGGGCGCCATGATCCTGTTTCCTGCCATTGATCTGAAGGATGGCCAGTGCGTGCGTCTGGAATTGGGCGATATGGAGAAGGCCACCGTCTTCAATGACGATGCCGGCGCTCAGGCGGCCGCCTTTCAAGCCCAGGGCTTTGAATGGCTGCACATGCTGGACCTGAACGGCGCCGTTGAGGGCAAGCCTGTGAACGGGCCGTCGGTGGAGGCCATTCTTGCCAGCATCACCATTCCGGCCCAGCTGGGCGGCGGCATTCGCGATTTGGCCACCATCTCCATGTGGCTTGCGCGCGGCGTCGCCCGCGTCATCCTGGGCACCATTGCCGTGCGCGATCCGGATCTGGTGCGCCAGGCCTGCAAGGCTTTTCCGGGCCGCATTGCGGTGGGGATCGACGCCAAGGGCGGCAAGGTGGCCGTTGAGGGCTGGGCGGAAACTTCCGAGCTGAGTGCCATCGACCTTGCCCGGCAGTTTGAGGATGCCGGCGTTTCAGCCATCATTTTCACCGACATCGATCGGGACGGGGTGCTGAAGGGCCTCAACATCCCCTCCACCCTGGCGCTGGCAGAGGCTGTGTCGATCCCGGTGATTGCGTCCGGTGGCCTGGCCTCCATTGCCGATATCGAGCGCCTGCTTGAGCCTGACTGCGCCAAGCTTGAAGGCGCCATATCCGGCCGGGCGCTCTATGACGGACGGCTTGATCCGGCAGCGGCCCTGGCGCTGATTGCCGCAAAGCGGGGGGCGGCCTGATGCTGAAGGCACGCATCATCCCCTGCCTGGACGTCAAGGACGGCCGTGTGGTCAAGGGCGTCAACTTCGTCGACCTGCGTGATGCCGGCGACCCGGTGGACGCGGCCAAGGCCTATGACGCAGCCGGCGCAGATGAACTCTGCTTCCTGGACATTACGGCCAGCCATGAAGACCGCGACGTGATTTTTGATGTGGTTACAAAAACAGCCGAACACTGTTTTATGCCGCTCACCGTAGGCGGCGGTGTGCGCTCTACCGATGATATCCGCAAACTGCTGCTGGCGGGAGCCGACAAGGTCTCGATCAACACCGCAGCGGTGCGCAATCCCGATCTGGTGCGCGAGGCGGCCCTGAAATTCGGTGCCCAGTGCATCGTGGTGGCGATCGACGCCAAACAGGTCTCCGGCGAGGGCGAACCCCTGCGCTGGGAGATCTTCACCCATGGCGGGCGCGAGCCCACGGGCATTGATGCGGTGGAGTATGCCCGCAAGGTTGTGGCCCTTGGGGCAGGTGAAATCCTGCTCACCTCCATGGACCGGGACGGCACGGGCGAAGGTTTCAACATCCCCCTCACCCGGGCGATTTCGGATGCGGTCAACGTTCCGGTGATTGCCTCAGGCGGCGTGGGCACGCTGGACCATATGGTCGAAGGCATCCGGGATGGCGGGGCGACAGCGGTTTTGGCGGCATCCATCTTCCATTTTGGCACCTTCACCATCGCCGAAACCAAGGCGCATATGGCAAAGGCGGGCATTCCGGTACGTTTGACGTAAGTCTTAAGAGCATCGGCGCCGCGGCTCTGATAGTGTGCCCCGCCAGGAAAGGAGGTTCGCACATGGCTCTGGCGAACCAAGACAAACTGAGGGTTTTGGCCGAACTGGCGGCCACCGTTGCCGCGCGCAAGTCTGCCGGCGCCGGCACCTCCTACACCGCCTCTCTTTTGGCCGGCGGCACGGAGAAGTGCGCCAAGAAGTTCGGCGAAGAAGCTGTGGAGATGTTGTTGGCGGCAGCATCCGGCGACAAGGCTCACAGCACGGCAGAGGCCGCTGATGTGCTTTACCACCTCCTGGTGCTGTTGGAGGCCGCCGAGGTGCCGCTGGATGATGTGCTGGACACGCTTGAGCACCGGCAAGGCACCAGCGGCCATGCCGAAAAAGCCTCACGTTCCAGCTGAACGGCCTGCCACATGAGCAAAGAGCCAGAAACCGCTGATCTTTCGCCTTTCCGCAGCTTTTCGCGGACGCAATGGGCGAAACTGCGGGCCGACACGCCTATGACCCTGTCGGAAGAAGAGGTGACGGAGCTGTCCGGCCTCGGCGTTCAGGTGTCTCTGGACGAGGTGGCGGAGATCTACCTGCCGCTGTCGCGCTTGCTCAGCCTCTATGTGGAGGCCACACAGGAGCTCTTCCGAGACACTCAAAAGTTCCTGGGGGGGCTCAGCGGCAAGGTGCCCTACATCATCGGCATGGGCGGCTCGGTGGCCGTGGGCAAGAGCACCACGGCGCGGATCCTGCGCAAATTGCTGGCGCGCTGGCCGAACCACCCAAAAGTGGACCTTCTGACCACGGACGGCTTTCTGCACCCCAATGCGGTGCTGGAAGAGCGCGGGCTGATGAACCGCAAAGGCTTTCCGGAAAGCTACAATGTGAGCCATCTCTTAAGGGTGCTCAGCGACATCAAGGCCGGGCACCGCTATGTGGAAGCGCCGGTCTATTCGCATCTGCATTACGACGTCTCTTCGGTGGAGACGGTACGCTTTGACCAACCTGACATCCTGATCGTGGAAGGCATCAACGTGCTGCAGGTGGGCACGCCGCCGGCGGACGGTGAAGCCATCCCCTTCGTCTCCGATTTCTTCGATTTCTCAGTCTATATCGATGCCCGCGCCGAGATCTTGCGCGAGTGGTACGTGGAGCGCTTCTTCCGCCTGCGCGAAACCGCTTTCCAAAACCCTGAATCCTACTTCCACCGCTACGGGTCGCTGAGCGATGATGAGACCCGCAAGACGGCCAATCAGATCTGGGACACGATCAACCTGGTCAACCTGCGCGAAAACGTTCAGCCCACCCGCCACCGGGCGGACTTGATCCTGCACAAGGGCGCGAACCACGAGGTTGAAGAGGTTTTCCTGCGCAAGCTATAAACGGCCAAACTGTTGGAGGGCTGAGGACGTCATGGAAATTGCACTAACCCCTATGGAATTCGCCCGCCGGGCGCGCCGGCTCTACGGCGAGCGCGAAGCGGTGGTGGATGGTGACTTGCGCTTCACCTATGCTGAGTTCCTGGAGCGCTGCGACCGCTGGTCCTCGGCCCTTCAAGCCATGGGCGTGGGCCATGGCGACCGGGTGGCCTACATCGCGCCCAACACCCATTCCCATCTTGAGGGCTACTATGCGGTGCCGCAGATCGGGGCGGTTCTGGTGCCCATCAACTACCGGCTGCTGCCGGAGGATTTCGAATACATTATCAACCATTGCGGCGCCAAGGTGGTGTGTGCCCATCCGGACTACTTTGAGGCCGTGGAGACAATCCGCGTCCAGTTGAGCGGGGTTGAGCACTTCGTGGCCCTGGAAGGGGCCCATGAGGGCTGGAGCGACTACGAAGCTGCGCTGGAGGCGCATTCGCCGGACTATGCACCGGTGGAGATCGACGAGAACGACCTTCTCACCATCAACTACACCAGCGGCACCACCGCGCGGCCCAAGGGCGTGATGATCACCCACCGCAACGCCTATATCAACATCATGGGCACCCTGGCCCATCATCACCTGACTCCGGCCGACCGGTATCTGTGGACCCTGCCCATGTTCCACGCCAATGGCTGGACCTTCACCTGGATCAATACGGCCCGCGGCATGGCCCATGTGTGTTTGCGCAAGGTGGACCCGGCGCAGATCTATAAGCTGATCAAGGATGAAGAGATCACCATGTTCTGTGCCGCGCCCACGGTGCTGATCAGCATTGCCAACGCACCTGACGAATTGCGGGCCGGCGTGCCGCGTGGTGTGCGCCTTTTCACCGCCGGGGCCCCGCCTGCCGCGGCCACCATTGAGCTGGTGGAAAGCGAGCTCGGTTGGGAACTCACCCATGTTTACGGGCTCACCGAGACGGCCCCCCTGATCACCTTCTGTGAAGCACGCCCCGAGCACCAGAACCTGCCTGGCGCGGAACGGGCGAAAATCAAGTCCCGTCAAGGGGTTGAGCTGGTCAGCTCGGGGGAACTGCGGGTGGTTGACGATGACGGCAACGAGGTTCCCCACGACGGCGAGACCCTGGGCGAGATCACGGTCAGGGGCAATGTGGTGATGAAGGGCTACTACGACGATGAGGCCGCCACCGACGCGGCCATCAAGAACGGCTGGTTCCATTCTGGCGACGCGGCCGTGGTTCACGAGGACGGCTTTGTGGAAATCCGCGATCGCTTCAAAGACGTGATCATCAGCGGCGGGGAGAACATCTCGTCCGTTGAGGTGGAAGGCTGCCTGTTGACCCACCCGGCGGTGCAGGAGGCCGCGGTCGTGGGGATGCCGCATGAAAAATGGGGGGAAGCGCCCCATGCCTTCGTCATCCTGCGTGAGGGCGCCGAAGCGGACGAAGCTGAGCTGAAACTTCACGTGCGCAACAGCCTTGCCCACTTCAAGACGCCGCAATGGGTGAGCGTGGTGGACGATCTGCCCAAGACGGCCACGGGCAAGGTGCAGAAGTTCGTGTTGCGCGGCAGCAAGGCGGGCATTGCGCGGCAGTGAAGCTGAAGTCTTAAAGCTCTCTTTTACCGGTCGCTAAAATCTCCGTATCCGGATTTATCTGCATTTAGGCCGTTTGTGGCAGATTTCCCCAAAGAGTAATCTGAGGGGTCGGATATGCGTGGATACATCAAACTCATCTTCGGGGCCGCTTTGATCATGGCCAGCGTGTCTGGCATGTTCTCAGCCGTTGACGGCACGGCCAAGAACGCTGCGCAGTCCATTGTGGACAACGCGGTGGACACCACCGGCATCATCGAAAAGCGTACCAAACACACCGTGACCGCACGCAAAGGCAAGATCGGCGGGCGCGGCTCCTACTACACCATGACCTACAGCTTCGCCACGGCTGAAGGGCGGAGATATTCAAGCGAAATCAATATCTCCAAGGAAGATGCCTACGCGGTGAACGACGGCCAGAAGATCGCCGTGCGCTACAACAAGAAGCAGCCCGCGATCAATGCGGCCACCGGGTTCAAAGATTATTTCAGCCAGGAAGACGTTGAGAACCTGCCCTACGGCACCATCCTGTTCAGCGCCTTTCTGCTGTTGCTGGGCGGCGGCTGGCTGTGCTGGTCGGGCTGGCGCAACATTCAACCCTCTCTTGAACAGATCTCCCCTGGCAGCGGCGGCAGCAACCCCGCCCTGCCTCAGGGCCGGCTGAACGCCATCAGTTCAGGCGGGGGGCCGCGCACGTCCTTCGGGCAGCGCTAGCCTGCCAGCCCGTGCTGGCGGGCGAGATCGGCAAACGGCGTATCCGGCCGGGCGCCGACGTGGCTGATGATCTCAGAGGCAGCCAGAACGCCCAGTTTTCCGCAGGTTTCCAGATCGCGGTTGTGGGTGACCCCATAAAGGAAGCCGGCGGCAAACATGTCGCCGGCGCCTGTTGTGTCCACGACTTTCTCCACCGGAACCGCCGGCACATGGGCCGTATGATCGCCGCTCACCACCACACAGCCCTTTTCTGAGCGGGTCAGCGCAGCCAGTTCGCAGTCGGCCCTCACCCGCACCGCCGCTTCATCGAAGTCATCCACCTGATAAAGGCTCATGATCTCCAATTCGTTGGCGAACAGAATGTCCACATTGCCTTTCACCAGCTCCAGAAAGCCCTCCCGGTGGCGTTCGACGCAGAACGGGTCCGACAGGGTCAGCGAAACCTTGCGGCCCGCCTCGCGGGCAATCCTTGCGGCCTCGCGGAACGCTTGCTTGGCGGCTTCGGGGTCCCACAAATAGCCCTCCAGATAGGTCACCTGGGCGGAGGCGATCAAATCTGCGTCCAAATCCTCAGGCCCCAGCTGCACACAAGCGCCCAGATAGGTGTTCATGGTGCGCTCGCCGTCCGGGGTCACCAGAATGAGGCTGCGCGCCGTGGAAGGCCCGTCCTGGGCCAGGGCGGTTCGGAAGGTGACGCCGCTGGCGCGGATGTCGTGGCTGAACACCTTGCCCAGCTGGTCGTCCTTGACCTTGCCCACATAGGCGCCGGTGCCGCCGAAGGAGGCCACGCCCGCAATGGTGTTGGCGGCCGAACCGCCGGAGATCTCGATGCTGGGCCCGGTGTCGGCATAAAGCGCCTCGGCACGGGCCTCATCGATCAGATGCATGCCGCCCTTGGGGATGTCGTGCTGGTCAAGAAAATCGTCTGTCGTGCGGGAGATAACATCGACGATCGCGTTGCCGATGCCGAGCACGTGGTGGCTGGGCTCACTCAATGGACCGGTCCTGTGGTTTGAAGGGGATGTCGCCGTTGGTTCAAGAATTGGGCCGCGAGTATAGCCATGCGCTCAGAGGGCGCAAGCACGCAAACACTTGTTTTTGGTCGCGCAGGCCCCCATCTGGTCTGAGGGTAAACAGGCACATGAACAAAGGTTTTTCGGTGATGATTTCGGCGGCGCTCAAAGCTTTTGAGCAGATGTTTTCTGCGCCCTTCCGCAAGGTTCTCTTCAAGTCTCTGGGCCTCACCGTGGTGTTGTTCATCGCCCTTGCGATCGCGGTTCAGCTCGGGCTCGGGGCCATCACCTTCTCGTCCACTGAATGGATCGACTGGGCCGCCGGGTGGTTTGCCGGGCTTGGCGCCATTGCCCTGTTGCTGGTGGGCGGGTTCTTCCTGATCGGCCCGGTGACGGCCCTGTTTGCCGGCCTCTTCCTAGACGACATTGCCGAGCGGGTGGAGCTGAAACACTATCCAGGCGATTCCCCCGGGCGCCCCATGCCGTTTGCTGCAGGGTTGATCACCGCCATCCAGTTCGCCACCATCATCCTGCTGGTCCACCTTTTCATGCTGCCCCTGCTGCTGTTCGGCCTGGGCGCCATCGGCATGGTTCTGGGCAATGCCTATCTGCTGGGCCGTGAATTCTTCCAAATGGTGGGGATGCGCCACCTGCCGGTGGCCGAGGCGCGTGACTTGCGCAAACGCAATGCGGGCCGGGTGTTCGCAGCGGGGCTCATTCCGGCGGCCTTCGCCTTCGTGCCGCTGGGCAACCTGATCATGCCGCTCTTCACCACGGCCTACATGACCCACATCTTCAAGACCGTGCAACGCGACGAGCAAATGGCCCTGGCGGCCCACCCGGCGCGGTAGGACCCCCTTCGCCCCACTTTTCGCTCTGAACCGAAGAGCGTGGATCAGCAGACCCCTAGCTTCGCAAGTGTAAGGGCCTGTTCGGCTTGCGCGAGCCCCGTTGTGAAACATCTTTGCTCCCCAACGTTACGCCTAGTTCCGCTTAAACAGAGACAGCCCCAATCTTCCGAGCTTTTCCCTGGTCCGCTGGTCCATCTCTTTAATTTTTACCACTTCAGTCAGGAGATCCACCGCTGCTTCTCTTGATTTGGGCACACCTTTACCAAGCGCGAGAGATGTAAACGCCCACATCCCTCCGTACGCCCGGTCCTCATACTGATCCTGACGTATCAACATCAGGCCAAATGCATATGAGGCATTGTGCCTCTTGTCAGACATGGTCGACGCCAAGCATAGGCCAAGCATTTTCGAGAACGGCGCCTTTTTTCGCGTACTATCGTCTATTGATCGCCTGTAGGCGGTGTTTAATTTGCTCATTACGCGATAAACGGCCATGTTGTATTTTTTTATTTCCTGAAAACAATCTCCACGACATTGCTGTATTCTTTCAACTTTACGAACTTCCTTATAGAACTTATTGCAGATTAATCGGGTCTGGGTTTCCACCCTCTTTGAGCTGGATTTGACTTCGCGGATAGATTGCGATTCCATTTTCGCACGAATCTTCTCCACGGTCGAATTTGCCTGCGCAGCCTTCGTTAGGGCGAGGACCGCGGCAAGCGCACAAGTAATCACCGTTCCATTGATGATAGGATTCACTTGGAAAGCCTCCAGTTTCGCCTAGTCGGCGGCATGTTACCCTGCAAATCCTGACACTCTGATGATTGAGCTTCCAGGATAACGGTTAGGACAAACACACCCCCTCAAGTTTAGTTTTTTGCGCCTATCCAAATCCGCATCCTTGACCGAATGATCAGCGCACCTGACCTCGTCACGTTCGGATGCGGCTGCGATGGCCTTCAACGTACGTCACCCCCTCTGGCTTCCTGCCGCGCCGCAACCGGGCATCCCCTCGTTTGCGATCCTTTATATGATTGAGACCTTCACCCGGGCCTCGGTGGCCACCGTGATCCCGGTCCAGGCCTATGACCTCTTGAAGGACGAACGCCAGGTCAGCTTCCTTTACACCGCCATCGGCATCGGGGCGCTGGCCTTCAGCCTGGTCATCCCAACCATCATCCGCTCCGCTTCAAGGCGCTGGACCTACACGTTCGGCGCCTTTTGCTTTGTGCTCACGGCGATCTGCCTGGCGGCCAACACCGTGTTCGGCCAAGTGGGCGGCATGGGGCTAAGGGTGGCAGGTACAGCTTGCCTTAACGTGACGCTGAACCTCTATATCCTCGACTACATCCGCAAAAAGGACTATGTGCGCAACGATTCCACCCGGCTCGCGCTCTCCATGGTGGGCTGGACCGTGGCGCCCTATGCGGGCATCTGGCTCTACACAACCCACGGGCCCCACGCCACCTATGCCTTGAGCGCCAGCTTCGCCCTGATCCTCATGGCCGTGTTCTGGTATTTCCGCCTGACCGACAAGAACGCCATCTCGCCCGGCAAGGTGAAGCCCGCCCGCCCGTTGCGCAATGTGGGCCGCTTTGCCGCCCAGCCGCGCCTGCGCCTGGCCTGGCTCATCGCCTTCGGGCGCTCCAGCTTCTGGTCCACCTTCTTTGTCTATGCGCCCATCCTGATGGTGGCCTCAGGCGAGGGCAAACAGGCCGGCGGATTGCTGGTGTCGGCGGGCAATGCCCTGCTCATCACGATCCTCGTGTGGGGCCGGATCGGCGAGACGGTGGGGGTGCGCCGGCTTGCCACGTTCGGCTTCTTTGCCGCTGCAGCCTGCATGCTGGCCGCCGGGGCCAGCGGCGCCGAATGGGCCCTGGTGAGCGCCGGGTTGTTCCTGCTGGCCGCGTTCTTCACGGTGCCGCTGGACGCGGTGGGCTCGGTGCCGTTCTACCGGGCGGTGCGCCCCCATGAGCGCCCGGAGATGACCGCGGTCTACCGCACCTACCTGGACGTGGGCGAGCTGATCCCGCCCCTGGTCTATGGGCTGCTGCTCGGCTTCTTCGGCTTCGGTGCCGTGTTCGTGGCGCTGGGTGGGCTGATGGCCGTGTGCGGGGCCATCACCTGGCGCTACGTGCCCCCTCGCCTGTGAGGTTATTGTGCGGCGCACAAATATTTTATCTTTTCACCACAAGGCCTTACAGCCAAATGGGTTCGTTTGGTAGTTTTTACAAAGTTAGCGCTTGATCTCATAAACTGACGCGGCCACCAGGCCCTCCGGCGTCGACACGGAAGCGGCCACGCGGCGGTAGCCGTCGCCCTCGAAAGCATCCAGACGAGGCCAATGGGCCGGCAGATCTGAGGACGTGAAGATATGCACCTCGATCTCCTCGCCGGCCGCATCGAGGATCATGCCCGGATAGCCGTGTGCGGCGCCCCAACCGGCCTCCACCAAGCGGCCGCGCACGGTGCCCCGGCTCCAGGTGCCCGCCAGATCGGCCAATTGGTGGGCATTGATGCGGCCCGGCGCCAGGGTGCCGTAGGTGGCCAGGCGGAGTTCGGGATCAGAAGGCGCGCCTGTCATATTCAACCGACCACACGTTATAAGCGCAAATTATGTCTATACATATCAAGCCCAGCCGAGCGCCTTCAGCGATTGGGCATCGTTCCAGATCTTGGTCATGTGGCGGATCTTGCCGTCTTCGAACTTCATTTCATAGACATAGTCCGCGGCCACCGCCTTGCCCGTGGGGGCAATGGGGCCGCCGTCGGCGGTGTGGGTGCCGTGGAACACGGCTGAGCCGAGCACGATGGCTTGCGCTTCGTCGGTGGCAAAGGCTTTCAGCTCATAGCGACCGTCGGGCAGCGGGGTCAAAAGGCCTTTCATCCATTCGGTGTAGGCTTCAAGGGTGGCGGTGTCGGCCAGGGCGTCGGACTGGCAGGCGAAGCTGGCATCAGGATGGCACCAGGCGCTGCAGGCCGCCCAGCCTTTGCCGGTTTCGCAGGCATCGAAGAAATCGCGCGCCGTGTCTGTAATGGTCATGATGTGGCCTTTCTGATGGTTGGCTTCGCTTGAATGTCCCAGCCCCGACGATCAGAAGTATAGCAGCCTGAGCGGAAGTTGCTCTAGAGATCGCGCGCCACGCGAAAGCCCGAATTGCTGGTGCGAAAGTGGGAGAGCACCCTCAACTCCCAGGCCGAGCGAACAAACATCGGCTTGCTGGACCAGGAGCCGCCACGCTGGATGTGGGCGTTGGGGTCGCAATGGCCGGGGTGGATGCAGCCTTCCACCATCTCGCCGGCATTGCCGTGCATGTCGTGCAGGCCGTACTTGTTGGGCGGGAAGCTGCCAACCGGGATGGTGCCGCGGCGGAACTTGCCCTTGCGGCTGCCGTTATAGCGGAAGGCGCCGTCGAAATTGGCCTGATCGGTGGTAATGTATTGACCATGGTAGAACGGGCCCTCGGTTTCGGCCCGGGCGGCAAACTCCCATTCATCGCTGGTGAGCAGCCTGTAGCGCTCGCCTGTCTTCTTGCTGAGCCAGCGCACATAGGCCTTCGCATCGTTCCAGATCAGGCAGACCACGGGATGGTCGCCGGTTTGCTTAAAGCCCGTTTTGCGCCAATTGCGGGGCTTGCCCACGGAGCGGGCCCGCCTGCCGAGGACCGTGCAATCATTGCCCATGCGGTGGCCGGTGGCTTTCACGAAGGCGCCGAACTCGGCCACGGTGACCTCAAACTTGCCCACGGCAAACGGTTTTGGAATGGTGACCTGAAGCTGGTCTTCGGCAAAGGTTCGCCCCTTCTCGCTTCTGGGCGAGCCGTTGGTGTAGGTGCCCGCAGGCACCACCACCATTTCCGGGCAATTCGGGCAATCGCGGAATACTTCACCCACGCCATAGTCCGGGGCCGGCGGGGGCATCTTCTTCTTCGGCAGTTTCAGCACCGCGGTCTCGGTTTCCTCCGATTTTGGCGGCTGTGCGCCGGGCGGCACGAAGAAGAAATCGCCCCTGAGCGAGCTTTCCACCCAGGGTGTCTGGGCCCGGCCGGTTGTGTCTTCCACCTCGATCAGCACGCGCTTGAAGGTCTGTTCCACCGGCAGGCCCGGCACCTTCATGGCCTTCACCAGGGCCTTGGTGTAGGGCGAGTTGGCGCCGTCGCCGTCAGCGGCCACCTGGCCGGGAGCGGCGGCAAACGCCATGAGCGAGCCGCGCGGCGCGTTGACCCGCGTGAGGCCGCGGCTGATGGAGCGGAACCCCTGCTCATAAGGATTGTTGCGGCAGGCATCCAGGATGATCAGGTTGAGGGCATTTCCGGCCGCTTCCATCTGGGAAAGGATTTGCGAGGCGCTCATCGCTTCGACGCCCAGGTCCACCTCGCGGTCCACTTCGGCTCTCAGCGGGATCAGATAGTTCTCACCGCGCGACTGAACCCCGTGGCCGGCATAGTAGAACAGGCCAACCGCGCGCGGCCCGGCCGCCGCCAGGGCCCGGCCGAACTTCTTCACCGCCCGCCCAAGGCCCCTTAGCTCCACGTCCGAAACATGGATGACCTCAAAGCCCACATCTTGTAGGGCCCTGGCCATCAGGGCGGCATCGTTTTTCGGGTTCTTGAGGGCCGGGATGCGCTCATATCCCGAATTGCCCACCACCAGGGCCACACGCTTGGCGGCCAGGCTCGGCGTGGAGTGCAACGCGGCCAGGAGGGCCAGGGCGATGAGGGCGACAAGGGAGCGCATGGGCGATGGCCTTTTGCTGTCTGGAGCGTTCGGTTGGTGGCTATTGTGCTGAAAAAAGCGCCGGTTTCAACGCGTCAGGTCACTTGACTTTTGGGCAGGATTAGGGCTCCGGCGCGGCGGGCGGATAATACAGGAACTCGATCATCAGGCAGCCCTCGGTGCTGAAGAAGGGCCCATGGGGGATGTGCGGCGGGCGCACCGCATAGGTGCCGGCGGCGAGGGCTTGGGTTTCATGGCCCGACGTGCCGATGGAGAGGGCGCCGGAGATGAGGAAGACCTCTTCGCACCAGTCATGGGAAACGGGCTCGGAAACCGCGGCCCCCGGGGCCCAGCGGGACAAGCGGGTGACCGCGCCGCTGCAGGCGGCGTGGTTGAACGTCCCCGACAGGATCTTTTCCTCCACGCCCTGGTAGCCGGCGACGGGCTGCCAACCCTCGGCGCTGAGGGCATCGAAGAATTCGCGGTGGTCCTTTTGGAAGACGCCAAAGTTGGGGTGTGGGGCCATAGAGCGTGCTCCGGTGGGCTGGGATGGTGAATGACACAACGGCGTTCGTTTAGGCCGGCCTGTCAAGCTAATTCAGGGTCGCCCCAGGCACGGGTGCCGGCAAGCTGCAATGCAGTTTAGCAAGACACCAGCTATGCCGAAGAGGACGTCTTCCAATTCTGCGTTTACTGAAATACAACCTATTAGAGCTATTTGTAAAATAACCCCTTATGGAGGAATAACTATGATGAGAATCTCAGTCTGCCTCATGTTTATGTCGTGCCTTGGATTCATAGCGTCTCCAGCGCTTGCAAAGCCTCATCAGACTGTGGTCCGCGGCGAAGAAACCGTTAAGCACGGCGGCGGCTGCAGGAAGAGCTCTCCGCCCGGAAAATGCTGCCACATGAACCGTAAAACCGGGCAGTTTCACTGTCACTAGGGCATCGCGGAACGCGCGGGTTCCCTTAATGGTGAGCCAATGTCCGGCTCTGGATTTGGTGCAATCGACGGCGCCGCGGGGCATCAGCGGACTTGGGGATTGATCATCAACGCATCGCAAGAGTATTACAGCCGGCATCGAACGGCACGTTGGTTGAGGTCCGGCACGGCGGGCGCCCTGGTGTAAAGGTGTTTTTGCATGACCTTGGGAGCAACGATTGCGGCAGTGGCCGCCAGGTCTAATTGTCGCCCACTACCCTGTCTAAGAGTCGTAGGAGTCGGCTGTCTTGACAGACATGATTCAAAACGCTCGCGTTCCGTCGTGGGTGAAATCCTTGTCTACTGATTGACCTATTCGAACAACGATTGGTAGGCTTCTTGGAATAAGACAAAGACAAGACCTTTGTGGGGATCGGTCCTTGGAGTTTGATCCGAATACGTTAAGCTTGAGCTCGAGCTCAGACAGGCATTATCGGCCAGCGATGATGACGGCAATTTTGGAGTCGTTTACCACCCTGGCGCGCACTCGAAATCTGTCCAGAACAGTTTCGATTTTGGGAACCACCCGGCAAACTATCCGACGCCATGTGCAGTTGTTGGAAGAGATCAAGGGCGAGAAACTGTTCCAAGTTCATGATCGCCAGTATGAACTCACAAAAACCGGAGCGGGAGCCCTGGAAGACGCTGAACTCATTCTTTCAAGGTGTGATTCATGGATAGAAGGTCATAGAGACAGTGTCAGAGGTTTAGCCCGGATCGTCTACAAGGCTGATGAGCAACGCCCGTTTTACGCACAACAACATCCTATCAGCCAGCTCTGGAAGTCAGGACCACCCCTGCTTCGTTGTGCCATAGCTGGTTGGGTTGAAAGCCAGGCACAGCTCGAACACGAAGCGATGCATCGGCTCAAACCGTACCTGGTGGCCTATCGAAAGCGCGATCGGGCCTGGCTTTGCGTGAGCGTCGGAGAGCAATCGTCCTATGCAACTTGGTTGGGATGGACATGGGCGAAGAGTGCGGTTGGCAGCGAGCTGCACGAAGATGCGATGCACTCACCTGCCGACGAGTTCGTTGAGGAGGCCTACGACACCGCATGTTTCGGGACGGGGATCAGACTGGACCACGTTGCGACATACATTCCACGCACCGAAACCGGGCCGCCACTTCCAATTAGCTATCAAAGACTATTGCTCGGCTACAAGTTCCCTGACGGTCAACCAGCTTTGGTGACCGCAGTTGCCAGAACCCGAAACGTAAGCGTTGACGGCATTGCGACTGAAGATTTGCCCTTGTCGCCCGAGGCGGACCTCATGGAGTTTGACGTCTAAAGCGCTATGAGTTTAGGTGCGGTCAAGCCATTGGAAACATGGTTCCCAACGATGTCGCCCTCGGCCTTGAGCCGAGGGCCCAGGGCCGCGAGAGATCTGAGCATTCCGCCCTGGGTCCTCGGGTCAAGCCCGAGGACGACACCCTTGGAGAATGCAGCATAGGGTGATTCAACCTGATCTCATTATGCCTTAGTACAGCCTCCGATCATACGGTGACGTCTGAGCGGAAGTTGCCCCAGTCAAGATCTACTCCCGAATTCAAACGGAGATTCTGCCTCTATTATGCTCTGACTCTAGGATAGACTATTCTCCTTTACGGTTCGAGAGGAGGAAGATTCAATGTCCGTGCAAGCGCTTTTTACAACAGCAAACTACATCGCAAGCATCACTCAATTGGTTAACAGCAAAGGCATGAGCCTGGAACTCGGAACCGATTTTAGCGAGTTTTGCAGCGTTCCCGGCCACCAACCGGAGAAGGGGCATATTGCCCCCATATTCGATCCGACCAAATCAGACATTTCATCAGACAATGGCTTCTGGGTCGTTGGAAGGAATGACAGCAACGAGATCGTGCACACACAGGCGGCTCGTTTGGTCGACCTCAGGGGCACCACGCTCTGCCAGCATTTCAAGGATCGTCTCGGTGATTACAGGCCGCACGGAGATACCGTTGATCCAAGTCTCTCAATGAGCCATCTGACCCCTGAGGCCGGCGCGATTACCGGTCGGATGGTGTATTACGGTGAGCTTTGGATGAAGGGAGGAGAGCAAGGATTTCGGGGAGGAAGCCTAACGGCTTTGCTGCCTCGGTTGATGTTCGCTTTAAGCCTCCTGCATTTGAAACCCGACTATTTGATCGGGATTATGGAACCCCTGGCCGCCTGCAAGGGGCTCTCCGCCAGGGAGGGGTACACTCACTTGGAGCAGGGATCGTTTCATTGGCACCAAACAGAACAGGATGTCCCGTTAGAGGAATGGTTTGTCTGGATGACCGCACAGGATGTGATCTTCAACATGCGTGTGGCTCCGGAGACGCTCGATAGCCTCTACGCGCAAAAGCCGGCGGACAGAGCTCCCCAATTGTTGGACAAGGCAGCTTAGTGCTGTCTTGTCTGTGAGCCCGGCTGGGCTCGTGATCCAAGTCCTGTGCCCTGTTTCACGGCAAGCCCGCCGGATGCTTACGACCGCTTTGTCTTGTTCTCGACGGTGTACGATCCAACCTGTGCCTGCCGTACAGGTCAGCTCCCACCATGACGGATCCAGCGCCCAACGCCGAGAATGGGGCAAATGCGACCCCTCTGCAGATCCCTACGGCTGCCGCATACGTCAGGAGCTGCTGCCGCTCGTCTTCCTCATGCCGCCGCACATCATCCTCATAACAAACTCGGCGGGAGAATTTTCTGCGCAGCGCAGCCGTTGTCGGCCGAAGTCCGAGGTTCTAAAATGACGACGAGGCACGCCAGCCGCTGCCCAGACAGTTGATGGGCCGCCAGAATGGCGTAACGCGAGAGGTCGCGTTGGCCCGGAGACGTGATGTGACACTTGGCGACTTTGACGATCGGCCCCTAGAGAGACCCTGGCGGCGGACCGCCGCAAAACGCACGCCTAAAGAACGCCTGCGCCTGGCACTTGGGCTTTTGGTTGCACTCTATGTGGCGAACGTCGCCACCAATGCCTTGTACAAGGTTGCCACGCAATGGCAGGTCGATCTGCTTGGCCAGCGCATGGAAAGCCTTTCGCGCCTTGATCGCAATGACCCGGAGATTGGGCGAGCCGCGCAATTGGTTGAAGCCGCCGATTACGTCAGTCTGATAGAGGCGGCGCCACGTGCCATCGCCAAGCGCAAGGCAATAACGACCTATCTGAAGCAGCATCCGCATTTAACCCTTGGCATCGCGGTTGACGGCAACGATTTCACGCCGGGCCGGATCACGGGCATGCTGAGGGAGCTCAACCAGCGCCTCCGACCGCACCGTTTGTCTGTCGGGCTTGCAGAGCCGGTGGTCGAAATCAAAGTCCCCGCGCAAGCGACCAGGGATGATATCCTTCGGGGCATCACCACGGCTTTTGAAGTCCAGTCCGAATATGTCATCGCCTTCATCGCTAACCGCTGTGTCTACACGTCCGCGAAGCCCGACCCCCACGAACCAGCCCGCAACCGCGTCTATACATTTGGTTGGAGGGGGCTGACGGTTGTTGACAGCGCGGCCCTAGGCAAGGAGTTGAGCAGTCGCTTGCAGACGGAGCTTACCAATTTCCTGCAAGGCGACGCGCGCGAGCGCCGCTGGCGCCCCCCTGATTACGCGCTGCGGCCCAAGGACATCCTCACCAACCACAAGATCATTGGCCGCGTGCGGCGCGGTTCTGCCGGCAAAACAACGCCCCCGGATGGTCCAAGGTCGGTCCGGGTGTCTATTGGTCTCGATGAGGTTTCGCCCGGTGCGGCGCACACGGCCATTCAGGAGGCCAATGCGATTTTCCGATCCATGGGCATCCGTTTTGTCGTTGAGCACCTGCATGCCCATCGCCTGAAAGATCAATGGAAATGGCCGGTCGAGATGAAAAGGATGTTGGGGCGAGGAGCAAGCGACATCTATGTTCTGCTCACAGCCGGCGAATGGACCTCGCCGGGAAGGGGTCTCGTACGCGGGCTTGCAAATCCTACCGTCGGGGCGGTGTTGATCCAGACAGGGACCCAGGCCGAGACCTCGCGACGTCTCGCACATGAGCTCGGTCACCTCTTCGGCCTGCCGCACACGCTGCTTCGTGGGCACGTCATGTACCCCAACGAGGGCGAGATCGGCCTGCGCTGGTCACCAGGCAACAAGAAACTGCTGGCAAGGAACAGACTGAACATGAAGTGGTATTCGTCCATCATTTCACCGGTACGATATGACATTGCCAGCAAGCTGGCGCCGGTGATGCGACGGTGGAGGGCGCCGAGCCGTGCTCCGCAAGTTCAAGAAGCATTCGCCCGCGGCAACGTCTGGGTCGGGTGCGGCTCTGGATGAGACCGCATTTTTGGTTCGTCATGAACCTGGGTCACGGCCCTTGGCTGGATTTGCGGTCACCGGCGCGATACCCGGCCCCCAGGGCGCCGTCTGGGCGGGCCTATCGTGTGTCCTGTCCCCGCTCAAGCATCCGACAACACATGCACCACCCGTCCCGCCAGCAGGTCCTTCACCTTAGCCGCATAGGCCGCCATATGAGGCGCTGCCGCGTGGGCTTTCAGCGCATCCAGGCTCTCCCATTTTTCCACCACCACGAAGGTGTCCGCCCCCACCTCCGTCTGGATCGGCCCGGCATCGGGGGTGTCCACCGTGGCGCCATACTCTATGCAGCCGTCTTCGGCATGCACCGCGGGCACATTGGCCTGAAACGCCGCCAGAACCTCATCGCGCTTGCCCGGCTTGGCGGTGAGCAGCGCCACAACATGAACTCTTGCCATCATCATCTCCCATTCTTCAGCTTTGAACGCCCACGTTAAGGCGCCGGCGCGCCCGCAGCAATGGCATTCCCCCTACCCCATAACCGGTGTACACGTTCACACCATGACCGCTCCCATCGCCCTCAACATCCAGAATGAGTTCGCCCCCCTCGCCCACGTCATCATGGGCACCGCGGAAGGCTATCACCGCGACCCTGCCCAGGTGGCCGTGGTGAACAGCACGCAAGCGCAGACCGTCGCCGCCTCCGGCCACCCCACCGAGGCCCAGCTCACCCCCGAGTTCGCCGCCTTCCGCGCCGCAATGGAGGCTGCCGGGGTTGCCGTGCACCAGCCGGTGCTGGCGCCGCCCTCGGTGCAGGACCAGACCTGCCCGCGCGATATCGGTTTCGTCATCGGCGATCTCTTCGTGGCTGCCGGCATGCGCCATCCCAGCCGCACCCAGGAGATCGAAGCCATCGCCCACATCATGGAGCGTTTTGGCGGGCGCCGCATCGCCGTGCCGCCAGGTACAGCCCTTGAAGGCGGGGATGTGGTGGTTGACGCACCATTCGTGTTCGTCGGCGTGGGCCAGCGCAGCGATCCGGCCGGACCGGCCTTTCTGGCCGAGGCCCTGGGGTCGGCCTACCAGGTCGTGCCCCTGCCCTGCCGCTCGCCCGCCGACGGCGAGGAGGTGCTGCACCTGGACTGCACGTTCAACCCGCTGGGCCTCGGCCACGCGCTGATCTATCCGCAAGGACTGGAGGAGGTCCCCGCAGGTTTGGCCGAAAAGTACACATTCATCGAGGTCAGCCGGACGGAAGCCCTGGCCATGGCCACCAATGTGTTCTCGGTGGCGCCGGACCACATCATCGCCCGTTCGGGCCCTGCGTGCGCCCGGGTGAACGCGGCCTTGCGCGCGGCTGGATATCGGGTGAGTGAAGTGATGTTCGACGGGGTGCCCGGCACCGGCGGCTCGTTCCGTTGTGCCACCCTGCCGCTGGCCCGCGCCGGGTAGCGCCAAGGGCATCTTCCGCTCAAACTGAGCGGAGGTTGCTCTAGCGGATGGCCTGGACGCCGCCGCCGGAGGCCTGCATGGGGGTGGCGCGCTGCAGCTGGCTGCGCATGGTGTCCATCACCTCAGAATTGGTCTGGCGCTGCTTGGAGCGGGCCTTTTCCAGCTGCTGGTCGGTGTCGGCGAAGATCTGGTCCATGGCGTCCAGCGCCTCAAGCCGCGCTTCGATGGCACGGCCCTCTTCTTCCAGAGCATGGATGATTTGCGTGATCTCCCGGTAGCGCACATCCAGAAGCTGGCGCTCCTGCTTGGAAAAATTGGCATAGGAATGTTCTGACATGTTCGCCTCGCTGAACGGCCATAGCTGCCCAAGTCCACCTTCGAGCAGCCGAAAAGGTTGAGTTAACCATGGCGGTTATGGCGTGATTCGCAAGGGGGATGGACGCGAAGATGTGAGGTTATCGGCGGGTTTTGCCAACCTCCCTTGGCTGCCTCCCCTCTCCCCGTGGGGCTATAGCGTCTTGTCCTTGAACTTGCACAGATCATGGACCACACACACCGCGCAGTCGGGCTTCCTGGCCTTGCACACATAGCGCCCGTGCAGAATCAGCCAGTGGTGGGCGTGGAGCATGAATTCATCCGGCGTTACCTTCAAAAGCTTCTGCTCCACCTCGTCCACGTTCTTGCCCGGCGCCAGGCCCACCCGGTTGCCGATGCGGAATATGTGGGTGTCCACCGCCATGGTCTTGTGCCCGAACGCCATGTTGAGAACCACGTTCGCGGTCTTGCGCCCCACGCCCGGCAGGGCCACCAGGGCATCGCGGTCTTCGGGCACCTTGCTCGCATGGTTGGCGATGAGCTGTTCAGAGAGCGCGATGACGTTCTTGGCCTTGTTGCGGTAGAGCCCGATGGTCTTGATGCGCTCGCGCACATGGCCCTCGCCCAGCGCCACCATCTTTTCCGGCGTGTCCGCTTCCTCAAAGAGCAGCTTTGTGGCCTTGTTGACGCCCTCGTCGGTGGCCTGGGCAGAGAGCACCACGGCCACCAGCAGGGTGTAGGGGTTGGAATGGTGCAATTCGCCCTGGGGTTCAGGCTTCTGGGCGCGCAGGCGGGCATAGAACTCATGGATTTCCGCCCGGGTCATTTTCGACAATCGCGGCATGCTGTGCTGGGTCTCCGTCGTCGCGCACCTCCTCACCAGGAATTGTCATCTGCGGCGCTCTGTCAACACAAGTGCTTCTTCAGCTTGGGGAAAACTGGGGTTATAGTGGCCGCCAAGATGACCAGCGTGCCCCTCGTCCCACGGCCTGATCCAAGCGCCAAACCCAGCTATTCGGCCATCCTGCGCCCTTACCGGTCGCTGAACCGCCAGGGCTTCTTCGTTCTTATGGCGGCCATCAGCGTGGTGAGCTTTGTGGCAGGCGTCGCCTTCTGGATGATCGGCGCCTGGCCAGTGTTCGGGTTTTTCGGGCTGGATGTGCTGCTGATCTGGTGGGCCTTCAAGGTGAACTTCGCCGAGACCCGCAATTATGAATCCATCGAGCTGTTCCCCGATGCCCTGATCATCCGCCGGGTGATGGGGCGGCGCGAGCCCTTGGAATGGCGCCTGCAGCCCTATTGGGTGCGGGTTGAGCTTGAGACCAACGAGGATCTTGAGACCTGTGGGCCGCTCTGGCTCACCTCCCACGGCAAGCGCCTGCAGCTTGGATCCTTCTTGGGCCCCGACCAGCTGCAAACCCTGGCCGGCGAGCTGAAGAACGCCTTGGCGCGGGCCAGGTAGGATTTTTCTTCCAGGGGCGCAGGAAACGGGTGGTTTCGGCCGCGCAGGCACCATAGGTTCCGATCCATGATGAAAACACGCATAGACCACCTGGCCACCGGCGCACCGGCGCCCGAGGCCTCCACCGCCGGCGAAACCACACGGGACTATGCCCATGTGCGCCGCGCCATCAGCCACCTTTCGGAAAACTGGCGCGACCAGCCTTCGCTTGACGACCTGGCGCGCCAAGTCAACCTAAGCCCGGCCCATTTGCAGCGCCTGTTCACCCGCTGGGCCGGAATCTCGCCCAAAGGCTTCCTGCAGGCCATCACCATAGACCATGCCCGCAGCTTGCTGCGCGACAGCGCCTCGGTGCTCGACACCACCTATGAAGTGGGCCTTTCCAGCCCCGGCCGGCTGCATGATCTCTTCGTCTCCCATGAGGCGATGACCCCGGGGGCCTACAAGTCGAAGGGCGCCGGGCTTGAGATCTCATACGGCCTCCACACCTGCCCGTTCGGCACGGTGCTGCTGATGGTCACCGAACATGGCCTGGCCGGGCTTGCCTTCGCCGATGAGGGCGAGGAGCAATCAGCCTTTGAGGACATGGCCGGGCGCTGGCCGAACGCGCACTATGTGCAAGATGAGGCGCTCACCGCCCCTTACGCGGACCGCATCTTCAATCCCGCCCGCTGGCAGGCCAACGACCCGCTCAGGGTGGTGCTCATCGGCACCGAGTTTGAGACCAGCGTTTGGAAGACCCTGCTGCGCATTCCCATCGGACGGGCCTCGACCTATTCGGACGTGGCGGCCCATATCGGCAAACCCAATGCCGCCCGGGCGGTTGGCAGCGCGGTTGGGCGCAACCCGATCTCGTTCGTGGTGCCGTGTCACCGGGTGCTCGGCAAAAGCGGCAAGATGTGCGGCTACCACTGGGGCATCACCCGCAAGCGGGCGATCCTGGGCTGGGAAGCCGGCGTCGAAGAGCAGGCGAAGACCGCGCTGGCGAGTTAGAGCAACCTGCGAGCAGACGACTACGTCTGGTCGGAGATAAGTTGCTCGCCCGTAACGATAATCTAGGGCAAGTTCTGCTCGCGACCTTACCAAAGCAGGGGCGCGGGCATGACCGGAATGGGTTACCGCAACGGCCCCAAATGGGGTTCCAGCAGGTGATAGACCGCGCCTAGCGCCTTCTGGCGCGGCAGGATCTTGTTATCCAGGCACCACTCCAGCCACAGCCCGTCGATCAACGACACCAGCATGGTGGCCAGCAGATCCGCATCGACTGCGCGTCCATCCTCATCTGCAATCGCGCTGATGAGGGCCGCCAGCCGCTCAATATAGGCCACATAGCGGGCCTTTTGGATGGCCGCGAGCTTGGGATTGCCGGCAATCTCGCTCCACACCGCCAGCCACGCCTTCAACTGGGCGGGATCGAAGACCTTCGGGTCGAAATTCGCCTCCACAAAGGCGCGCAAGGCTTCACGCGGCGAGATGTCTTCGCGGCCGATTTGCGCCGCGCCCACCGCGTCCAAATGCGCCGTCATGGCCTCATAGGTTTCCGCCAGAAGATCTTCCTTGCCGCCAAAATGATGGGATATCAGACCTTTCGAGATGCCGGCCTTGGTGGAGATGCGCTCGATGGTGAAGCCGGCCATGCCGCCTTCGGCCAGGCAGGCAACGGCCGCTTCGATCAACAGGCGCTTGCGTTCCGGCGCCTGCTTGCGCGAATATCGCGGCGCGCCGGGGCGTGTGGGTTCTTTTTGTGTAACCTGTGCCATCGTTGCGGTTTGTTAGCAGAAATTGACGGGCAAGGGAGAACAAGATGACCGCATCAGGCCACATCGTCTTCAGCAAGATGGATGAGGTGATCTTCGGCAAACCGGCCGCAGAGGCCGTGGCCGAGACCGCGGAACGCGCCGGCGCGAACCGGGTGTTCCTGATGGCCAGCGGAACGTTGAGGCGCACAACGGACGAAATTACCAAGGTTCAGGCCGCCTTGGGCCCGCGCTGCGTGGCCACCTTTGAGGACATGCCGCCCCATACCCCGCGCTCTGCCGTTCTTGCCGCAACCGAGATGGCCCGCGGCGCAGAGGCGGACCTGATCGTCACCTTCGGCGGCGGCTCCCTCACCGACGGGGCCAAGGCGGTGCAGCTGTGCCTGGCCAATGACATTTCCACCGTTGAGGGAATGGACGCCCTCAGGGCTGACAGGCAAGCCGGTGTGAGCCTTTGTGCGCCGCCAACGGTGCGCCAGGTCTCCGTGCCCACAACCCTCTCAGGGGGCGAATTCAGCGCCTTGGCGGGGGTGACCGACGAGCGCAGCAAAACCAAGGAGCTCTTCAAGCACCCTGGGGTGATCCCGCAGACCGTGGTCCTCGATCCGGCGGCAACGGTGCACACGCCGGAGTGGCTCTGGATCTCCACCGGCATCCGCGCGGTGGACCATTGCGTGGAGGGCATCTGTTCGGCCGAAGCGAATGCCTATGGCGATGCTCAGGCCATGAAAGGCCTTGCGCTGTTCGCCAAGGCTCTGCCCCGGGTGATGCAGGAGCCGCACGATCTTCAGGCGCGGCTGGACTGCCAGATGGCCACCTGGCTCTCCATGGCCCCGCTGGCCAGCGGGGTGCCCATGGGGGCAAGCCACGGCATCGGCTACATTCTGGGGGCGGTGTTCGACGTGCCGCACGGCCACACCTCGTGCATCATGCTGCCGGCGGTGATGGCCTGGAACAAGCCGGCCAACGCAGAGCGCCAGGCCATTGTCTCTGAGATGATGGGGCGCGCGGGCGCCGATGCCGGCGAAGTGTTGGACCAGTTCATCGGCGGCCTCGGCATGCCGCGCTCCCTGGCGGCGGTGGATATCGGGGCCGATCAGTTCGGCCTGATTGCCGAAGGGGCGATGAAGACCCCCTGGATCCCGCGTAATCCGCGGCCCATTCCCTCTCCGGCGGAGGTTAAGGAGATCCTGGCGTTGGCGGCGGGATAGTCCCTAATAATCACCATACATAAGGATTGCGCCTCCCATCATCGCGCTTCCGAATGTTACGGCAAAACCCGAAAACAGCAGAGCGATGGCTATGACGGGGTTCTCGGCGTGCGCAAACAGGGTGCCCAAGCCAGCGACGTTGAACACAAGCAAAGCGCCCGCCAGACAGCAGCCAACGATAACGCCAAGGATCGCGTGACGCGCCAGGAAGCGAATCAACGCCGGGATTTCGGGCATTCTCATAATCAACCTATTTGGCCATAGACGATCCAGATTTCCAGCCCGCATGGAGCGACACAAAGGCCCAGTTACCGGCCCTCTGTGCGGTTTGTCAGCTTGATTCTTGAATTTGTCACCATGCCGGCATCCTACCCCTGATGAGCAAATTGAAGAGAGCGGCGAGGAGACTGTTGATCACGCGCAATCTGCTGTAAACTGGCACCACTGCGACCCGTCTATCGGCTCGTACGGTTGCCATGCCGACAGATGGATCATCGCGATGACCCAATCTCGAAGCGCATGGAGAGTACGATGAAGACAAGTTTAGGTCCGACCTGGACAAAGAAGCAGATCCGCGCAGGCCAGAAACTGCATCAAACGTGGGAGACCTTTTTCTCCGCGATTGAGAAAGAGCGCGACGCCGGCGAGGCCATCAAGCCTGCCGCCGATATGTTTTCAGACGCCAAGATCAGTGACGTTGTCGCACGCCATGAAGCCGATCTTCTGAAATTTCCCAATGTGGTGGGCGTTTTCACAGGTCTGCGCACGCGCGGCGGCGTCCCAACCCATGAGCCCTGCGTGACGGTTCTGGTGCGCCAGAAAATACCGGCAGATCAATTGCCTGACGACGACTTATTGCCATCTGCTCTCGACGGCGTTTGCGTAGATGTGATGGAAGTTGGTGAAATCGTAACGCTCTGAAGTAACACTTTATATTGTATAAATATTGCATTGCCGTAAAAAAGACAAAAAAACGACACAAATAATTGCGATAATTTCAATCTATATTCCATTTGTGCAATAATAACACTCTGCACAAAATGAATAAGATTTGCTGGTTTTGCCCAGTAACTACAATCGATCAGAAAAATTACCAGAATCAAACCTATCGATAGGAGGTAGTTTGATATGAATATTGATATGTCCGAATGGTCCGCCGCAGACCGCGCGGCTGGAGAAAATCTCGCAAAGACCTGGGAATCGTTTTTCAAAGGTCAACGTAAAGACGCCGTAGAGCGGCTTGAAGAGATTGAACAAACAGCGAAAATTGCTGAAGTTCAAGACAAGCACGAAACCGAATTGCTCAACCTGCCCAATGTGGTGGGTGTGGCGCCGAGCCTGAAGCTGCAAGGGTCCACGCCGACCAAGAACTGGAGCATGACGGTTCTGGTCGAAAGCAAAAAATCCACCAAGAAGCTGAAGAGAAGCGAAACCGTTCCCCCTGAGATCGACGGTGTGAAGACCGATGTGGTCGAAGTGGGCAAGCTGGAGGCATTGGTGTTCAACGCCAAGGTCCGCCCGGCGCTTCCAGGCTACAGCATCGGCCACTTCGATATTACAGCGGGCACGTTTGGCTGCCTGGTGCAGGACATTCGCCGCTGTTGCTGCGACTTCGAAAAGGACTGTTGCGGGGCCGTCAAGGAAACCTGCCCGGGGGACTATCTGATCCTCAGCAACAATCACGTGATGGCCAACAGCAACAACGCCCAGATCGGCGATATGATCCTCCAGCCGGGCCCGTTCGACGGGGGCGTCTTCCCGTCAGACGGGGTGGCCACGCTGGAACGGTTCGAGCCGATTGTCTTCGGCCGCGCCGGCTACAATCTGGTCGATTGCGCGGTGGCCCGGCCAACGGCCAGCCGAAATGTCATTGCCTCGATCATTGGTTTGGTGATGCCGCGCGGCGTCGATCAGGCGCTGGTCGGCAGCCCTGTGATCAAGGCCGGCCGCACCACGCAGGTCACCATTGGCCGGGTTTTGGCCACCAACGCCACGGTGGCCGTCAATTTCGGTGCGCAAGGGATTGCCCAGTTCCGCAACCAGATCATCACGACGGCAATGTCGGCAGGCGGCGATTCAGGCAGCCTCCTGATGGATGCCAATCTCAATGCGGTTGGTTTGCTTTTCGCCGGCTCTTCCTTCATAACCATTCACAACAACATCGCCAATGTTGAGACGGCGCTTGGTGTGCGCCCGGTTACGGCGCCCCGATCCGCCTAGGGCAGCTTCCGCTCAAACTGAGCGGAAAATGCTCTTGATTTTCGTTATGGGCGAGCAACTCATCTCCGCTCAGACGTAACCGTCTGATCGGAGGTTGCTCAGGGCAATTTTCGCTCAAACTGAGCGGAAGATGCCCCGGATTTTCGTTATGGGCGAGCAACTTATCTCCGCTCAGACGTAACCGTCTGATCGGAGGTTGCTCTAGGCGATAGCAGCCGGATCATGAAATCTATGAGCTTTGTCAGTGCACGATGGTTTGTGTTTGATGGCTGATAAGCAGATAAGATCACGGCAAGATGGCGCAGCACGGCGTTGCGCCGTGCTGAGGGCCTTGTTGGTTCTCGCCATCTTGCCGATTTCACTGATCTGGCCGAAATCAGAGTTCTTGCAATTAGGAGGTGAGGCTGTGGCACAGCAAGGCGAGAGCGTTGAGCACATCCGCGCGCAATATGAAGCGGAGATCATGACCGTCGACGGGGTCGTCGGGGTGAGTTCAGGTGTGGCCGATGACGGCACACCTTGTTTGACGATCTATGTCTCGGCAGATGAGGACGCGGTGCGCAGCAAACTGCCGAAGGCGATCTTCGATGTGTGCGTCAAGATCGACAATGTGGGTGAGATCAAGACCCAGTAGCAGGCCGATCAGCGTTCGCTGAAGGACGTGGAGAACGACCGGTAGATCGGGCGCAGCAGGTAGCGCACGAGCGACTTGGTGCCCGTCACAATTTCCGCCTGAACCAGCATGCCGGGAAGCAGCTGATGCAGGTTGGCGCCGCTGCCCACGTGGTTCTGGTCCAGCGCCACAATGCCCTTGTAGTAAGGCTCGCCCTTGTCGGTGAGGAAGGTGGTGGGCGAAATGTGGCGCACACGGCCCTCAATCGGCCCATAGCGCACCGGATCAAAGGTGGTGACCTTCACCCGTGCCTCATAGCCGACCGCCAGGTGGCCAATATCATCGGGGCGGATCTGCACTTCGGCCACCAGCTCCTGGCCCACGGGCACCACAGTGGCCACCGCCTCGCCGGCGCGGATCACCTGGCCGATTGACTTCACGGTCAAGGACTGCACCACGCCGCGCACCGGCGCACGCACCACGAGGCGCTTCACCCGGTCATTGTGCTTGCGGATCACCTCGCGCAGCTCTTCATGTTCGGCGGAGAGCTTGCCGCGGCTGTCAGAAAGCTGGCGGTCGAATTCGGTGTCCAGTTCGGCCAGCTTGATCCTGGTTTCCGCCAGGCTTTCCTTGGCCGCTTCCAGCTGGCCGGCGGTGGTGACCTGGCCCTCGTTCAGCTTTTCGCGCTGGCGGAGCACTTCGAGATATACCGATTTCGCCACAAGCTGTTGATCATAAAGATCTTTTTTCATCGTGATCTGTTCATCGAGAATCTTGGCCTGATCCTCGATGCTGCGGATCTGGTCTTCGAAGGCTTTCTTTTCAGCCAGGCGCAGCTGAATGCGCGCCTGAAGCTCTTCGCGCGCCTTGCCGGCCTGCAGCGTGGCGGCCTCGTAGGCCTTCATCTGGTCATTGCGCAAAATGGGATATTGCAGGCCGAAAGCGCTGAAATCGGGCTTGCGGCGCTCAAGCAGCGCGTCCGTGCGCTCAATCTGCAGGGTGAGTGCGGCCGACCGCACCTTCAACTGGTCCAAATCGGCAAGGGCGGCCGTGGGCTGAAGCCTGACAAGAGCTGCGCCCTTCTCCACAATCTGGCCTTCCTGCACGGAGATGGCGCTGACCTGGCCGCCTTCCAGATGCTGCACCGTGTGCACGGAGCCAACGGGCTTAACCTCGCCGGGTGCCATAGTGAGTTCGCGGAACTCGGTGGCCGAGCCCCACATCACCAAGGCCATTAGAAACGCACAGCCCAAGAAGATCGTTGCCCGCGCCATGCCAGGCGCGTGGCCGTCCTCCATCGCCAGGGGAAGGTTGAGCCCTTTGCCGTCCTCGGGGCCGTAAACCGCCTTGGTGACCGGGTTGCGTTTGTTTGTTGCCATTTAATTCTCAGGACTGGCAGATGCCAGTGCCCCTTCACTTACGCATTACGAACGCGAGTGAGGCTAGTCCTTAGAATTTGAAGTATGGTTAATGTTTCGAGAAATTTGTGAGAGCTGTGCTCTTATTTTATAGAAACACTCATTACGCTGCCTTTTGTATCATCGGCAGAACTTCCTCAGGCGGCCCGTCGAGCGCGGCCTGGCCGTCCTGCAGATAGACAATGCGGTCCGCAAAGGCCATGCGGGCAAGGTCGTGGGTCACGTGAATGATGGTGGCGCTTCCCTTCAGGCTGGCCAGTTTGCGCTTCAGCGCCTGGCTGCCGGCCGGGTCCATGCCCGCTTCGGGCTTGTCCAGAAGATAGAGAACCGGCGCCTTCACATAGACCCGCGCCAGAAGCAGGCGCTGGCAGATCCCGCTGTCGAGCTCTTCAAACTCGGTCTTGGTGAAATAGGTGTCCAAGCCATCGGGGAAGGTGGAGGCGCAGCTGTCGAGGCCGGCATCGCGCCAGGCTTCGCGCAGCTGGTATTCAGTGGCCGTGGGGTTGGCCATCACCAGGTTTTCTTCAATCGTGCCGGGGAAGAAATCAAAGGTTTCGCCCACATAGCCGACCATACGGCGGTATTCGGCCGGATCCGCATGACGCAGATCCACCCCGTCGATGAGCACGGAGCCCGAGCCGCTTTGATAGAGCCCGCAGAGCAGCTTGAGAAGGACCGATTTGCCGGATCCGCTGGGCCCGGTGACGGCAACGGTCTGCCCCGGCTCGATGCGCAAGTTCACGCCCGCAAGGGCCGGATCGGCGGATTTGGCATGGCGGAAGCTGATGCGCTTAAGCGTGACCGCGCCTTCATATTTGCGCGCCAGAATCGGCACCGTGCTGGGCTCGCGCTCCAGGGCGGCGGCCATCAGGTGATTAATCTGGCGGAACGCGTGGATCACCTGGCTGACCCGGCTGAGGCTGAGGAAACTGGCCTGGATCGGCGCCATCACCCGCCACACCAGGGCCATGGTGGCGATCAGCGCGCCGATGGTCAGGTTGCCGTTGATCACCATAGCCGCCCCCAGATAGAGCGTGGCGGTGCCCCCGCAGGCGATCAGCAGCTGGGTGAGGGTCATCACGAACAGGTTGAGCTGCTCGGACTTGAAATGGCGCACGGCGGAAAGCTTGACCAGATCCGCGTAGCGCCCGATCCACACGTCCTGGGCATCGTTTTCCTTCACAGCCCGGTGTTTGGTGACCGTTTCCAAGTGGAAGCTCTGAATGGCCTGGCGCGATTGGCCGGTCAGCCCCAGCCGGCGCCGGTTAATGGGCACCACGGTGACCGCCATGATGGCGAACACCACGATCAACCCGATGGGCACAAAGACCAGCGGGCCGCCGATCAGGGCGATGGTGGCCATGAACACCAAAATGAAGGGCATGTCCAAGAACGCGTGGGCCATGGAGCCGGAGAAGAAATCACGCACGTTTTCAAACTGCCTGAGGCGGGTCATCTGGGCGCTGATGGGCGCATCCTCAACGGCCGGCAGCGGCAGGTAGAGCAGTTGTTCAAACGCCTTCGACGAGGTCAGGGTCTCAAACCGCGTGCCCAGATAGGCCAGGGCCCGGCCACGGATGCTGCGCAGGCCCAACTCGGTGATCAAAATGATCACAATCGCGATGATCAGATATGTGAGCGTTTCGGTAGAGCGCGTCCCGATCGCCTTGTCGTAAACGGTCATGACGAACAGCGGAACCGCCAGGGCCGTCAGGTTGGTGAACAGGGTGATGGCGAACAGCTTGATGATAAGGGAGCGGAAACGCGAGACAAGCACCCCGATCCAATTGTCATTGGCAACGTCGCGCGCCTCTTCGGCCGGGTCGATATGAAAGGGAATGAAGACCTGGCGCTTGATGTCGGGGGCTAAGGTCAAGAGCTCGCCGGTTTCGCTGCTGAACGCCAGTACGCCATCGTCAGTATGCTCAAGCAGGGCGTAGACCGTGCCCTTAAATTTCATCAGGCTTGGAAAATCGTCGTCTTCCAGATCTTCCAGAGCCGTCAGGTGAGAGCTGATCTCATAGCCCAGTTTGGTCAGGGCGCCGCAATAGTCTGAGATGCCGGCAAGATCTGCCCCGGCGGGCAGGTTTTCAGCCATTTGCAGCTGGTTTCCGGGCCACTGCAGGGCGCGCATCAGTTCGTGGAAACAGGCCAGATGGCGTTGCTGCTCCGCATTCGTGGCGCGTGTTCTGGTGGCCCGCCGACGCTCCTGGCCGGGCTCTTCTTCAGGCGCCTTGAAGGCATTCTGCAACCGTGCGAGCTGGCCAAGAATATCGTTTTGCGCCGCGCCCGCCGGCTCCTGTTCTGGCAGGGTCTTAGTCATTTACAGCTTTCCTCTGGGCGCCGAGCTTTATCCGCGGCGCCGAAGAGCGCACCGGTTTTTCGCGGCCTGCGCGCAGTTTCCCGCCGGAAAGCTCATAAACATGGTCGGCCATCTGCACCATCCCCGGATGGTGTGTGAACGCAATGATCGTGGTTTCACTCAAAACCGTTCGCATCGCCTCCAACACCGCCTGTTCGGCCACGCGGTCAAGGCGCTGGAGCGGGTTGATGAGGATCATCAGTTTCGGCCGGCGGGCAAGCGCGCGCGCCAGCATCAATTGTTGCAGCAATCCGGAGGGCAAGAAGGTGGATGAGCCCTTGATCATCCGCGTGCCATAGCCGTCCGGCATGAGATTGACCTGGTCCTCCAGGCCGATCAGCTGGGCCACCTCAAGCGCATCGTCGAGCGTCGTGCCGCGCCGGAACATGGTAATGTTCTGCAGCAATGTGCCGTCGAACAGGGTGGGTTGATCGGACACCCGGGCCACCTGCTTCCTGATGGCCGCCGCGCCCAAATGGGAGGCCAAATGGCCGTCAAACTCAATCTGCCCTTCAACGGGCTGAAGCTCGCCGCACAAAAGGCCGGCAAGCTCGCGCACGCCGCCGCCGTCCAGCGGCTTGATCAC
>CAJHYS010000049.1_pt1 | contig 46376 bp, 38 predicted proteins | sample 9198801 | NCBI WGS metagenome assembly CAJHYS01 (sample SAMEA7708368, study PRJEB35096) | sediment metagenome | biome: marine neritic benthic zone biome [ENVO:01000025]; feature: sediment [ENVO:00002007]; material: shallow marine sediment [ENVO:03000034] sea grass bed [ENVO_01000059] ...
TCGCGTATCATTTGACCCCCGGCGGCTTCATTTTGGATTCCGGTGCCCAGGCCTTGGGCTGTGCGGTTTTCCCCGCAGGCATCGGCAACACCGAGATGCAGGTGGATGCCATTGAGCTCATGAAGCCTGTGGGCTTCACCGGAACGCCGGACTACCTGAAGGTGCTGTTGGACAAGGCCGAAGAGCTCGGCAAAGACGTCTCCTCCATCTCACGGGCGCTTGTGGGCGGCGGGGCGCTCTTCCCGGCCCTGCGTCAGGAGTATGCCGACCGGGGCGTCGCCACGGTTCAGTGCTATGCCACGGCGGATGTGGGCGTTATCTCGTACGAATCCCCAGCCCTTGAGGGCATGATCATCGATGAAGGCTGCATCGTGGAGGTCGTCAAGCCCGGCACCAGCGAGCCGGTGGCGGACGGCGAAGTGGGCGAGGTTGTGGTCACCACATTCAATCCGGTCTATCCCATGATCCGCTTTGGCACGGGCGACCTTTCCGCTGTGCTGCCGGGCACCAGCCCGTGCGGGCGCACCAACATGCGCATCAAAGGCTGGATGGGCCGGGCCGACCAGACCACCAAGATCAAGGGCATGTTCGTGCACCCGAGCCAGGTGGCCGAGATCGCCAAACGCCACGCAGAGCTTGGCCGCTTGCGCCTGGTGGTGAGCCGCGACGGGGCGCAGGACGCCATGCTGCTGAAAGCGGAAAGCGCCGATACCTCAGAGGGCTTTGTTGAGGCCCTGAAGGCCACGTTGAAGGATGTCACCAAGCTCAGCGGAGCGGTGGAGTTCGCCGGCGAAGGGGACCTGCCGAACGATGGTATGGTGATTGACGACCAGCGCGACTACAGCACTTAACGCCCCCTGCGAATGCGGGGACCCAAAGCTCGTAGCGGGCAAAACAGAGACTATTCCGTCCAATCCGGCTCAAACATCGCCGTGCAGAAAATCGAAATTGCTCGCGCTCAGCGAACCAGCCAGCGTGTCTTCAAAAAACACCGTCTGCCCGTCACCAAGATCCAGCACGGTGTCCGCACCATCTTGGGAGAGCGACCCTTGCACGTCGGCAAAGTCGTCAAAGCCCGCGACCTCATCCAACTGCACAACATCGCTGAGAACATCGAAATCCATGATCACGTCCTGGCCGTGGTTGTCGGCAAAGACGAAAGTGTCGGCACCGAGCCCGCCGGTCAACGTGTCATTGCCCAGCCCGCCGATAATCACATCATCGCCGGCCGAGCCAACGGCCGTGTCATTGCCGCTGCCCATGTAGATTGCCGAGATGCCGGTGAGGGTCACGCCTGAAAAGTCGTATGTTTGCCCCTGCCAGTTGCCGGTGATCCGCACATCGGCAAATCCGTTGGCGGAGATCTCCTCCACACCGTTGGCAAAGCTGCCCAGAAAACCGATGTTCGTCCCGTCTGCCGTGGCCAGGATCTGGTCAAAGCCGTTGCCGCCGTCGAACGTGTCGAAGCCGTGGCCGGGGCCCACCAGGAAATCATCATCACCATCACCGCCCGACAGGTCATCGTCGCCGCCGCCGCCGATGATCACGTCATCGCCTGACGACCCGATCACCGTGTCGTTGCCGAGCCCGGCATCGATCCACTGAATGTCGGTGAGGGTGACGCCGGTGAAATCAAGCACTTGCGCCTGCCAGGTGCCAAGAATGCTCACATTGGCAAAGCCGGCGCAGCTGAACTCTTCCACCGAGGCATTGAAATTGCCGATCAGGCCGATGCTCACGCCGTCTTCGGTGGCCATCACGACATCATAGCCTTCTCCGCCGTCGAACCGGTCAAAGCCATGGCCGAGGCCGATCAGGAAGTCATCATTGCCGCCACCGCCGTTCATGGTGTCATCGCCGCCTGCGCCGAGAATCTGGTCGCGCAGGTTCGAGCCGGTGGCGATGTCGTTGCCGAGCCCGCAGTCGATGTAGCAGGGCAGGGACGAACCGCTAAGGTCAATGGTTTCCGCCCACCAGTTGCCGATGAACTCGGAAAACTCCACTTCCACCTCAAAGACGCACATCGCTTCTGCAGAGGCCGTGCCGTCGGTCACAGTGTAAAGGAAGGAGGCGGTGCCGGAAAAACCGGCCTCAGGCGTGAACACCACTTCACCGCCTTCGGCGATCTCCACGCTGCCGCCCTTGGCATCGTAGACGGAGACCAGCGAGAGTTCATCGCCATCAGCATCGCTGTCATTGGAGAGCATATTGCTCACAGGGATCACCACCGGCTGGTCCGGCAGTACCGTCGAGCCCAGGTCATCCACGGCAACAGGCGCCTGATTGTCCACGCGGGTGATCACATCGGCGATCTTCCAAACGGTGCCGTCCTCGAACCTGAACTGTTCGACCGTGTCGGCTGTGCTGCCACCGAGCGTGTTCTTGACGATGATGGAATCAGCGCCATTCTCGCCGCCGAAGGAGATCAGCAAATCATCGCTTCCCTCCACGCGTTGCACAAAGGTTTCAGTGGCCTCGTAACCTGAGATCTTGATGACGTCCTTATCCTTGTGGCCGCCATCCTCGATGGTGTCCGCGCCGTCGCCCTTGCCATAGAGATAGGTGTCGGAGCTGTCACCGCCGCTTAGGGTATCGTCGCCTTCGCCGCCCTCAAGGGTGTCGCGGCCGCGGCCGCCATTCAGGTCATCGTCGCCGCCGCGCCCTTCCAAAGTGTCATGGCCGCGGCCGCCTGAAAGGGTGTTGGCATTGTCGTCGCCAAGCAGCGTGTCGCTCTTGCGCGATCCGGTTACATTCTCAATCTCTGTCAGCGTGTCGCCCGTTGCGTCGCCGCCCAAAGCCGTGCCGGCCGCCAGGTCAATCTTGACCGCCCCTTTGGAGCGGGCATAGCTCGCCGTGTCGTTGCCTTCCCCGCCGTCCAGCTTGTCGGCGCCTCTGCCGCCTTCCAATGTGTCGTCGCCGCCTTCGCCCCTCAAATCATCGTCGCCCCTGCCGCCATAAAGCTTGTTGGCATCGCCGTTGCCGATCAGCGTGTCGTTGTGCTTGGAGCCCAGCACATCTTCAACGTCCACCAGGGTGTCGCCTTCCGCATCGCCGCCCTTGCCGGTGCCGGCGCCAAGGTCAACCGTCACGCCCGCCTTGGAGCGCGCATACTCGGCGCGGTCGGCTGTGCCGTTGCCGCCATCCAAATGATCGGCGCCGCGGCCGCCATCCAGGCGGTCATTGTCGTCACCGCCTTCAAGCGTGTCCTGACCGTTTCCGCCAAGCAGGCGGTCTGCTCCGCCTTCGCCTTTCAGGGTGTCGTTGCCGTTGCGGCCGGCCAGCACGTTCTTGCCACCGTCGCCGACAAGCAGGTCGGCATGCCGGGAACCATAGACGTTCTCAATGCTGATGAAGGTGTCGCCTTCAGCTTCTCCGCCAGATGCGGTATTGAGGCCCAGATTGACCGTGACCCCGGCTTTGGATTTGCGGTACTCGGCCCTGTCGATGCCGGCTCCCCCGTCCAGGTGGTCCGCGCCCGTGCCGCCTTCCAGAATGTCGTTGCCGCTATAGGCGAACAGACTGTCGTCACCACCAAGTCCTTTGATGATGTCGCGCTTCGCCGTGCCTTTCAGAACGTTGGCGTTCTGATTGCCGTTTATTTTTGCCATGTTTTCCAGCCCAGTGTTCTTATGCCTGGCCGCCAAGTCGCACTGCGGGTCAAGCAAACTAAGACCTGACCATACGCCAGAGAGATTTAAGGGTTGAAAACGGGGCGGTTAGAAACGCGCCCCTCCGGTTTACCTGTTGGTAAGGAACGGGACCCGCGTCAAACAAACTCGAAGTGATCAGCCGTCAGCGCGCTCGCCTGCGTGTCCTCAAACAGAACCGACTGGCCGCCGCCCAGGTCCAACAGCGCATCTGCCCCAACTTGGGTGAAGGCGCCTTGCACGTCGGCGAAATCATCAAATCCGGCGACCTGTTCCAGGCGCACCAGATCGTCTCCGGTGCCGAAATCGGTGATCACGTCTTCACCTTCACCATCGCGGAAGACGAACGTGTCCGCGCCCAGCCCGCCGGTCAGCGTATCATTGCCCGTGCCGCCGATGAGCACATCATCGCCCGCCGAGCCAATGGCCACGTCATGCCCGCCTGCCATGTCGATGGCGGTGATGCCGGTCAGCTGCACATTGGAAAAGTCAAAAGTCTGGGCCTGCCATTTGCCGAGGATCGAGACCCCGCTGAAGCCGTTGGCGGAGATTTCTTCAACCGCGTTGTCGAAATCGCCGATCAGACCGATCTTCACATTGTCGGCGCTGGCCAAAACCTGATCATAGCCGGCGCCGCCGTCGAACGTGTCGAAGCCGTGGTTCAAGCTCACCATGAAATCATCATCGCCAGCGCCGCCTTCAAGGGTGTCATCGCCCATGTTTCCGATGATCACGTCATCTCCGGCTGATCCGATCACCGTGTCGTTGCCGAGACCGGCATCGATGGCGGCAATATCGGTAAGGATCACGTTTGAGAAATCCAGGGTCTGCCACTGCCAGGTGCCGACGATCGTCACATTGGCAAAGCCGGCGCAGCTGAACTCTTCCACGGTGCCGGTAAAGTCGCCGATCAGGCCGATCTCAACATTCTCCGCCATGGCCACCACCTTGTCGTAGCCTGCGCCGCCGTCGAAGCGATCAAACCCGTGTCCGAGATCGATCAGGAAGTCGTCATCGCCGCCGCCGCCATAGAGCGTGTCGTCGCCCAGATTGCCCAAGATCAGATCGCGCAAGTCTGAGCCGGTGGCGATATCATTGCCGTAGTGGCAGTCGATGTAGCACGGCAGGTCTGAGGCGCTGAGGTCGATGACCTCGGCCCACCAGTTCCCGATAAAGTCGGAGAACCCGATCTCAAACTCCATGGTCACCGTGGCGTTTGCCGCCGCCGTGCCGTCGGTCACGGTGTACTGGAACGAGGCGGAGCCCACATAGCCTTCATCGGGGGTGAAGGTGATGGTGCCGTCCTCATCCATGCTGACGGTGCCGCCTGTGGCCCCGAACACCGAGTGCACGGTCAGGTTGTCGCCGTCCGCATCGCTGTCATTGGACAGAAGTTCTGCCGCCTGCAGCACAATGGCGACGTCCTGGAACTGGGTGCCGCCATCATCATCCAGCGCCACGGGCGGTGTGTTGTTGGCGATGGTATAGATGTCCCAGTAGAAGATGTTGGTGCCGTCATCCAGGCGCACCTGCTCGATTTCCGAGCCGCTGGAGCCCAGCATGTCCACAAGAGTGATGCTGTCTCCGGCATTCTCGCCGCCGAAGGTGATGACCACTGTGGAGCTGCCGGGGGCGGCGCGCTGCATGAACACCTCATCGGCGTCATAGCCGTGGATGTTCAGCCGGTCCCAATCGGAATAGTAGCTGCCCCGGTCATTGATGGTGTCGGCGCCATCGCCCTTAGTGAACTCATATGTGTCCGAGCCTCGGCCGCCGATCAGGTTGTCGTTGCCGCTGTCTCCGGCCAGGGTGTCATTGCCGTTGCCGCCATAAAGATCGTCATTGCCGTCGCCGCCGTTCAGCACATCGTTGCCATTGCGGCCATAGAGCAGATTGTCGGCCCAGTTGCCGGTGATCGTGTCGCTATAACGCGAACCGTAGACGTTCTCGATGCTTACATAGGTGTCGCCCTGGGCTTCTCCGCCCAGGCCATAGCCAAGCGCCAGATTGACGGTCACCGCAGATGTGGAGCGCCAGTACTCGACCCGGTCGATGCCGGCGCCGCCGTCCATATGGTCTGCGCCGCGGCCGCCTTCCAGCACATCGTTGCCGGCGTTGCCGAACAGGCTGTCATTGCCGCCCAGGCCGTAAATCGTGTCGTTGCCTGATGTTCCGTTCAGGGTGTTTGAACGGTTGTTACCGCGTAAAGTGGCCATTGGACCTTCCCCAGTACAAGTTGCCTGCCCGCTCAATCGCACTTCGCGGGTCTATGTGATGTGGGCGGACCGTAACCGGGACAGATTGAAACGGCGCAAAGAGAACCGCTAAATACTGGCGCCTGAGATTTACCCCTTGGTAAGGCGCATTCGGCGATACGGCCAGAATCGCCGAAAAGTGGGGTATGGAGGTTGGGCCTAAAATTTTTTTGAACCGGCGCCAAGGAATTGCCGACCTGATGCGTCTTACATTCAGACATGCGCATGGCAACGAGCGATAACGACCTGGCCGAACGGGCCGCAGGCGGCGACAGAGACGCCTTCCGGGTGCTGCTGGAGCGGCACTATGACCGGATGTACAGGCTCGCCTACCGCTTCTCAGGCCGCCATGCCGATGCTGAGGACATCACTCAGGATATCTGCTTGGCGCTGCCGGCCAAACTGCGCTCGTTTAAGGGCTCAGCCCGGTTCACCACCTGGCTCTACCGGGTGGTTTTGAACGCCGCCAAGGACTTCGCGCGCCGCGGTGTCACCGCAGATAGGGCCCATGAGACTTACGCGCAGGTGAGTGCGCTAACCCGGGATGGCGAGGCCGACACGGCCGCGCAGATGGCCTGGGTGTATGAGGCCCTTGGGGCCATGAGCGAGGATTTACGCGCAACAGCCCTTCTGGTGCTGGCCGAGGGCCTCAACCATGCAGAGGCTGCCGAAGTTTTGGAGGTGAAGGAATCCACGGTTTCGTGGCGCATGCACGAGATCAGAAACAGTCTGAAACGTCTGGTGGAAGCAGGATAAATGAGCAACGAACTGGACAAGTTGGAAAAAGCCTTCCGCGATGAAGTCCCGATTCTGCCCCGTGAAGAGGCGCGGGCGCGGGCCATTTCCGCGGCAATGGAACGGTTTGATGAAGAAAATTTGAGTGCCCCCCAAGGAAATCCGGTCGGGGCCCGTCTGAAAGCACAGGGCAACAAATTGTTCGACGCTATCAGACGGAGACAATCCATGACGTTTACAACGGAAAAACTCGGCTACTTCCTCACCGGCGGCGCAAGCATCGCCGCCATGGCGCTGATTGCCATCAACACCGGCATCATCCCTGAACTTGATGAGCGCCAGCGCCTTGCCGGCCTGGTGCAGGAGAGCGACGATGTCGCAAGTTCCGGCCGAGCCGAGCCCAAGGTCTCGGTGAGCGAGGAGGTCAGGAAGACCTTCCGCGATGCGCTGAACCTTTATGACAAGTCCAAGCAGGAGGTGGCGCAGGCGCCGGCCAGCGAGCCGCAGCCCCGTACGGAGGCTGAGAAGCGGACCGCCGCCCCGACTGTGGCCGATTACAATAAATTGGGCGCACAAGCCGTGCTGAGCGAGACCTTGGCAGGTGGCGGCCAGCGTTCCGCAGAACGCCTGGCCATGGCGCCGGTGGCGTCGAGCAAGGCCAAGATGCGGCGCCGGCCCGGCGATGTGGTTTTGCCGCCGCAATATGAAGACCAGGGCCGCGACAGGTTCTCCTCACCTGAGGCCAATCCGGTGAAGGTGGTGGCTGAAGACCCCGTCTCCACGTTTTCCGTGGATGTGGACACGGCGTCCTATGCCTTCCTGCGCGCCTCGCTTAACCGCGGCGTGCTGCCCCAGAAGAACGCGGTGCGCATTGAGGAAATGATCAACTATTTCGACTATGCCTATGAGGGCCCTGATAGCCGCAGTCAGCCGTTCAAGGCGAATGTCGCGGTGATGCCCACGCCCTGGAACATCGAGACCAGGCTGATGCGCATCGGCATCAAGGGCTACGATCTGCCCAAGACCGAGCGCCCGCGCACCAATCTGGTGTTCCTGCTCGACACGTCAGGCTCCATGCGCGCACCCAACAAGCTGCCCCTGCTGCGCTCCTCGTTCAAGCTGCTGCTGAGCAGCCTCAAGGCCGATGACACGGTCTCCATCGTCACCTATGCCGGCCGCGCCGGAACCGTGCTCGAGCCCACCAAGGTGAGCGACAAGGCCAAGATCTTGGGTGCCTTGGACCGGCTCAATGCGGGCGGCTCCACGGCGGGCGCCGAAGGCATCCGCCAAGCCTACCGGCTGGCAGAGCAGAACGCGGTGAAGGACGGCGTCAACCGGGTGATCCTGGCCACGGACGGTGATTTCAACGTGGGCATCACAGACCCTGAGGAGCTTAAGAGCTTCGTTGAGCGCAAGCGCAAGAGCGGCGTCACGCTCTCGGTGCTGGGCTTTGGCATGGGCAACTACAATGATGCCCTGATGCAGACCTTGGCCCAGAACGGCAACGGCAATGCGGCCTATATCGATAGCCTGAACGAAGCGCGCAAAGTTCTGGTGAAGGAGGCCGGCTCCACTCTCTTCACCATTGCCAAGGACGTGAAGCTGCAGGTGGAGTTCAATCCGGCCAAGGTGGCCGAGTACCGCCTGATCGGCTACGAGACCCGCATCCTGAAGCGCGAGGATTTCAACAATGACAAGGTGGATGCCGGCGACATTGGCGCCGGCCACACGGTCACTGCGCTTTATGAGATCACGCCCACGGAAGCCAAGACGCGCCTTGTGGACGGCCTGCGTTACCAGAAGAAGGCGGCCGAAACGGCGGCGGGCAGAGCAGATGCGGGCAGCAACGAGTTCGCCTTTCTGAAGATCCGCTACAAGCAGCCCCAGGGCTCCAAGAGCACCCTGATCACCACCCCGGTGACAGCGGGCGACCAGGCGGGATCAGTAGCCGCAGCCCCTGCGGATGCCCGCTTTGCGGCGGCCGTGGCGGCCTTCGGCCAGCTTCTGAAGGGCGGGCGCTACACCGGCAGCTACTCTTATGATGATGTTATCACGCTGGCACTTGGGGCCAAGGGTGTGGACGAATATGGCCACCGGGCCGAGTTCGTAAACCTGGTCCGCGCCGCCAAGGCGGCCGCCGCGCTCACGCCGCAGAAACGGTAGGGGCGCATTTGCGCGCGCACTGGATCCGCCATCCCTGCTTCCCCTCTCGTCATCCCGGCCTGCGTGGGAATGATGGCTTGGGGTAAAGCAGGGCGCACAACGAAAAACCCCCGGAGCATCGCTCCGGGGGTTCCGGATTCTAGACTAGGCGCCGAAACCTAGTAGTAGTGGCGCATGCACCGGCGGTAGCGGCGCAGGAAGTAGTAGCGGCCTGTGCGGCGCCACTTGCGCTTCCAGTGGCGGCAAGGGTTGCGGTACACGTGGCCACCATAGAAGCCATGGCCGCCATAATAAGGCACGCCGACGGAGAAGCTCCAGCTTCCGGCCTGTGCGGTGGTGGCGGTGCCCGAAAGGGCGGTTACGGTGATGGCTGCTGCGGCTGCGATGCCGAGTACGGTTTTCTTGATCATGGTTCTTTCTCCTTCATGCGGACCCGAGCCCCGTGGCCCGCTGTTGTCCGTGTTGTTGATGCGGGTTATAGGAAACTGGTCCTGAACCAAGTCTGAGCCGGAAATTCACCTGGAGTTCATGTGAATGTGATCGGGCTGAGAGCCACTATTTCTCCTTCATCATTCCCCGCTTTCCGCTTTCGTCATCCCGCGCACTCGGGGAGCCGGGGTGCGGCGGAGTTCAGAGTTCTGCGGCCCTGGGCCCCGGATATTTGCTGCGCAAGTTCCGGGGTGACGTTTGGGGGGAGGCACGCGGGTTTCAGGGGATGGTGCATGGGACGGAACCGAAGGCTTTAGCCTGAGAGGCGGGCGACTGACCGCCGCCGCTGACGCGGCGCGCCCGCGCAGGCGTTTTGCCATAGGCAAAACTGCCGTGAGCGCAATAAACAGAGGGCTGCGAATCACCAAGGCTGCGCGCTTCTTCAGCGACTCTGTAGTCCGTCTTCGAGCTTAGCGGGCTATTGCAGACTTTCCACAGCCTAGTCGTGACACCGAGGTCCAAGCCGTTCGGAGTGGTTGGCTCGTACTTGGCAAGGCACCGTCGCCTTTCGCCCACCAACAGGAACGACCTAGGATGATGCCCTCATGTGATGCAAGGTAAAAGAACATACAGCGAACATACTCATCCTTGTCAAGGACAGTTTTAAAGAAAAATTACCTATAAATGGTGGCATGCTAGGGTGGTCTTCCCCCGGGCTCCTTGAGCCCGGACATCGCCCTCGTGCTGGGCTGGTGGGTGCTGCCAGCGGCTGACCAAAGTGACGTAACCAGCTTGACCGGCGCACGCCTGCGCGTCACGGTTCACGGAATGAACGGCCAGAACGAGATAGCCATGCCCGCCGCTCCTGAAAACGCTGTCCCCGAAACGCTCCGGGCGCACCGCCAGCCATGAAGGATCTTCCCGACGGGCTCAGCCCTTACAAGCGCACGCCGGTGTTTACCGAAGCCTCGGTGCCGGCCGGTCTGTTGAAGGATCATTGCACCAAGGCCGGTGTCTGGGGGGTGATCGAGGTCACCTCCGGCCGGCTGCGCTACACCATCCCGTCGCGCAGTGAGGTTGTGGAGCTGCATGCCGGATTGCGCGGCATCGTGGAGCCGGAAGTTCTGCACCATGTGACGCCACTTGGGGCGGTGGAGTTTTCCGTGGAGTTCTGGCGCTAACGACGGACCGGTGCGGTTTCTTCCACCGTCATCTCTGCGCATCCCTCTCTTGTCATCCCCCGCGAAAGCGGGAATCCAGAGCGTCCGGGCTCAGGGTTTCATTGCCGCTGGGCCCCGGACATTTGCTGGCGCAAATTCCGGGGTGACGGTCAAGAGATGAACCGCACCATGTGCCCGGCGACCTCTTCGCCGGCTTCCAGCAGGATGGAGTGCTTCAACTCCGGCAGGATCACCAGCTCAGCATCGGGCAGGGCCGCGGCGATCTGTTCGTTGAGCCGGGGGTTGCAGCCGCCGTCGAACTCGCCGGTCAGCACCAGCGAACGCGCCGCCACCTCATGCAGCCACGGGCTCATCTCGGTGCCCGCATAGATGCCGAATACGTTGAGGAAGATCTCAGGGTCCGTCTCCACAACCTGTTTCAGGCGCCGGTCCACAATGTCCCGGTGCTCGGCCACGAAGCGGTCCGTGTACCAGCGGTCGATCAGCGTGCCCAGAACCTGCGCGATGCCCTTCTCCTCCATGGCCTTCACCACGGCCCACACCTTGGCGCTGTCATCCTCGGTGCGGAAGGCCGCCGTTGAGAGCAGGCCCAAAGAGAGCACGCGCTCCGGGTAGGCGCGGGCATAAGCCGGGCCGATCATGCCGCCCAAGGAATGGCCGGCAAAATGGGCCTGCTCAATGCCGAGCCTGACGCGCAGGTGCTCAAGATCGTTCACCAGTTCGTCCAGACCAAATTCTCCGTCCGGCCTTGGCGAGGCGCCGTGGCCGCGCAGATCATAGGAGATGCAGGTGAAATGCCTTGTCAGCGTGGGCAAGGCGAAGCGCCAGGTGTCGCGCGCAGCGCCGATGCCGTGGATCAGAAACAGCGGAGGACCGGCACCCTCCACCGTGTGGGCGCAATCGATGACCCGGCTCATTCGGCAGCCACCGCAGGCGTCGGATGAGCAAAATGCGGCATCACCTCCGCGGCAAGATTTTCGATCGCCTCCAGTGTGTCGGCCTGGCTGGCGCCGAAATTGATGTTGAACACCATGCGGTCAACACCGGCTTCTGCATAGGGGCCCAACTTGTCCACCATCTCAGAGGCGGTGCACACCAGAAGGCTCTTGCCAAGCTCTTCGGCCGTCTGCTTGCGGGGCAGGGGGCGGATCATGCCGGCATCCACCAGCCCGGCGCCGGAATAAAGATTGTCGAACCGGCTGTAATAATCGTCGGCGGCCAGGATTTTGGCTTTCTTGTCGGCCTCATCATCGGCCAGGAAGCCGACCCGCGACATGGAGAAGGTGAGGCCTTCGCCCTTCTCGCCCGCCTCGTCCCGGCCCCGGTGGAAGGCATCCACCTGGTCCAGCATGAGCTGATGGTCGCCCGACAGCGGCGTGGTCTGAATGTGAAAGCCGCGCTTGGCCGAATGATAGATCGCCTCAGGGGTCACCGCACCGATCATCATGGGCGGCCCGCCGGGGCGCACCGGACGCGGCATGATGGTGAGCGGCTCAAACTGGTAATATTTGCCGTCCCATGAGACCTCCTCTTGGCTGAGAAGCGCCGTCAGCACGTTGAGGCTTTCATCGAACTTCTCGCGGCTGTCTTCCAAGGGCACGCCGAGGCGGTCCATCTCGAACTTCCAGGCGCCGCGCCCCACGCCGAGCAGCAGCCGGCCTTCGGTCAGGATATCGGCCACCACCAACTCGCCCGCATAGGTGCGCATGTCGTGAATGGGCAGCACTGCCACGGCGGTCATGATCTTGATCTGCTGCGTGGCGCTGGCGATCTTCACGGCGAACTGCAGGGGCGCGGGCAGCATCAGAATGTTGATGATGTGGTGCTCGGTCAGAGTGACCGATTCAAACCCGAGCTGATCGGCCAGAACCGCTTGCTCCAGCATGTCGGCGTAAAGCCGGTCGCCGCCATAGCTCTTGTCGGGATAGTAGGCAGACAGCTGAATGCTGAAATCCATCGCGCTCACCTTCATCTAATTGGCGGATGGGAGTATGGCCTCGATTTTTCTATTAGGAAAACGAATTTATCTGATAAAACTAATAGAGAAATTCGAATTATCTTGAGGTCTTATGAACATCGCCGCCTTCCAGACCTTCCTGGCCGTGGTTGAGACCGGCAACCTCTCCAAGGCGGCCGCTGCGCTCAATGTCACCCAGTCCACGGTGACCACCCGGCTGGATGTGTTGGAGCAGGCGCTGGGCCAGAGGCTGTTGGTGCGCTCGCGCCGCGGGGCCGAGCTCACCAAGGCGGGCTTTGCCTTTCAGCGCCATGCCGAGCTGATGGTCCAGTCCTGGCAGCAGGCGCGCAAGGCCGTGGGCCTGCCGCGCGGCTTTTCCGGGCTCTTCAGCTTCGGCTGCCACCACGATCTTTGGGAGGGGGCGGGCGCCGACTGGCTGGACCAGGTGCGAAAGGCCCATCCGGACCTGGCCTTGGAGACCTGGGCCGGCGACATGGGCGAGATCGGCCGCTGGCTCGGCAGCGGCCTGGTGGATGCGGCGTTCACGCCTGAAGCGCTCACCGGGGCGGATTTGAACGCGCGCGAGGTGATGCAGGACCGGCTGGTGCAGGTTTCTACCGTGCGCCGCCCGGTGCAGGACTGGGACCCGGCCTATATCTACGTGGATTTGGGGCCGGAATTCCGCCGCGCTCATTCCCTTGCCTGGCCGGGCGATGAAACCGCCCACATGACCTTCGGCGCGAGCCGCTGGGCCCTGGACTATCTGTTGCACAACGGCGGTTCGGCCTATCTGCCGGCCCGCCTCTCAGCCCCTCATGTGCGCGAGGCGCGGCTCTTCCCGGTGGAGGGCTCGCCTGAATTCTCCCGCCAGCTCTATTTGGTGTGGCGCAAGCAGAGCGCGGCGCTCTATCCTTGGGTGGAGACCCGGAAAATCGCGCCTTAGGCGCTCGCATCGCCTGACGGAATCTGCAAAACTGCACGCCCACCCAACAGAGGATCACCCCCCAATGCGCATTGCCAAAGCAGACGTCTTCCCGCTCGCCATCCCGTTCAGCGACGGCAGCGCCAAGACCGGGCTGATGCCCGGCAAATGGACCCACTTGCAGATTGCGCTGCTGCGGCTTGAAACCGATGACGGCATTGTCGGCTGGGGCGATGGCTTTTGCTATGTGTGTTTCAAGACCACCGTGAGCGCCATCGAAGAGATGGTGCTGCCCTTGGTGGTGGGTGCTGAGATTGACGATATCCCCGCCTTCAACAAGATGCTGCAACGCCGCCTCCATCTGCATGGCCGCTACGGCATCACGATCTTTGCCATCTCCGCGGTGGACATCGCGCTGTGGGACATTGCGGCCAAGGAGAAGGGCGTCTCGGTGGCTGCGCTCCTGGGCGGGCGTGCCCGCGAGCAGGTGCCGGCCTATGCCAGCCTTGTGCGCTATGGTGAGCCGGGTCTGGTGCGTGAATATTCCGAAAAGGCCGTGGGCGAGGGCTATGATGCGGTGAAGCTGCACGAGATCACCTTGCCCACCATCGAAGCGGGCCGCGCCGGGGTGGGCGAGGCGGTGAAGCTGGTCACCGATGTGAACTGCAACTGGTCGGCTGATGACGCCGCCGAGCTGATGCCCCACATGAAGCGGCTGGGGCTCTATTGGGTGGAAGAGCCTCTCTTCCCGCCCGACAGTGAAGCGGCACTAGGCGCTTTGGAGGCCGAACATGGCGTGCCCATCGCCAGCGGCGAGAATGCCTGCACGGCCGTTGAGTTCGCCCGCACCATCCCGGCCATCACCTACACTCAGCCCAGCGTCACCAAGGTGGGCGGCATTTCGGAGATGGCCGCGATCTGCGACATGGCGGCAGAGGCCGGCAAGGTCATCATGCCCCACTGCCCCTATTTCGGCCCGGGCTTCTGGGCGAGCGCGCAGATCATGGCGGCCAAGCCGAACGCGGAGATGTTCGAGATGCTCTATATCGAGGCGGACGCCTGGCTCGACCCCACCATCCCGCTGCCCAAAGACGGGATGATCACGATCCCGGACAAGCCAGGCCTTGGCCTTGAACCGGACCCCGCCGTGATGAAGCGCTACGCGGCGTGAACCCATGGGGCTCCGCGTGGAAACGTTTCATCTGGCCGACGATGGCCATGTACCCAACCATCCAGATTACCCGCTGCTGGCCTACCATGGCGCGTTCCTGGGAGCGGGCGTTGAAGAGGTGGTCGGCGCGTTCAGCGCAAACGGCTGGCACGGGGCCTGGGTCAACGGGATCTTTCCCTATCACCACTACCACGCCAGATCCCATGAGGTGCTGGCCAATGTGGGGCCGGCGGTTGAGGTACAGTTCGGCGGGGCCTGCGGGCCTGTACTCACATTCGAGACCGGCATGGCGGTTGTCATTCCGGCCGGCTGCGGCCATTGCCGGGTCTCGCAACCGGCGGGCCTTACGATCGTTGGTGCGTATCCGCGGGGGCAGGAGAGCTGGGACCTGAAGCGAGCGGACAATCCATCCGATTACGCCAAGGCAAAGGCGGAGATTGCAAAGGTGGCGCGGCCGCAGAGCGATCCTGTGGCTGGTCCGGGCGGACCGCTGCTGGAGCGTTGGGTTTAACAGTGTCCGCACGGTGCAATTAGGCACCTTGAGTTGTCGGTTGGCGTTACATCGCCTCCGAAACGCCTGCCCTCAGCCGCCTTCCGCTTTGGATCGTTTTCGCGCGTCGCAGACCGAATTCCACAATGTCCGTCATATGTCAAAAACGCCAAGACGGCGCAATTCGCCCGAAGGATGGCCATGACCTCAACGGGTGTTGACCTGGATCTGCACGCGTTGCGAATATTTCTTCCATCTCGACTGTCACACCATCGGTATCAAGACAGCTTCTCCAACAATCGCTTAGCTTCCACTAGATCTGGAATGGTTTGACCTTCGGTGAACCAATTGAAAATGCGATTGAGTATAGCGTGAGCTTCGCCGTGGTGGTCCCGACCAAGGCAAATTTTCGCGTAACTCTTCGTCGCGCGAAGCTCTAGCAATTTTGCTTCCCGACTGTTTGCCAATCTAACCGCGTCCAGGAGGAGCTTCTTTGCGCCTTCGAAGCCGCATAGGCCCAAATCGTGGCGCAATTCGCCACTGATCCGCCAGACTTCTGGCTCAAACCATCCCTCCTCGTACGCATCGATCAGATCGCGTGCCAGTTCAATTGCCTTCAGAGCCTCAGCATGCGCACCGAGCGCGGCATGCGCTTGCGCCAACCATGCATAAAACATCGGGCGCCAACGAACGATGTTCTGTTCTTCGTATCCTGCAATGCCCTTATCAATGGCTTCTATTGCCTCTTCGTGTCTACCTTGCATGAAGCGCAATCTTCCGAGAGCTGCGAGGGCGAAGGCTTCCCAGAAGGGTAGCTTTCGACCGGCGGTGAGAGCGACCAGCTCTGCAACGCCTTGTTCAAGCATTCGCTTGTCGCGGCACAGCGCAGGCAGAAGTGCTCCCGCAAAAGCCAGCGTTTGTCCGAGTGTATTCGCGTGGCCCAACTGTCGGCCTTCATTCAGGGCCACCTTGGCTTGCGCTCTGGCTTGATCGGGGAATCCAGAATACCAAAGACTGACAACCTGAAAACTGAGACTCGCAATGCGACCGTCCTGGCCATATGTGTACGCCATCGATCGATGCAGCCCTGGATCATAAAGAGCCAACGCCCGTTCGGTGTATGCTTTGGCATGCACAGGGTCACCCGTCATAATCGCACACACGGCCAAGGTCCGTTCGCCTATCAATCTTGGCAATGGATCTTGCTGAGTTTGAGCCAAGCGCCGAATTTCTGCGCCAAGTTCTTGTGCTTTGGAAAGCGGCCCCGACACATAGTGGAAAATATAGCGGGCGAATAACACGGGGAAAATCAACGGTGTTTTGCCAATCTTCTTCTGTAGCTTGAGCGCTCTCGTAACCGTGCCTTCAACCTCTGGCGCGGCATGTCCAATCGCCGCAATCAGAGCCCTTGCAAGCTCGATACAAAGCTTGAACTCAAGCTCGTCCCTTGGGCCGTTTTTGGGCAAAGTGCTTATCAGTTCGAGCGCGCAATTGACGTGCGCCACAGCTTCGAGATCGGCGGAGCGCGCTGATGCTGTCTCGGCTGCCTGTTTCCAAAAATCGACGGCTCGGTCTGTCATACCGGCTCGTGTGTAATGGTGCGCAATTATCTCGGGCTGCGTCGCCGAGAACTCCTCTTCAAGAGCCTTGCCGATTCGACGGTGCAACAGTCGGCGCTTGCTAACCAGTAAGCTTTCATAAGCAGCCTCCTGAACCATCGCATGTTTGAAGACGTAGAGTTCCTTAGGCGGGTGTCCCCGACGGAATATGAGCCCTGATTTCACTAACTGTGAAAATGAATTTTGAAGTTGCTTGGCCGACTGGGGCGATAGGGCTGCCACTAGACTGAATGCGAACTCCCGCCCAATCACGGCTGCAAGCTGCGCAATCTCCTTCGCCCTTGTAAACCGGTCAAGCCGGGACATCAGCGAGTCCTGAAGCGTGTTTGGAATAGCAAGCGCGAACGCAGGGTCGCTTAAGCGAGACTTACTCTCTCCGGGGCTTTCAAAGCCCGGCTCCAGGACGGCCTTGGTCAATTCTTCGACAAAGAGCGGTACGCCATCGGTCTTAGCCACAATTTGGTCTATCAAGCCTGCCGGCAAGTGCTTGTCGCGCGCCACGTTCTTGGCCAGACTCTCTGTTTGTAGTCGTGTTAGCCGACTGAGCGCGAGCGAAGTCGCATTTGCAAATGACGTCCAAGGACACTCGAACTCCGGTCTAAAAGTGACCACGAGGAGCACTGGCAATTGCGCAGAGGCGTGTGCAATCAAAGTCAGCAGTTCCGTTGTCGTGGGGTCGATCCAGTGCGCATCTTCCACCACGAAGAGCACAGGCTTGGTGTTGGCCATTTGCTGGAGCTGCTTCACGAGCGCGTTCAGCGTCGAATGCTTCTGCTCTTTAGGGGATTTGTTTAGCAGTGCCGAACTTTCTGGCTCTGAGATTGAGAGAAGTGCCGCGATGAGGGATAGGGCCTCAGAGGTGGCGTGGGGGCTCAGATCAAGAAATCGCCGAAGCTTGGCGAGCTTCTGCGTGGTGCTTTCCTGTGAACCAATATCTGCGGAGAATGTGAGTTGTCGAATAACAGGATACAACGCGCTACTCGTATGATGTGGCGAGCATTGGAGTCGGATCCGATTATATGAGTCTGCTACCAACTCCTCGCGAAACGCGTGCAGGATCCGAGATTTCCCAATTCCTGCCTCACCGGAGAGCATCACCAGTTGTCCTTCTCCCTGGCTAGCCGTCTGCCATTGGTCACGCAGAAGGGCCACCTCCTGTTCCCTTCCTACAAATTCGGGTAGCCTCGAGGGGTGAGTTGCCTCAAACCGGCTTTGCGCAGATCTTTCGCGGACAGCGCACCACGCGCCAACTGCTTGGTCGAAGCCTTTGAGGGTCTGTGGACCCAAATCGCTGAACTCAAACAGCGTGTCGACAAGTTCATGGGTGGCGTGCGAGACGACAACTTGTCCTGGTTCGGCGACAGCCTGAAGTCTGGCGGCCAGATTTGGCGTCACGCCAGTTACGGCCTCTTCTTGCGCGGCGCCTTCGCCGATCAAATCACCCACCACGACCTGCCCGGTGGCGATCCCAACCCGACACGATAAGGAGACCCCCGGAATGGGCTCCAGTTTTTCTATCGTTTGGGCAATCTCTAGGCCCGCCCGCACTGAGCATTCGACATCGTCCTCATGGGCGTTTGGGTAACCAAAATAGAGAACTACACCATCACCGACGAACCTTCCCAAGTGTCCATGATGCAGCAGCGATATTCTTGCCACAGCGTCTTGATAATGACGGAGAATGTCGCGCATTTCTTCTGGGTCGTGGCGACGGGAGAGCGCTGTTGAGCCAACTAAATCAACGAATGCAACTGTGAGCTGGCGCCGCTCAGCTTCGCGCCTGAATGTTTTGGAGGCGCTTGATTCTGGGTCCGAACTCGCTAACTCTGAGATTGCAGCGTGAAGCTTCTTACGCGGACCCAAAGGCAGACCAAGTTCTTTCAAGTTCTCTTCATTGAGATGCGGCAATAGGCCGAATTCGATCTCGTTCTCCGCAAAAATTCTGATGTATTTGCTGAGTCCCAGGTCGGTCAAAAATCGGCTTACATCTACATCCATGCAGCCTCCGCATCTTCACCGCCACAATCATGAAGGCAAGCTCGTCAATTGCCAAGCTCTTCGTCTTGGTTGCGCTCTTCAACTGGAGGTCCGACTAATCCCAACATTCACTCGCCTGCTGGGACCGGCCGCCTGAGCTTCAACCCGCCACCCGCGCCATCTCCTGCGCCGCCGCCTCAACCCCGCCGGCGGAGAATGGTGCGCCCAGGCGTGTCAATGCCAGCTCGACCGCCCCCAGAACCCCGAGGATCATGGGCGCGTTCACGTGGCCCATATGGCCGATGCGGAAGGCGTTCACCGTCTGCCCGAGGCCGATGCCGAGGGTCACGTCCAGCTCGGTTTCGCACAAGGCGCGCATGGCGTCCGCGTCAAGATCGCCCGTCAGGATGGTCGTGACGCTGTCCGACCGGGCGGCCGGGTCGATGATGTTGAACTCAATCGGCCCCGTCTTGCCCCAATGGGCCACCGCGGCGCGCACGCCGTCGGCGATCATGCGATGGCGGGCATAGACGGCCTCCAGCCCCTCCGCCATGATCATGTCGAGCGCCTGGCGCAGGCCGAATAGGTGCTGCACCGGCGCGGTGCCGGCAAAAAGCTGGTAGTAGCGTTCCGGATTGGCCCGGGGGGTCCAGTCCCAATAGGCGCTGCGGCAGCCGTTCTCGCGGTGCGCCGCCATGGCTTTCTCATTGGCAAACACAATGCCGAGGCCCGGCGGTGTCATCAGGCCCTTCTGGCAAGCGGAGACCGTCACATCTACACCCCAAGCATCCATGTTGAATGGCACACAGCCCGTGGCCGCGATGCAGTCGACCATGAGCAGGGCCGGATGGCCGGCCGCATCCATGGCCCGGCGGACCGCCGCAATGTCGTTCCAGACGCCTGAAGAGGTGTCGATCTGCACCACCATGACGGCCTTGATGGTGTGCTCCTTGTCGCTGCGAAGACGGGCCTCGAGCGCATCCGGATCCACGCTTGAGCGTTTCGGCGCATAGAGGGTTTCAACCTCCAGCCCCATCCGTGCGGCAATCTCGCCCCAGCCCGGCGCGAACATGCCCGATTCCAGCACCAAAACACGCTCACCGCCGCCAAACAGGTTGATCAGCGCCGCCTCCCAGGCCCCATGGCCGTTGCTCATGTAGATGAACGCCTCTCCCTCAGTGCCGGCAATCCTTTTCAAGTCCGGATAGAGCGAATAGGTGAGATCGATCAGCGGACCTTCATAGATGTTCACCGCCGGGCGGTGCATGGCCCGCAACACGTCGTCGGGAATGACTGAGGGACCGGGGATGGCAAGGAAGTGGCGGCCGTGATCGAAACGCATGGAGGGAACTGCCTTGGAGAAGAGTGGTGTGATGCTGCCATATAACAGCGCCCGCCGCGCCTGTCAGTGGGTGTGTGGAGGGTCTGGCGGTTTTCTTTGATCCCGCAGCAAGAACCAATCAACCTTGCGCGGGATGAAGTGGTTATTGGCGTCGCGCTCCCACAGCGGCGTGTGGTGATCGCCAACCACCAGAATGTCCGTCGGTGGAAGCGACGGCGATGCGGCAATATGGTTCACCTTGGCAAACACATCGAGCCAGAGTTCGCTCAGCTCGCAAACGGTCTTGTTGGCGATCTCGGCGCCCGCCGTGCCACACCTCAAAGGGCCGTTGTGTTTGGGCGCATAGGGGATGTGGCTGTTCAAGGTGAGCCAGTAGACCATTTTGGGCTTGGCATCGTTTTCAAGCAGCTTGTCGCGCACCACATGCGCCACCTCCACATCGCACAGTCCAATGAAGACCGTGCCGCAGCGCCCGGTCAGCCGGTGCCCGTCATCCTTCACCAGCTCATCGAGGAAGTTGAGCTCGGTGAAGCCTATGGAAGGATACCACAGGTCACGCTGGAACATGTGGAAGGAGCGGCCGTGATAGGCAATCGTCTCATAGCCCTCGTCCGCCAGGCGGCGGGGCAGGCAGCGCTGCTCGCCCTCGCCCAGATAGTTCAGGAAACTCCCCCACTTGCCGCACAACTCGCGGGACGTGGCTCCTGTCGTGGAGCCCGCATAGGGGCTGACGCCGCCTGTCAGGCGATACCGGCCTTGGGGCAGATTGGCGCTCAGAGCGTTTTCAAAAAGAGCACGCATGTTCGGTTTCGCAATGGCGCCTAAACCTTCCACCATCACAATGAGCAGGTTCTTGCGTTCCGCCACGATCGCCTCTGGGCTGAGTTGCGTCTGCTTCATCGCGCTGTCGAATGCCGGTACCGACTTGCTTGAATAAGGATAGCTGAAGGTCCAGTCGCCCCAGGTGATGGCGGCAACGATTGCGAGCGCGGGCAGGCAGGAGGCGGTGCGGAAGCTTTGGCGGTGCTTGACAACGATCCAGGCTGCCACCGCACTGGTCGCCACAACGACCAGGAAAATGGAGATGTAAAGTATCGACGCAGTGAGATCGAGCGAACTCATGAACTTCAATGAACTGAGCGCAACATCGAACGGCATGTGAAACGCGTGCATGATGATGACCGTCAGGTCGTAAGTGCCGGCCAGGATGAAAACGCTCCAGCCGACCCAACGCGGCGTGAACAGAGCCACGATGCCGGCCAGCAGATAGGTCATCGATGCCACCGGCCGTGCCGCCATGTACCAGGGGCTCAAGGAGAGAAAAACGATGTTTGGAAGGATCGCCACGGCAAAGGCCATTAAGATGGAAGGCCGTGATAGGATTCCAGCTGCAGTGTCAGACGCTGCAGCACAGCGCAGTGCTTTGGACAAAGTCATGTTGCCACCTCGACATATCCAAAAGCACGCTGGTTTCTTAGGCCATGAGCCTTAAGACTTTACCAACTTGGCCGGTTCAATCGGCCATTCCCGCTATGAGTTTTTGGGGGCAGATTTGAGGCGCAGCGCGCCCGGTCCTTCTATCTGAACAGATAGATCGGGCTCGACCACGCCTGATAGCCATCCTCGGTGGTCACGCAAACCCATAGAGGGTTGTCGCCCGTCTGCTCCAGCTTGATGGTTCGTGTTGCACTCAACTCGCGCGCCAGGCGACCGCCGGGCAGCCGGAACGCCCAAAGCTTGCGCTCAAGCCCGCCGGCCTCAAGACTTGTGTCCTCATAACCGATATCTGCCAGAGCCAGGCTCAGATCGCCGCGGTTGGTGGTGATGTCGAGCGTGCCGTCTGCGCTGTCCAGCCAGGCATCGAACCCCATGAAGTTGCCGGTGGTGATGGTGTCGAACAGAACCGACCGGGCCCCGCTCTGCGCCAACTGGCGCTCAGGGTTCCAACGGTTGATGGTTTCAAAGCCGGTGAGGGTGGCATCTGAGAACACGGCGCGTCCGCGCCAGGCCGTATCGCGCCCGCGCCCGCGATATTCCGCACCGCCCCACAGAACCCGCACCCGCTCGCCCAGGTCGTCCTCAGAGTAAGGCCGCAGCACGTCAAGCACCTCGGTTCCGTTGCGCACCTCGATGCGCTCAATCCCCGCATGGGCCAGAACCTGAAAGGAGAGCTCAACCTCGTCAGCGCTGGTTTGCACGATGTCGCCCATCATGGCCGTTTCGGCGGCGTGGGTCGGCGTATCGGGCACGGCTTCGGGATTGCGCTCAAACAAGGTGCTGCCGCCGGGAAGGGCCACCGACACCTCCATATGCATGCGGCATCCCGTGGTGGCGTAATGGTGGCGCCGCCTCTGGGCCTCGAAAATGGCGTCCCGGTCGTTGCTGTCGGTCAGAAAACAGGTGAGCCCGCCATAGGCCCCGAAGGTGGAGGCGCCCGGATAGCTTGCGCCGGGGCGCCCTTTGTGGCCGTCGCTGTTGGCCACCACGCCCACCCGGCGCCCCAGGGGGAAACCGTCTGTCAGGATCCACTCAAACGTGCCCCAGGCCGAGTGGATCTCCACGGCCGTTTCCAGTCTGGCATCATGATCGTAGTGGATGTTGGCGTAGCGCCCACCCACATGGGCGTAGATCACGCAGTCTTCATCATCCAGGGCGCTGTAGAGATCGGTGAGTGTGTGGGCATCGGTGCCCATCTCGCTGCGGTCTTCCAGAAGTGCGTGCGAACAGCGGCGGATCTGGCGGCCTTCGGTGCGGAAGAACACGTTATGGTCGCCGCCAATGGCCGTGTTGCCCGACCATTCATAGCCCGGAAAGGCGGTGAAGCGCCCAGGCTCATCCACCTCGGCCGTCACCTCGTTCAGCCGGGCCCAGAACTCGGCATTGATCTGGAAATCGTTGCCCTGGTGGGCGGACACATCAAGGAAGGCCTTGTTGCGGGCAAAATCGAAATAGCTTTCGATGGAGTTCACCCCAACCGTCTCGCCGGTCTGGCCATGCAGGTCGCCCCAAAAGCCCGCCACAGCGCTGGCCTTGATCACCAACGGCCCGGCCTCGGCCACCTGAACCCCGTCAACCTCCACGGCGATCGTCAGTGTGCCTTCGTCTGCAACGTCGAGGTTCTCAAGGCTCATGGCCCGGTCACTGGGCGCGTAATCGAACTCCAGGTCCAGGCCGTTGACCGTGAGCGAGGGGAGAAGCCTGACCCTGCCGCCGGCCAGGTTGGTTGGGTTGCCCCAGGCATCTTCCGCCTTCAGGCCCAGATGAAACGCCTCGCCCGGGCGCCGCAGCGTGGGCAGCACCGCTTTCCAGACGGCCGCCTTGCCCGCTACGACGGGAACCGAGAACTGCTCGTTCAACGGCAGATAGTTGCCGGTGGCCTGAACGTCCGTGGAGACGCGGAACTCATAGCCGCCCTCAGCAAAGGTCTGCATCAGCATGCCGGGCGAGCCTTGGCTGGTGTCGCCGAAGAGGATGGTGATCGTATCGCCTTCCGACAGATATCCGCCCCTGAGCTCGGCCGTCACCGCCAGGTTCCAGGGCCTCTGGCCGTGCGGGCCGATGGTCAGGCGGATCGAGCCTTCTCCGCTGCAGCTGGCGCTCAGATAGCCCGCCTTGGTGGGATCGGTGGTCTGCGGCTTGGCCGCATCGGAGATCATGCGGAAACACACCCGGATGCCGCCGGTGTCGTCCAGCCCGATCTTGCCGGCGGTGTAGCGCAGAACAAACGACTTATGGGTTCTGACCTCAACCGGCCCGAGCGGTTCAATCACCGCCGAGCCGTAAAGCGCGGCATCATCGCCGGAGCGCACAGACGGTGCGTTGTCGCCCACCAGGTCGCGGGGAATGGAGCCATGCCAGTGTTCGGGTGTCAGCAAGATCAGTCCTCCCAGATTTGAAGCCGGTGCGGCGGCTATGGACACGTTTGGTAAAACTATGTAGTTTTAACCGATCTTGCAACCTCAACGTAAGAGATATCCGATGGGAGGAGACAATGACCTTTATTGATCGTCGTGCCGTTTTGGGGGCTGCGGTGGCCGCAGCCGCGGTTTTGGGCGGGCTTGGCGTTGCCAAAGCCGAGTATCCTGAGAAGCCGGTAACCCTCGTCATTCCCTACAAAGCCGGTGGCAGCACCGAGACGATGGCCCGGGTCTATTCCAAAGCTCTGGCCAAAGAGCTGGGCGCCAACGTTGTGGTGAAAACCCGCCCCGGCGCCGGCGGGGCAGTGGGCGCCTCAGAGGTGGCCGCGGCCAAGCCGGACGGCTACACGCTGCTGTTTGCCGCCTCCACCTCGCTCATGTGGCCGCCGCTCACCCAAAAGGTCTCCTATGACCTGGACAGCTTCATCTATGTGGGCCAGATCACCGAGTATCAGCAGGCCATCGTGGCCAAGGCCGATGCCCCGTTCAACACCATGGCCGAGCTGATCGACCATGCCAAAAAAAAACAATCTGAACTTTGCCGACCAAAGCGCGATGTCACGCTCCTACATCAATTTCATCGGCGGTCAGGAAGGGGTGAAATGGACCGGCATCCCCACCAAGGGCGGCGGTGAGATGGTGCCGTTCCTGCTTGGCGGCAAGATCGATTTTGCCTGGTCCGGCGGCATCCACAACCGCTATGGCGACAAGATGAAGGTTCTGGCCTCCATGAATGCCGGCCGGCTGCTGGGCTCGCCCGACATTGCTTCGGTCAGCGAAAAATATGGTGTCTCCATGCCCAGCCAGGCGGTGATCGTGGTGCCAAAAGGCACGCCTGATGCGGTGGTCAGCAAGCTTGAAACCGCCATGGAAGCCGCCACCAAGGACAAGGATTTCGGCGATCTTGTCACCAACAAGCTGAAGTTCCCGGTCAAGTTCGTTGGCTCAAAGGCGCTGCAGAACGACATTGCCAAAACCGTTGAGGGTCTGAAGCAGGTCATCGAAAAAACCAAGTGACCAACGCCGAGAACGACGATGACGCGCGCGCAGCCGGGCGCGGCGTCGACATCGCCGCCGGACTGTGTCTGGCGGCCTTGTCGCTCTTTGCGCTTGTCTGGCTGATCCCCACGCACACTCAACCGGCTGACAGTCAGTTCGATGTGGCGCCGGGCTTCTTCCCGAACCTTGCCGCCGGAGCGGTTCTGCTGCTCTCCGGCTTTCTGCTGCTGCGCCGCTGGCGCCAGGCGCCGGGCGGTGAAGGCGGCGGGCGTATTGTGTTTGAGCTGGCGCTGTGGAGCGCGCTCGCCATCGCCATCATGCTAGCGCTCTCTCACATCGGCTTCCTGGTGATGGCCCCTGTGGTGATTGCCGGGGCCATGCTGTTTGCCGGCAACCGCAACTGGTGGCTGATCGGCGCCATGGCCATCTTCTTCCCGCTGCTTGTAGAGACGGCGGCCTGGCTGATCTTCACCGTAGATCTGCCATGATCGAGAGCTTGCTTGCCGGCTTTGAAGCCGCGTTCACGTTGGTCAATCTGGCCTTCATTGCCGCCGGCATCACGCTGGGCATCCTGATCGGCGCCATTCCGGGGTTGGGCAGTGTCACGGCGCTCGCCATTCTCATCCCCATCACCTTCTACATGTCGCCCCTGCCGGCGATTGCCTTCCTCGTGGGCGTCAACAAGGGGGGCACCTCCGGCGGGGCCATCCCCGCCATTTTGCTCAACTCGCCGGGCACGCCCGAAGCGGCGGCTTCGGCCTTTGACGGCTATCCCATGACCCAGCGCGGCGAGGCCAAGCGGGCGATGAAGTTTGCGCTCTATTCTTCGGTCACCGGCGATATGATCTCCGATGTGCTCCTCATCGTGCTGGTGGTGCCGTTCGCGGCGGTGGCTCTGCAGTTCGGGCCTTTGGAGTACACCGCCATCCTGCTCTTTGCCTTCTCGCTTCTTGCCGGCATTTCCAGCAGTTCGCCCACCAAGGGCCTCATCGCCATTTTCGCCGGTGTGTTCTGTTCAACAATCGGCCTTGACCCGGTCGACAGCACCCAGCGCATGACCTTCGATCAGGTCAATCTCTATGACGGGCTCTCCATCTCGGCGGTGGCCATCGGCGCGTTGGCGCTTGCCTCCGTGGTTGAGCAGATGTTCGATCTAAGGCGCGGCAACGGCCAGGCCAAAGAGGTTAGGCAGGCCACCAACAAGGGCGCCACGGCTCTGCCCATCGGCGAGTTCTTCTCGCACTGGAAAACCATCGGCCGATCCGCCCTGGTCGGCTCCGGCGTCGGCATGTTGCCGGGCTTAGGCGTCACCCTGGCGGCGTTCCTGAGCTATGGCGCCGCCAAGCGGGCATCGGCCGAACCGGAGAGCTTCGGCAAGGGCAACCCCGAAGGCATCATCGCCACCGAAGCGGCCAACAGCGCGGTTGTGGGCGCCAACCTGGTGCCGACCATCGCCCTCGGGGTGCCGGGCAACATTGCGGCGGCCCTTCTGATCGGCGCCTTCATCATCCACGGCATCGTGCCGGGGCCCTTCATGATGACAATGCACGGCGAGCTGATCTATGCCCTGTTCGCCTCCATGCTGATGGCCAACGGCGTGCATCTGATCATCGGCAAGCTCGGCATTCCGCTGTGGAGCCTGGTGGCCAAAACCCCCAAGTCGGTCATCCTTCCGCCGGTTTTGATCTTGTGCATCGTGGGGGTCTACCTCCCCGGCCAATCCCTCTTCGACGTGGGCATCATGCTGGCCTTTGCCGGCATTGGCCTTGCCATGCGCCGGTCCGGTTTTCCGGTGGTGTGCCTGGTGATCGGCTTTCTGCTCGGCGGCATGCTGGAAACCTCGCTGCGCCAGTCCTTGCTGCTCCACAAATCAGATTTGTCGGCTATGCTGGGCAGCCCCATCGCGCTTGCCTTCCTGGTGCTCACCGCACTCGTTCTGGTGCGCGCCTTCAAGCGCCCATCGAAAGAGGCCCCATGAGCACTGCAGCCAGCCGAAAACCCGATCCGCAGCAAGCTGCCGTGGCAGAGGCCTTGGCCGCAGCCATGCGCGAGGCCTCGCAGAGCCCCCAACGCACCAAGCGCAGCGCGGCCCGCCTGGCGATTGCCGCGGCGATCCGGGGCGGCGTGCTGCGGCCGGGCGATTATCTGCCGCCGGAGGTCTGGCTGACCGAGATCCTCGGCGTCAGTCTGGGCACGGTCCAGGCCGCCTTGCGCCAGCTGCAGCAAATGGGCGCCATCGTGCGCCGGCGCGGCGACGGAACCCGGGTCGCCTCCGGCGAGCCCCTGGGGCGCGATATCTGGCACTTCCGCTTTGTGGACAAGACGTCCGGCCATCCGTTGCGCATCTCCAAGGAACACCTGTGGATCGACCGGGTGCGCGATGAAGGCGAATGGACGGCATTTCTGGGCGGGAAGGCCGACTATGTGCGCATCCGCCGCCGGGTCACTCTGCAGGACGGCACCAAGGTGGGCGCTGAGATGTTTCTCAGCGCGGCCGCCGTGCCGGGTCTGGAGGCGGTGGACCCTCAGGAGCTGGATATGGTCAACATCCGGCCCTATCTGGAAGAACAGTTCGGAGTGGCGGCCACCACCGCCAGCCATCTGGTGCAAACCGCCTTGATCGATGCGCCTTCGGCCAAGTTTTTCGGCCTGGCGCCAGGCCTTGAGGTGCTGGAAATCCACGCCCGAGCGCTGACCACAGATCAGGCGCCGGTGTATTTCCAGCGTATTCTGGTGTCTTCAAGCCGATGTGGCCTGTTAATCTGACGTCTGTTTTGAGGTGCTGGCCTCAGCGCGGCCCATGCTTGCCGCGCTGCCAAGGCGCTCCGGCCACTCGATTTCGCCGCTGCCCGGCCCGCCGATCTTTCGCGAAACCCCCACCTTGACCTTCCACATGCCCAAGCCCAGGCTCAGTTTGGTGTCCTTGTCGTAGGCAAACCTCAGCTTTGCGCCATCCCTGAGATCAAGGTTCCAACCACTGGTCGCGGGGCGGAAGGCTTGCGGCTGCCCACTGGGCGCTTCGGGCGAGGCGGCGGTTTCCGGATAAGAAAAATCGACCGGCGCCCGGGCCACGTGTTTGGGGGCAATATGCCTTGGCACGATGTTCTGTGGCGCGGTCCGCGCTGGAACATCTTCATCGTAAAGCTGGCCCTTCAAGCCCAGGACCGGTCCGGCCGCGTGGGCGCTCCCAACACCGCAGCACAGCAAAACACTCAACGACAACGAGGAAACGCGCATGACACTCTAACAGCTGCCGGCGCCCCTGGCGCCACTTACAGCTTGAGTGTGTGCCAGCATGATGAATCCCGGGTTAGCGCGCATGGTTAATTTTGCTTGAACAGGCTTGCCGCACGCCCGCCGGAATGATCTATGGTGACCGCTATGACGGCTGCATCCACCACCCTTGTCCTTGGCGGCGCCCGGTCCGGAAAGAGCACCTATGCGGAGGGCCTGGCCAAGGGCCATGACGGCCCGCTCATCTATATCGCCACCGCGGAGGCCTATGATGGCGAGATGAGCACGCGCATTGCCGCCCACGTGGCCAGGCGAGGTCCGGCCTGGCAAACGGTGGAGGAACCCATCGAGCTTGCGGGCGCGATTGCCGAAGCCGCGACGTCGGGGTGTTTTATCCTGGTGGACTGCCTCACCCTGTGGCTCAGCAACCTTGTGTTGGGCGAGCATGACATCGCGGCCCACACAGAGCGTTTGCTTGCCAGCGTCGCTGGCTGCGACGCCTCTCTGGTGCTGGTGTCCAACGAGGTGGGGCTGGGCATTGTGCCGGAAAACGCCCTGGCCCGCCGCTTCCGTGACGAGGCCGGTATTCTCAATCAAAAGATCGCAGCGGTCTCCGAGCGGGTGGTTCTCGTCACTGCCGGCCTGCCGCTGCAGCTCAAATGAAGAGCCAGATCACTGTTGGCGCGCCAATCAGAAAAATGAAGAGCCCCAGCATCAGATAGTAGAGCTGCAGGGCCTTGCGGACGGTGCCGCCGGAAAGGCTCTTGGCTCCGTCTCCCATATAGGGGAGATCGTTGGTTTCGCCGCCATACGCGCGGGGGCCGCCAAGCGCCACGTCCAGGGCGCCGGCCATGGCCGCCTCGGGCCAGCCGGCATTGGGCGATGAATGTTTGGGGGCATCGCGCCACATGGCGCCCCACGCCTTTGCCGCCCGCGACGGGCTGACGCTCAGCGTTGCCAGGGTGAACAAGAGCCCCGTCAGCCGCGCCGGCACCAGGTTCACCAGATCATCCAGTTTCGCCGAGGCCCAGCCGAACGCGCCATAGCGCGCGTTGCGATAACCCACCATGCTGTCGCATGTGTTGATGGCCTTATAGAGCGCTGCCCCCGGCAGGCCGCCGATCATCATCCAGAAGGCCGGGGCCACGATGCCGTCGGATGTATTCTCCGCAAGGCTTTCGATGGCGGCCTTGCTCACCCCTGTTTCATCCAAGCTCTTCGTGTCGCGGCCCACCAGATGGCTAACTGCCTCGCGCCCGCGGGCGATTTCGGCATCGAGCTCATCGGCCACATGCTGAACCCGCTCGCCGAGCTCTTTCTGGCACAAAAGGCTGGTGGCGATCATGGCTTCCAAGATCCAGCCATAGGTGAGCAGGCGCACCAGACCCATCAGAGCGACCGTGATGACGCCGACCACCGTCAGAACACAAGCCAGCATCACAAAACCCTTGAGGCGGCGCCGGCCGTCCGGCTCATCCGGCCGGTTCAATTTTGCCTCCAGCCTGGAAATGAGACTGCCAATCCACACCACCGGATGGCCGAAGCGCGGCACCAACCAATCCGTGTAGCCCAGCCGGCGCTCCAACAGCAGGGCGAGCGCGGTGGCCAGGAGGGATGTCTGGAAAAAAGACACCCCGCCTCACTCGGCCGCTGTGGCGATGGACAACAGCAGGTCCAGATCCACAGCGTGCTCAAGGTGCTCGGCGAGCGCATCCAGACTGGCCTCAACCGAAGCCAGATAGCTGGCGCCGCCGCCGGTGGTGCCCAGTGTCGCAAGATAGGCGGCTCTGAACGGGTCTGAGGCGAAAAGCCCGTGCAGATAGGTGCCCTGGACCTGGCCATTCTGAGATACGGCACCCTCAGGCGCGCCATCAAGGGTGGCGAAGGCGCGGGCGTTGTCTGGCCCTTCGGTGCGCCCGATATGCATTTCATAGCCCGTCATGGCCTCGCCGGTGGCCAGATGCACCGCCGAAGCGCGGGTGAGCGACTTATCGGGCGTCAGCCGGGTTTCCACATCCAAATGGCCAAGGCCTTCCACGCTGCCCGCCGGGCCCTCGATGCCTTCAGGGTCGTGCAGCATGCGGCCCAGCATCTGATAGCCGCCGCACAGGCCCAGAACCTGCCCGCCGCGGCGGATATGGGCTGCCAGATCGATCTCCCATCCCTGGGCGCGAAAGTCCCGCAAATCGCTCACCGTGGCTTTGGAGCCGGGGATCAGCACCAGGTCCGCATCGCCGGGCAGGGCATTGCCCGGCTGGATGATCTCCAACGTCACGTCCGGCTCCAGCTTCAGCGGGTCCAGATCGTCGAAATTGGCGATGCGGGAAAGCCGCGGCACGGCGATCTTGATCATGCCGGTGCCGGACGGCACCGTCTCCTCAAGCGCCACTGCATCTTCGGCCGGCAGGCACGCTGCGCCCGCGAAGTGGGGGATGATGCCCGCGCACGGGATCTTGCAGTTTTCCTCAAGCCAGCGCTTGCCGTCGTCGAACAGGGAGACATCGCCATGGAAATTGTTGATCAGGAAGGCTCTGATCGCGGCGGCGTCCTCCGCCGGGATGATATCGAGCGTGCCGGCAATGGCCGCCATCACACCGCCCCGGTGGATATCGCCGATCAGAACCACCGGAACCTCTGCCGCGTGAGCAAAGCCCATATTGGCAATATCGTCGTTACGTAAATTAATCTCAGCCGGTGATCCGGCGCCCTCTACCAGCACAAGGTCGCATTCATCTTGTAGGGCCGCAAAGCTCTCCAGAATGGCGGGCAGATAAGCGGCCCGCTTGGCCATGTAGTCGCGCGCCTTCAAGGTTTCGGCTCTGACTCCGCGCACCACCACCTGGGCCCCGGTTTCGGTTTCCGGCTTCAGCAGCACCGGGTTCATGTCGACCGACGGTTCAACCTCGCAGGCAAGGGCCTGGAGCGCCTGGGCCCGGCCGATCTCACCGCCTTCCACAGTCACTGCCGCATTGTTCGACATGTTCTGGGGCTTGAACGGGCGCACGCTCAGCCCGCGCCGGGTATAGGCCCGGCAGAGCCCGGCAGTGATCAGCGATTTGCCCACATTGGAGCCGGTGCCTTGCAGCATCAGAGCCGCGCTCATGACGCCGGCTCCGCATCAATGATGTGGGCATAGGAGCCCATTACCGAACCGCGCCTGAACCCGATTTCGCCGAGATCGCGCCCGGCCGCATCCGCAGCGTGGAACAAGGCCTCTCCAGACCCTTGCGAGATCAGGGTGGAATAGTGGAATTCATGGCCGCGCAAAAACTCGCTGAAGGGCAGGGGGCCGAGGCACTGAAGGCGCCGGTAGCCCAGATGCAGTTTGCGCCTCTCAAACGAGGTGACCACGGGCAAGAGGCCCGCCATCTGGTGGCTTTTGCCGTCTGCGTCGGTCAGCCCGTCGCCCAGCACCATGAAGCCGCCGCATTCCCCGTAAATCAGTGTTCCGGTCTCGGCCGCGCTCTTCAAGCCGCTAAGAAACCGGCCGTTTCCCGACAATGTGCCGCCATGCAGCTCAGGATAGCCGCCAGGCAGATAAACTGCGTCTGAGCCCGGTGCAGGGGCCTCATCGGCCAGGGGCGAGAAGGGCGCGATCTCTGCCCCGGCCCGGCGCCAGCCGGCCAGAACATGGGGGTAGGCGAAGGCGAAGGCCTTGTCGTCGGCAACGGCAATTCTCTGGCCCAGGGGCGGTACGCTGGCCGCGGCGCCGCCGGCCTGCGTGGCGCCATCTGCCTGGGCTGTGAGGGCTTCTAGGTCGATCGCGGCAGAGACCATCTCTGCGGCGGTCTCAATGAACCGCTCCAGGCTGTCATGCTCGCTGGCCTGCACCAGGCCGAGATGGCGTGACGGCACCTCAAGCTCGTAGACATTGCGCACGCAGCCGAGCACGGGGATGCCCAAGGGCTCCATGGCGGTGCGTAGGATATTCTCGTGCCGGTCGGTGGCGACCTTGTTGAAGATCACCCCGGCAATGCGGCAATCGGCCCTGTGGCCGGCAAAACCGCGCACCAAAGCGGCGGCCGATTGGGACTGTCGCAAGGCGTCCACCACCAAGATGATGGGAAAGCCCAGCAAACCGGCCAGATCGGCTGTGGAGCCCTCGCCGGTTTCGGCCCCATCAAAGAGGCCCATAACGCCCTCGATCACCAACAGCCCCTTGTCGGCCCCCGCATTCCGGGCAAGCGCGGCCACCAGATCGGGGCGCATGGCCCAGGCGTCGAGGTTGACGCATTCAGCGCCTGTGGCCGCCTCATGAAAGCGCGGGTCGATATAGTCCGGCCCCGCCTTGGCCGAGCCCACCTGATGGCCCGCATTGGCCAGGGCGCGCAATAGGCCGAGGGTCACCAGGGTTTTGCCCGAACCTGACGACGGTGCGGCGATAACCAGGCCTTTTGGTGACTTTGTGGGCATGGATTGAGCAAACTCTGTTTCCAATAAGTGGGGCAGTGTATAGAGCCAGGCTATGAGCCCTGCAATGCGCCCCTCATCAGATCAGTTGAAACGCGGTTGGACCACCGGCGCATGCGCAACTGCGGCCACCCGTGCAGCGTTTACGGCGCTCCTGACCGGCGAGTTCCCGGACCCGGTCGAAATCGTGCTGCCGAAGGGCCAAACCCCGTCCTTTGCGCTCGCCTCAGAGGGCAAGGGCGAAGGCTGGGCGCAAGCCGGCATCGTGAAGGATGCCGGTGATGATCCGGACGTCACACATGGCGCCCTGATCCTGTGCACCGTGCGCTTCGGCGCACCGGGCAGCGGCACCACCTTTGAAGCCGGGGAGGGGGTGGGCACGGTAACCTTGCCGGGCCTGCCCATTGCGCCAGGCGAGCCCGCGATCAATCCGGTGCCCCGTCAGATGATGACGCAAACCATTGAAACTGTTGCCAAAGAAAATAACGCCTCAAGCGATGTAATCATCGAGATCTCCGTGCCCGAGGGCGAGGCGTTGGCCGAGAAAACCTGGAATCCGCGGCTTGGCATCAAGGGCGGGCTCTCCATTCTGGGCACCACGGGGATCGTCAATCCGTTTTCCTGTTCGGCCTGGATCCACTCCATCCACCGGGGCATCGACGTGGCCCGGGCGCAAGGGCGCAGCCACGTGGCCGGCGCCACCGGGTCCACCTCCGAAGCGGCCGTGAAAGCGCTTTATGACCTGCCCGATGAGGCGCTCTTGGATATGGGGGACTTCGCTGGCGGCATGTTGAAATATCTGCGCAAGAACCCGGTGCCCAGGGTGACCATCGCCGGTGGCTTTGCCAAGTTGGCCAAGCTGGGCCAAGGCTATCTGGATCTGCATTCAGGCCGCAGCCAGGTGGATTTCAACTGGCTGTCCGAACGTCTTGAACAGGTCACGGGCGATAAGGCGCTCAGCGCCAAGGCGAGGGGCGCCAACACGGCGCTTGAGGTTCTCGGGCTTGCCGGTGAGCAGGCTGGCGCCTTGGGGCAGGAAATTGCAAACGCGGCGCGCGCCACGGCGGTTCAGACCTTGCGCGACGCACCGTGCTCAATAGATATTGTGGTGGTGGACCGGCAGGGGCGGGTTTTGGCCAGGAGCACTGATGATGGGTAGACGTATTTTGATTCTCGGGGGCACGGCGGATGCCCGTCAACTGGCCGAACTTCTGGACCGGGAAACCGATTGCGAGGTTATCACCTCACTGGCGGGCCGCACCTCTGAGCCTGCCGAGCAGAGCGGAACAGTCCGCGTTGGCGGTTTTGGCGGTGCAGACCCCTTACGCGACTATCTCAGCGAAAACGAGGTTGATCTGCTGATCGACGCCACACACCCCTATGCGGTTCAGATCAGCGCCAATGCGGCGCGCGCGAGCGCCGGCGCCGGCGTGCCCTGTTTCCGCCTGGAACGCCCGGCCTGGGCGCCGTTGGAGGCCGATACCTGGATCCACGTGAGCAGCAACGAGGACGCCGCTGCGGCCCTTCCGGTCGGCGCCCGGGCGTTGGTGACTGTGGGCACCGGCGGCGTTGCGCCGTTTATGGAGCGCCTCGACATTCAGGTGATTGCCCGGGTGATCGAGCGCCCGGCCGCCCCGCCGCGCCCGCCCCACAAGGTGATGGTGGCCCGCCCGCCCTTTGCGCTGGAAGATGAGCTGCTGTTGATGCGCACCGAGCACATCACCCACCTTGTGACCAAGAATGCCGGCGGCAAGAAGATGGCCCCGAAGATCGCTGCGGCCCGTGAGCTGAAGCTGCCTGTTGTAATGATCGACCGGCCGAAACTGCCGGAAATCGAGACGGCCCGAAGCTTGAACCACGCACTGGCGATCATGGGGCGGGTGTTGGCTTAGGCGCGGCGGGTTCATTTCTTTAGCTGCCGGACCTTCTCTTCAATCCAGTCCCGGAATGTCCGCCGCAATTGCGGTTCGCTCTTGGACAGCACGTCAATGGCGGCCTTGGTGTCTCCAAGCTCGATCGTTTTGGAAACCACGTCGGGCCGGTTCAGGGCGGGCAGATCAGAGGCATGAAAGAAGCGTATGCCGCCCGGTTTATCCTGTTGGCCGGGCTGGTAACTCAACCATCCGACCATTTTTCCGGCATTTTCCGAACCGGTGTAATAGCCTTGCGGCGTCCATAGGACCCAAGAGCCGTCGTTGCCGTGAAACAAATTTGCAACCAGGTCCCGCGTGAGCAAATTCCACAACCGGACAACTTGATCATCTCCACCGCTCACCAGAAACCTGCCGTCGCGGCTGGCGGCCACTGACCATATGGTTCCATTGTGTCCGAGATACTCGCCGTCAGATGTCCCATCCAGACGATATGAAGTGAGGTGACCATTATCACCGCCCGACACGATCCTATCGAAGTTAGGGCTAAGTCCGTAGGTGGCGTGGCGATATCCATTGCCTGAAGTTCTTTGGACTACGGTATGGATTTCTCCGTTTTTCCGCACCGTTACGAGGGTGCGTCTGCCGCCGCTGCGACGACCGAGTGAATAGTAATCACCGGTCTCGGCGTTTTTCCCTTTCATTGGCAAAGCAGACAGCCGCAAAACCTGCGCAATGCGCTGGGGCTGGCCCAGTTCGGTGCGCCACCAGCGCGGACCGTGCGGCAGGTCTAACCAATGTGTGATGGGCCCCCGTGCGCCGATGGCCTCGCCGGTCCATGTCTTGCCCCAGCCGATGCCATTGTCGCCTGGCTCAACATCAACCGCCCAGATTGTGTCGCCACTGCCCCGCAGAACCTTATGGGCCTTGCCGGTGCGGATGTTCCAAAAATGGACTTCCCCGTTTTTGTCTCCACTGACCGCGAACTCGGTACGCGGCACGGTGCGAACGGTTGCAATTGCGGAGTTCCCATGTTTTTTGTAACTCTGTAATCTCTTGCCTGTTCGCACGTTCCAAACATCAGTCGTCCCGCGCGATTTTCGGCTTGGCACATGCCCGGTGAGCAGAAAGCGGCCCGATCTGTCAAATGTCAGACCGCCGATGCCATGGGCGACCTTGTCAAACTTGCGGATCAATTCCCCCGTGTGTGCGTTCCAGAGCATGATCTCGCCGCTCAACTCCGTAGCCGAAGCGATCAGTTCGCCGTCCGGCGAGACGTCCATCCGGAACACGCGCCCCTTATGTCCGCGCATATCGGCAAGCAGTTGGCCGGTTCGGCTGTCCCAAAGGCGCAACGTGCTGTCATCGCTGGCCGTTACAACGCGGTTGTCGTCATCGAGAAACCTGGCCCGGTAAATGCTGTTTTTGTGACCTTCCAGGCGGAACAGGGGAGCGCCAGCCCCAAAGTCCCAGACAATTGCCGTTTCATCGTTGCCGGATGACAGTAATCGTCTACCGTCGCGCGAGAAGCTAAGGCTCAAAACCTGTCCAGAATGGCCCCCATTGAGCCCACGCAGGAATTCGCCGTTCTTGGCGTCATATATGAGAATGTACGTGCACCCCCGGGTTTTGCACACCGGTCTGGTTTCAGCGGCAATCGCCAGAAAACGTTCATTAGGAGAGAGCGCCAGCGCATAGACCTTGCCGAATTCACCTTGGCCCACGGGGACACGAATGAAGAACTGTGTCGTTCCCGCTTGCCAGTCCCAGACGCGCACAACTCTATCATCGCCGCCTGAATAGAGGGTTTTGCCATTGCGCGAAAACACCAGCGCGCGAACCAGCGCGGTGTGTCCGCCCGTATCCAGCATAAGATGGTGTGTGCTTGTTCTGGATATTTCGGATGCAACGGCGCTCTGCCCGTGTGCGAAGGTGAGGGCGCAAATCAGCAAAAGCAGGCGCGTTACTGACTTCATGGTGTTCTGGTTTGGATGCTGCATATTCAGCGGGGCTGAGGTGTCACTCTAGTACTGAAATGCCAAGCGCGGCACTGACGGTCAATGAGCAGGGGTATTGATTTTTATGCTGTTTTGAGAACATTCCTAAAATCGGGTCACTCACAAATCAAACCGGGTGAAGCGAAACTAACTGGAGCAAAATGCGTGAGATATATCCAAATTCACACACGGCCTGTCTGCCCGGTCCGGTGATGGGACGAAGTGCGAGTTTCGCTCGTAAAGCCTTGAGAACCCGCCTGGCTCTCTCAGCTTGTGCGGTCTCACGACGCCATCACCATTCTGTGCAGATGACACAAGCAGCTTGCCAGACACCTTTCCGTTAGCGTATGTGGCGCGTTCGGGCCAAATGTCTTGTATGCGAGTTCTCACATGCAGCTTTCAGTTGGCGGCTGGCGGATCAATTTCAGATCCAGAACAGCGAAAAAGAACGGAATTACTGAACACCTTTCCCCCCGGGCCATGCGGCTCTTGGAGGTGTTGGCGGAAGCGGGCGGGGAAACCGTGCCGCGAGGCGAGCTGTTGGACCGGGTCTGGCCCAATGTCATTGTCAGCGACGAAAGCCTCACCCAGGCTGTCTCCGAAGTGCGCCGGAAACTTGGCGACAAGTCCCTCATCGCGACCGTGTCGCGCGGCGGCTACAGGCTGACTGTTCCGGTTTTGCATGAGGTGCCGAACGCGCCGCTTGCTTCTGAGGAGGGGCCGGATACCTTCTCGCTGGAAGCATATGCCCTGTGCATAGAGGCCGAGGCCTGTTTCGGGCGCGGCGGCGAAGGCGCCCACCGGGAGTTTGCCCGCCTTGCAGCCAAGGCAGCAGCCGAAGCACCGGATTTTTCGCTCGCCCGGATGACCCACGGGCTGGCACTGGCCAAGCGCCACATCTTCTGGTCTGAAGGCGCGTCCTTGCTGGAAACCGCCGAGGCAGAGGTGGGTGCCGCTCTGAAACTGCAGCCTAAACTGGCCAAGGCGCATCTGGCGCGCGCCATTATCGCCATGGCCAAGGGCAACACCCAACAGGCGCTCAGCGCACTGGAGACGGCGCTTGCGCTTGATCCGCACGACCCTGTGGCGCACATGGACGGTGCGGAAATCGCTATGGAAATGGGCCGCCCGGACATCGCCGCCGCGCTGGCCTGTCGGGCAAGCGATCTGGCGCCGACCCAGTTCGGGGGGCTGTTGCTGGCCGCGCGGGCGCTTTACCGCATCAATCCGGCGCAATCGCGCACCTACGCCGAATTGGCCTTGCAGCGCGCCCAGGCCGAGCTCGCGGCCAATCCGCATGCGTTACGGGCACGCTATGCGCTCGGCCCGCTGCTGGCCATGAGCGGTGACCGGCGCACGGCCCTGGCCGCGATGGAGAGCTTGGAACGCCGGGCAACGCCGCTGGAGTATTATCGGGTGTTCGGCCTCTCCCTTGTGGGCGACATCACCGAGGCCTTGAACACCTTGGATTTCCTGGCCTCCCAGGGATGGCGGCATGCCTGTGTCATGGGCTATGACCCCTGTCTGGACCCGGTCTCAGACCTGCCCGCCTTCCGGCTCCTGCAGTCAGAACTGATGGCAGCCTGAGCAAGGCTTCAGGAACTTTTCAGAAAACCTTCAGGTTTATCCCGCCCCAGTCCGGCTAAAGCTGGGCCAACAGACGCGCCCGCCGGGCGCGCCTTTTGCTTTGAAAACGCCAAAGAAGGACACATCATGCCCCTTTCCATCAACTCCATGGCGCCCGATTTCAGCGCGATCAGCACCGAAGGCACCATCCAGTTTCATGACTGGATGGGCGACAGCTGGTGCATGCTGTTCTCGCATCCCAAGGACTTCACCCCGGTCTGCACCACCGAATTGGGTGTCGTGGCCCGGATGAAGCCGGAATTTGACCGGCGTGACGTGAAGCTGATCGGCCTGTCGATCGATCCGATCGAGGACCACGCCCGCTGGGCCGATGACATCAAAACCGCCACCGGTACGGCGCCGAACTACCCCCTGATCGGGGACACGGACCTGCGCATTGCCAAGCTCTACGACATGCTGCCCGCAGATGCCGGCGACACGTCTGAGGGCCGCACCGCCGCCGATAATGCCACGGCGCGCACGGTGTTCGTGATCGGGCCGGACAAGAAGATCAAGCTGACGATCTCCTATCCCATGACCACGGGCCGCGATTTCAATGAGGTTCTAAGGGCCATCGACAGCCTGCAGGTCACCATGCGCTACCAGCTGGCCACACCGGCAAACTGGAAGCATGGCGATGACCTGGTGATCGTGCCGTCGGTGAGCGACGCTGAAGCCCGCAAGCGCTTCCCGCAAGGCTGGAAGGCGCCTGTGCCTTACCTGCGGCTGGTGAGTGCAGTGCAAGCCTGATGGCTCAACTCGTTCCGGTCTTCCGGTTGCGCAGCACGTGTTCGTAAGCGGCATCGTAGAGCGCGCTGTCGCGGAACTCCTGGGCCCCGAAAACGGGGCCCAGCATCACCAGGGCAGTGCGTGTGAGCTTTGCCGCCCGCACCTTGCCTGCAATGTCGCTTAAGGTGCCGCGGATGATCATCTGGTCCGGCCAGGTGGCGCGGTAGACCACCACCACCGGGCAATCGGCGCCGTAGTGCGGCGTCAGATCACGCTCAATCTGCCTTAAGTTGCGCACCGAGAGGTGGATCGCCAGGGTGGCGCCGGAGCGGCCCAAAGTGTCCAGATCCTCGCCGTCGGGCATGGCCGAGGCCTTCATCGTGGTGCGGGTGAGGATCACCGTTTGGGCGATTTCCGGCAAGGTGAGCTCGGTTTTCAGCTCTGCCGCCGCCGCCGCGTAGGCCGAAACCCCTGGGGTCACGTCGTAGTCTATGCCCAGAGCGTCGAGACGGCGCATTTGCTCTGCAACGGCCCCATAAATCGAGGGATCGCCCGAATGGACCCGCGCCACATCGTGCCCGGCTTCATGGGCAGCAGAGATCTCCGCGATGATCTCTTCTAAGTTCATGGGCGCGGTGTCGATCACCCGGGCCCCTTCAGGCGCTGCGGCCACAACCTCCTCAGGCACCAACGAGCCCGCATAGAGGCAAACCCGGCAGCGTTCAATGATCCTCAGGCCGCGCACGGTGATGAGGTCCGGCGCGCCGGGACCTGCGCCCACAAAGTGTACAGTCATGTCTCCGCTGCCTCGCGTTTTTTGGCGTAGCCCCGAGGGGTGTAGGTCCAGGTGGCGCCGTCGCCGGTTTTGAGTGTGCGTGTTTCCGATGAGCCCACCATCACCAGGGTCAGCATGTCCACCTCGCTTGCATCGAACTCCGATAGCGTCCGCACCCGCACATGCTCTTCCGGCCGGCCCAGGCTGGAGGCGATGATCACCGGGGTTGAGGGCGGGCGGTGCTGACCCAGAATGGCCATGGCGCGGACGATCTGATCGGTCCGGCGCAAGGATTTCGGGTTGTAGAACGCCACCACGAAATCCCCCTCGGCGGCCGCATGGAGGCGTTGCTCGATGACCTCCCAGGGAGTGAGCAGGTCGGAAAGGGAAATGGTGCAAAAATCATGGCCGATCGGCGCGCCGGCCTTGGCGGCAGCGGCCTGGAATGCGGAAATTCCAGGCGCTACGGTGACCGCTACCTGAGGCACCGCGGGGTCGGCGTGCTGCGCCATCACCTCAAACACCAGGGTGGCCATGGCATAGATGCCCGCGTCGCCGGAGCACACAAGGGCCACATCCTTGCCTTTTGCGGCCAGTTCCAGGGCCGCCCGCACCCGCAGCTCCTCTGCGCCCAGGTCGAAGCGGTGCTGCGCCCTGCCGTCGGCGAGATCGGCCGCAAGATCCAGATAGAGCCCATAGCCCACCCAATCGCTGGCTTGGGCGAGGAGGCGCGAGGCCTCAGGGCTGCGCCACTCCGGCGTTCCGGGGCCGAGGCCGACAACGCTTAGGTGGCCGCGGGGGCGGCCCTGCGTCTCCGGCGTGATGGGCGCCGGCGCCTTGGCAAGGGCGCAGGTGGCGCGCTTTGACTTGGTTTTTTCCACGGCCAGAGGCGCCTCAGGCCCCGCCATGGCCAGGGCCGCCCCTTCGGCCACGCCGGGGCAGCCCACTTCGGCCAGCACGATATCGGACGGGTTGATCAGGCGCGGTGCTTCGCGGTTCAGCTCTTCAGCGCTGAAGAACCGGGCGGGCACCCCCAAATGGTCCGCCAAGGTGTGAACCGCCGCCTCGTCGGCCTTCACATCGATGGAACACACACAAGCGACCGAGGCCGCTGCGAGCGCATGCGTCTGCAAGGTTGCCTCCACGAGCCCTATGAGCTCTTCGGCCGCACAGCCGCGCTCACAGCCCACGCCCAACGCCAGGGTGCGCGGATGGTAGAGCAATTGGTTGTCGCGCTGGGGCAGGGCCTCTTCGCTCACGAGGATCTCCACAGCGCCTTCGGGCGAGAAGGGCAGATCAGAGGTCTCCAGCCAGCGGGCCGGCCCGCTCAGCTTGGCCTTCTGGCCCGCCAAAAGCGCGGCCATGGCCGGTTTGGCGGCGCCTGGATGGGCCAATGTCCAGCCCTTAGGCGGTGCATCCAGCGCAACACCGAACGCAAGGTCGCCCGCGGTGGTGATGGCCGCATGGCCGTTCAGGGCGTCTGCGATCCTGCGGGCCAGTGCGTTTGCCCCGTGATGGCCGCCCAAAAGGGGGACGACGGAGGAGCCGTCCTCGGAAACCGCAAGAACCGGCGGCTCTGTGGTCTTGTCACCGGTCAACGGGCCAAGCGCGCGGATCAGGATGCCGCTTGCGCAGACGCCGACGACGGGCGTGCCCGAGGAAAACAGTGCCTGAAGATGAGCGATGGTTTCATCGAAGGCCACGTCGGCGCCGTTCACCCGTTTCGCAAGTCCATGGATTTTTCCTTCAACAGCAGATGCCACCTTTTCAGCGGTTTCCAGGCCGGACGGGCCGAGGGCAATGATGGCAGGTGCACTCACCACTCTTCTTCTCCGCGGTAAATCAGGATGGTGGAGAAATAGGGTTTCTCGCCTTCAGGCACGTCGCCAAGCGGGCGGATCTGCTGCTCCGGGTTGGTGGCTGCCTCCACGATCCAGGCCGTGTGCGTGAGGTCCAACTTGGCCAGAACGCTGCGGACCTTCTCAAAATGGCGCCCCACTTTGATTATGGCTGCGCTTTCCGCACCCTTCAGCTCCCGGGCGAGCGCAGCCGCTTCAAGCGGGGCAGGCAACACTTTAAGCACGTCGTTGCGGCCGGCCAGGGGCCGGCCCAGCTCGGCTGCACAGGCGGTGAGCGAGGTGACGCCCGGCACCACCTTGCAAGCGTGGTTGGCCTTCAGGCGCTCAAAAATGTACATGAAACTGCCGAAAAAGAAGGGATCACCCTCGCACAGGAACACCACATCGCGACCCTCCCCAAGATGGGCCGATATCTCCACGGCCGCCGCATCATAGGCGCAACGGGCCGGCGCCCGCTCGGTCTTCATGGGCACATGGATGGGCAGGTGAACCGCGTCGGCTGCAATGAACCGGCTGACAATGGTGTGGGCAACGCCTTCACCCTCCTCATTGACCGGATAGGCCACGACGGGCGCTTCTCCGATCAGGCGATGGGCCTTGAGGGTCAGCAATTCCGGATCGCCGGGGCCGACACCTACGCCATAGAGAACGGCGCTCATTTCGCCCCCCGCCATTGCAAAACCGCCATGCCCGGGCGCATGCCGCGCAAACTTCCCACCGCTTCCACGCGCGAGATCTCCATGCGCACCAGTTCGCCGCCATAGGCCTTGTGATAGCCCGCCACCGCGCTGTCGCCTTCCAGGGTCACCGCGTTGGCCACCATGCGTCCGCCAATGGGCAACGCCGCCCAACAGGCCTCAAAGACGCTTTCGTTAGACACAGCGCCGCCGAGAAAGATCGCAGAGGGTGTGGGCTGGTTTTCAAGGGTGTCCGGCAGGTCTCCAGCCACCACGTCCAACTCCGGGGTCCCAAGGGCCAGCGCATTCTCCGCAATCATGGCCAGGCGCTCCGGATGGCGTTCAAAGGCGATTGCCCTGGCCCCGCGCGCGCCCCGCATCCATTCTATGCCGATGGAGCCGCATCCGGCGCCCACGTCCCACAGAATGGCGCCAGGGGCGGGCATCAAGGCTGAAAGGGTCACTGCCCGCACCTCGCGCTTGGTAAGCTGCCCGTCATGCAGGTAGGCGTCATCCGGCAGGCCCGGTGTCGTTGGAAGGATGGCCGCGTCCATATCGGCAACGCAGCGGATCGCCAGGGTGTGGAACGCACCGAACTGATGGTCTCCTGCCTCGGATGCCAGAAAGCTAGTGACCTTTTCCTCCGCCCCGCCCATGTCCTCAAGGACGGTGAGGGCGGAGGGTCCAAAGCCGCGAGCCAGCAACATCCGCGCGGCCTGTGTGATGGTTTCTGGGCCAGAGGTCAGAACCAGTAATTTCGCGCCTGGCTGCAGAAAGGCCTGCAGTCGTTCAGCCGGACGTCCGTGCAACGAGAGCGTCTCCACGTCCTGCATCGGCCAGCCCATGCGGGAGGCCGCCAGAGAGAAGGCGGACGGGGCAGGAAGAATGCGCATTTCCTCCAGTCCGAACCGCTCCATCAAGGTGGCGCCGATGCCGTAATGCATGGGATCTCCGGTGGCCAAAATGGCAACCTTACGGCCGCGCCAGGCGGCCAGCTGATCAAGGGTTCCCGTGATCGGTGATGTCCAATGATGCACTTCTGCCTGGCCAAAATCGCTTGAAATCTGGTGTCGTTTCGGAGCTACAACGATTTCTGCCTGCTTCAGAAGCGCCTTGGCCGCAGGTGGCAAGCCCTTCACGCCGTCGGCTCCGGTGCCGATGATGCTGAGCCAGGCGCTCATCGGCTCGCCCCGGCACTGATGGCGTTTACGGCTGCCCCCGCCATGGCGCTGCCGCCGCGCCGGCCAAGCAGGGTGGCATAGGGCACGCCACGCGAATTCTCATGCAAGGCCTGCTTGGATTCTTCCGCGCCGACAAACCCTACTGGAAACCCCAGGATGGCGGCGGGCCGTTCCGGTGCCGCATCAAGGCGCTCCAGCAAGGCGAACAAAGTGGTGGGCGCGTTGCCGACAACCACTACCGCTCCTTTGAGGTATTTTCCCCACAGCTCGACGGCTGCCGCGGAACGGGTGGTTTCCAGCCGCGCGGCCAACAATGGGGTCTGCGGATCGTTCAAGGTGCAGACGATCTGGTTCGATGCGGGCAGCAGGCGGTGGATAATGCCGGCGGCGGCCATCTCGCAATCGGTGATGATCATTGCGCCATCTACCAGCGCATCACGGGCCGCCTCAACCACATCGTTGCTGAAGCGCAGGTCCTCCAGCAGATCGGTCATGCCGCAGGCATGCATGAGCCGCACAGCCAGAGGGCGAACATCTTCAGGAACACAAGCCAAGTCCACTTCAGACCGGATGGTCTGAAACGACTTTTCATAAATGGCGGCAGGATCCTTCAGATAGTTCATCGCTCATGGGTGCCCCTTCAGTCTTTCCGGGTGCGCAGGATCGTCTCCTTCAGGGTCGGGGTGCCCAAGGGATGATCGGCGTGCGGATAAGGGTGATGGTGGTGATCATGATTGTGGCTGTGGTCATGATCGTGGCTATGGTCGTGGTGGTGATGCTCGTGGCCGTCATCTTTCAGGGCTTCTTCCACCTGGCAGGCCCCGCTGCATTCGCCATCGCACAAGGGGCAGCCTGAGCCGACCCCCTCCACATGATGATGGTGGCTTTCCTGGGCGAGGCCCACTTGGTCTTCAAAGCCCAGAACCTGGGTGCGGTACTTGCACATGCCGCAGTTCATGGCGTTGTCGCCGGTGAGGATCTGCTGGGTGCGTTCCTTGAACGTTTCCAGCACCTTAGGGTGATCGTTCAGGTATCCGGCCTTGATGAACTCGATCTCGGGATGCTTCTCAGCCACCAAGTCGGCGTGCTGGTAGATGCGGTTCACCAGAACCCCGGTGAAGAGGAAGTAGGGGAAGACGATGATCCGCTTGAACCCAAGCTGGGCGGCCTTCTCCAAACCGGGCTCCACCAGAGGGAAGGTGACGCCGGAATAGCAGGTTTCCGCCCAGCCGAAGCCGAAGCCTTCCCACAAAAGGCGCATGATCTTCGAAATATTGGAGTTGGCATCCGGGTCCGACGAACCCCGGCCCACCACCATCAGGAGGGTGTCGTGCATGGGAACGTCCTTGTCAGAGCTCTCAATCGCCTCGCGCACCCGGTCTGCGGCCGCCTCCATCATTTTCGGATCAATGCCCAATTCCTTGCCATACTCAATGGTGAAGCCCTCATGCTGGGCCGCATAGGTGTTGAGCACCGAGGGGATGTCGTTCTTGGCATGGCCGGCGGCAAACAGCATGCCGGGGACTGCCAAGACCCGGGTCACGCCCTGTTCGCGCAGGCTATCCAGCCCGAGGCTGATCACCGGGTTGGCGAACTCCAGATAGCCATACTCCACCGGATGCTCAGGCATCAGCCTCTTCAGGCCCACCGCCAGAGAGGAAAACTGGTCGGCCGCCATTTTGTTGCGGCTGCCATGGCCGCAGATCATGATCCCGAGCTTTTCAGCCATGAGAGGTCTCCGATTGGAAGGCTTTGTGGGGGCTATTTGCGCGCGGCAGCTTTCCGGCGGCGCCAGACGAAGAGGCCGCAGGCGGCGGCAAGAGCGAGTGCGCCGGCGACGAATTCCCAATGCACATGGCCGGCGGTGCCGTGGCCCGGATGGGCAAAAGCGGGGGTTGCGACCAGCATGGCGGCCAGGGCGATGGTCAATTTTGTGTAAGGCATTGTTGTTTCTCCCGAATGATGCGTCTCAAGAAGACCCGCAAGCACGGGAGAAGGCCTGAACTTCAGGCTTTTCATGACAGCAGCTCCGGACTTGGCCCCCGACTTGGGTCGACCGCACCGGAATAGCTCTCAGTCCCTCACGTGGACGCTTCTGTCTTCCAGTTAGTGGAGATAGTCGTAGGCGCGGCGTCCGGCCGGGTCAATGTCTTTTGCGGCACTTGTGCGCGAAAATGCGCCGCTGTCTCAAGTCGATCGTCATCCCGGAATTTTGCGCCAGCAAAATATCCGGGATCCAGGGACCGCAAGCTCCAACGCCAGCCGTTCTGGATTCCTGCCTTCGCAGGAATGACAAGATTCGCTAAAACTCAATCCCAACCTGAGCCTTCACCCCGTCGCGGAAGGGGTGCTTCACTTGCGTCATCTCGGTCACCAGGTCGGCGATCTCGATGATCTCGTCCTTGGCGTTGCGGCCGGTGACGATCACGTGCTTCATCTCCGGCTTGTTCTGCAGCACCTCAACCACCTCGCCCAGGTCGATATAGCCATAGCGCAGAACGATGTTCAGCTCATCCAGCAGCACCATTTGCAGGTCCGGGTCGGCAATCATCCTTTTGGCCTCTTCCCAGGCTTGCGTGGCCGCCGCGATGTCGCGCTGGCGGTCCTGGGTTTCCCAGGTGAAGCCTTCGCCCATGGCCTTGATGGTCACCTGATCGGAAAATTTCTCCAGAACATCCCGTTCCCCGGTGCCCCAGGCGCCTTTGACGAACTGCACGATGCCAATGTTGAAACCGTGGCCAATGGCCCGGAACACCAGGCCGAAGGCGGCGGTGGATTTGCCCTTGCCCTTGCCGGTGTGGACGATCAGGAGGCCCTTTTCCCGGGTCTTGGTGGCCACGATCTTGTCGCGGGATTCCTTCTTGCGGCGCATCTTTTCCGCATGACGGGCGTCGAGCTCCTCCTCGCTCATCATGTCGATTTTCTTTTTCGGTTTTTCGCTGGTCATACTGGCTCCTCGATGGTCTCACCGGCAAGCTGCCGCAGGTGATGATAGGCAGAGTTTGAACGCGGCGTCCACAAGCCCCGGTCGATGGCCTCGCGGAAACGTGCCGAAAGCTCTTCAAGCGCCGGGGCATTGTTCTCGGCAATGAAGCTGCGCACCTCCTCATCGCCCAGAAAGGCGTCATAGGCGAGCTGAAAATGATGGTCGCGCACTGCCCCTGTGGTGGCGGCGAAGGCGAACATGTAGTCCACCGTGGCGGCAATCTCAAA
>CAJHYS010000167.1_pt1 | contig 45447 bp, 44 predicted proteins | sample 9198801 | NCBI WGS metagenome assembly CAJHYS01 (sample SAMEA7708368, study PRJEB35096) | sediment metagenome | biome: marine neritic benthic zone biome [ENVO:01000025]; feature: sediment [ENVO:00002007]; material: shallow marine sediment [ENVO:03000034] sea grass bed [ENVO_01000059] ...
AGGCCGTGGTTACAAAGGCCCGCCGACTTGCTTGATCCGGTCTTCGCTTACCACGACAAGATGCCAACTGACGGGCAGATATAGGGGCGCATCGGACGCAAATTTTGATGGGCGCAGGTCGTGAAAGTGCCATTGCACTAAACCGCTGCGCGGTAGGGCTTCAGGTGCGGTGACGCGGTTGGGCTACGTGTTGCCCTCTTTCTTCAGCTTCTTCGACCGATGCTTCTGATAGTCGATGATGGCCGATGCCAAGGGCAGGGAACGTTGCACCCGGACATGCGTCAGCGAGATGAAGATTGCATCATGTCCTTCTTCAGGGAGGAGATGGCACATGATACCGCCCTCATCGCCGGCATAGGAGACATCCGAGACTATCTGTTGTGGGTTAACGGCAGCCGCGCCGCGTTGTTTGACAATAGCTACAGCAGCCGGTTGAGTCAGATTGACCTCGAATGGTAGTGCCTCTTTCAATGCAGCGAAGAGCTGACGCGTTTTCTCTGGCTTGTCGAACATCGGATTTCCACTCGTTGTAACGATACTACGCCGTCATCGACCCTTGGCGGCAGGAAAGGGCTCAACTGAGCCATGGAATAAGCGTCGCACAAGATAACCTCTGCGACGCTTATCTGAACGCCAGCAGTTCCTTCGAAGACTGGAGACCATTCTGTCAAGATTGCTGAGTTCCAGCAATCCAACCGACAGGAGAACTCCCATGACACGACAACTTTCGCCACTGCGCCAGCGCATGATCGAGGACATGGTGTTTCGCAACATGGCCACGAACAGTCAGAAGGTCTACATTCGTGCCATTGCCAACTTTAGTGCCTTCCACGGTCAATCTCCCGACAAACTGACCCTGGAGGATGTGCGGGTCTACCGCAGCCATCTGATCACCCGAGGTCTAAAGCCAACATCGCTAAACCCGATCGTCGGCGCCTTGCGGTTTTTCTATGGTGTGACCCTCGGGCAAAGAGAGATCGCCCTGCAGATCCCCTACGCTCGCAAAGAGGACAAGTTGCCGGAGGTTCTTGTCCGTGAAGAAGTTTTGCAGTTGCTGAAGGCTGAGCAGAATCTGAAGATGCGAACAGCCCTCGTGACGATCTACGCCACGGGTCTGCGGGTCTCTGAGGTAGTTGCGCTCAAAGTCAGCGACATTGACAGTACACGGATGGTGATCAACGTGCGCCGGGGCAAGGGCCACAAAGATCGCTATGTCATGTTGTCAGAGCAACTGCTCACCATCCTTCGTAATTATTGGCGAGTGACCCATCCCACTGTCTGGCTGTTTCCGGGGCCCGATACCGCAAAACCTGTTACGCCCAGATCGATCCAACGATCTTGCCGGCGCGCGGCAAAGCTCGCTGGCTTGAGCAAAACTGCCACAGTGCATACGCTCCGGCATAGCTTCGCTACTCATCTACTCGAGGAAGGCGTTGATATCCGCGTCATTCAGGATTTGCTGGGGCATAGTCAGATCACATCGACGACGCGCTACACTCGTGTGGCAGTCAACACCATTCGCCAGATCCAGAGCCCTCTCGAACTACTCGATATAAAGTCATTGGCACCAGCCTGACCCACGCCAGTCATGTCACGGGAATGGCTGGAGGTGGCGGATGTGTTCCGCCGCTACGGTGCTGACTGGCGAGCAACAAACGCAGCTCATCTGAGCCTTGCTCAACGCCGCGTAATGACTGCAATTGAGATCTGCCGTACGGCAGCACTCGGTGGTCATGTCGAACGCTGTAGCGACTGTGCGCACACCCAGATCGCCTACAACTCATGCCGCAACCGGCACTGCCCGAAGTGTCAGTGGCGGGCTGCCGAGAAGTGGCTCGAAGCGCGCGAAGCAGAGCTGCTGCCTGTTCCCTATTTCCACGTTGTATTTACGCTTCCCAGCGAGGTCGGCACAATCGCCTATCAAAACAAGGCTGTCGTTTACGGAGTGCTGATGAAGGCCGCCGCCGAGACGTTGACGACAATTGCCGCTGATCCAAAGCATCTCGGCGCACAGATCGGCGTGACCGCTGTCCTGCATACATGGGGACAAAACCTTGATCATCATCCGCATGTCCATTGCATCGTCCCAGGTGGCGGGATCTCCACCGATGGAAGTCATTGGGTGGCCTGCAGACCAGGCTTCTTCTTGCCGGTTCGGGTTCTATCCCGCTTGTTCCGCCGTCTGTTCATTGATGGACTGATTGCGGCCCATGCCAAGGGCCAGATCAAGGCGTTTGGCACCATCGCTGACCTCGAAGAGCATTTGCCGTTCTGTGCGCATCTCGCCCCGCTGCGCAAACGCGAATGGGTGGTCTATGCAAAGGAGCCGTTCGCAGGGCCACATCAAGTCTTGGCCTATCTCGCTCGCTACACGCACCGTGTCGCCATCTCAAATCGCCGTCTAGTCTCGATAGCAGATGGTGAAGTCAACTTCCTGTGGAAGGACTACCGTCACCATGGCAAGCGCAAGGTGATGACATTATCGGCCGGCGAGTTCATGCGCCGCTTTCTTATGCATGTGCTGCCAAATGGCTTCCACCGCATCAGGCACTACGGATTGTTCGCCAATGGGCATAGGGCTGAGAAGATCGAACATTGTCGCTCATTACTTGGTGTCGCAGGTTCGCAATCGGATCAGATCGACCACAACAACGACGCGGACGATCCGTCCCCGATCGAGCCGCATACCTGTCCTTGCTGTGGAGGGCAAATGATAGTCATCGAAGCATTCGATCGTGTCCGGCAACGATCATATCAGCCGCAGCCGGAAGGACTGGACAGCTCATGACCCTCCAGCCCCTGTTCCCTCTCCCCCACCGCGGGCGTCATCGAGAATGCAGGCAGCGACCAGCTTGCAATCACGGTCTGCTGGCCCAAGGCCGGTTCTTTGGACGGCAGAGCTTTGGAGCCAAGCAACTGACCGCACTCAGCCCTACAAGTTACCTCGCCAAGCATCCTCTGTCCCGCTCGGCAAGGAGGATCGCCGGGCAACCCACAGCGATCATTGCAGCGACCCGATTCATTAAATCCCCATAGTTCCCCTCGGTTCCGTGCAACAGAGTTTCTACGACGCCGGGTCTGAAGCCGTCACTCATTCTGACCGTTCCGGGCCGTCATCGCAGAAACCTCATCATTAACCGACATCTATCACACAGATTGTAACGCCATAGGTTTGCTATATATTGAACATAGTTCACAAATAGAGATTGGCCACGTGAGAAATGTTTGGTTTCGTCTCCGCATGGTCCTAGTTGTCTTGAGTTCGATACATCTGCTTTTCGTTTTCGGTTGGTTGGGTGCATGTGGTTCGGTTGATTGTCTAGGAAGTGGAAATCCAAGTCTTCTTCAGCAGTTCATGGCCGTTGCAATGATGTCTGCGTCTTTGGTTCCGCTTCTGACATCGGTACTATTGCTGCATCAGGCTCTCCTGAAACGGCCTCTGAGTACTGTGGCTACGTGTTTCATTTGGGCCGTCACCCTTTTCTTCGCCGCCTCGGGCACGTTCCAGGTCAGCGTCGATCCTGGTGACGCGGAACTGGCGGGCTACCCACTATTCGTGTTTTCAATATTCTTCGCATTGGCAATGCAAATGCGTCCAATGTCAATTCACGCCCCGCAGAAGCATGGTCAAAGCCATGGATAGAGCGATCCCAGAACGGTCTGCTCGCCGCCCCTGGTGGAAGAGCGATTGGTTCCGTGTGTCACTGATCCTAACTTTACTATGGGGCTGTTCAGCCACGATTTCGGTATACCTGATCGGACCACTGATTAGTTTCGTTCTCATGGTCTGTTTAGCTCTTGTCCCGAGATTTCCAATAGGGCTGCTAGCCCTTTTCATACTTTTGGTTTGTTTAACCACCATTCCGAGATTTCCGTTCGGCCCGCTGAATTTATATGGCGACAAAACAGCAGAAGTACTGACAGAAAAGGTATCCTACGAAGTTCTGAGCACGGAACAAGCCCATCCATATTTGCCTGGGAGATCGACATTAAACCGGGATATCAAGGCGGCGATAACTCGGTGGCCAGATGCGCGCAGTTGCCTTGTAAGCAAAGAGCGTCAGCTGCAGAAGCCAGACCTGAGGTTGATCGATTGGGATCAGTTTTCTACGAGCGTCGAGGTGAATGTTTGCTTATGGCGAATTTTCAGGAGTTTCGGAACCGTTGAAGATGGGGCACTTAAACGTGCTCGCAACTGGTTCCAATTCCATACAAACAGAGAGATTTGGAGTCCCAGGTCAAGTGACGGAGTTCAACGCATGGGGATTTCTTGGAGAACCAGCGAGACTGGCCTGGTCTTTCCAACGAGCGGTATAATGAGCCTCTTCGGTTTCATGGTTTATTCTGAGAGCGTGACCGCGACTTGGCGCCCAGACGGCACACTCAGGTCTGTAAATTTCGGCCACCAGATTACCTAGACCGGCAACCGTGAGAGCCCGGAGAAATAGGCATCAGATTGGGAGGCGTTTAAACTGGCGTCGCGGTGAAGCTGCAACATTCGAACTTCACATAAGGGTCAAAAGCACCACTCTCCTTAACGGTCACTTCCTGCAGTAAACCAGCCGCCTTCGGGTCAAGCCCGGTGCAGACACCGTGTCGCCCTAGCGGGCACACGAATTGGCGATCTTACCGGCAAGGAACGACGGAATGCCCCCGGCGCCGCGATAGCCCTTGCACAACTGCCCAATGCGGCCTGGATCCTTGGATGCGCCCTTGAAGCAATAGAGCCCATTGCCGTTCTTCTGGATCTGAAAGCGTATGCCTTCCGCACCCCGCGGCAGTTTGCTGGCAAGATAGTTGAGAGCGTGGACCCGGTCTGCAGAGGCCTTGGCCGACAGACGTTCAGGGCGGATATGCATCTTGGTCACCGGGATCACCTCGACCGCCCGGGTGATCAGCTTGCCGCCTGAGCCTTCGCGCAGATGCACCCGGCCCACCACGCCGAAATCCTTGCAGATCCCCTTCTTGCCCATGTTGGCCGTGCCGTGGTGCAGGAAATTGCCCAAGCCATAGAAGATCACCGAGTTGCCCACCCGTTCCACCGCGCGCGGCACATGGGCGTGATGTCCGATGACGAGGTCGATCTTTTTCTTCTGGGCGGCGAGACCCCGCCATTGTTTGATCTGGCGCTTGTCCGTGCGCACACGGCCTTCAATGCCATAGTGGATGGAGAGGATGTGATAGTCGCTCGTGGTTGCGGCAAGCCTGTCCACCGAAAGCCGATAGTCATCATCGAACCGGTAGGCGATCTGCCCCGGCTTGTTCTTGCCGGCCCGGTGGCGCGCCAGATTGTTGGTGACGATGCCGATGGCCGAGAACGCCACCGAACTGCCCTTCACGTTCACCAGATGAGGCCGGCTCGCCTCCTCCCGGTTTGCACCGATCCCTGCATAGGCCTTCAGCCCGTTATTCTTCAGGGGCCTGATATGGCGCAACGTCTCCTTCAGGCCGGCCACCTTGTAATCCATCGAATGGTTGTTGGCCAAAGACATCAGGTTAAAGCCGCGATCCACCAGATGACGGATGCCGTTGGGGTGGCTGCGGAAACTGAACGGCCCCTTCTGGTTTTTAAAATCGCGCGACAGCCTGTTGTGGTCTGTGACGATGGTTTCGATATTGGTGAAATTGAGATCGCCGTTGATCTCCTTGGCGATGCCGCTCATGGATTCGGTCCAAGGCTGGCGGCGGCCATATTTGAGCACGCCTTTGGGATGCACCGGCGAGTGGTTGCGGCTGAAGCCCGTGTCGCCGGTGACCACGATGGTGATCGCCCCGCCCTGCAAGTCGGCGGGACTTTGCGCCTTAGCGGCGGCTTTGGCCGGCTTTGGTGCCGGCCTCGGGGCCGGTTCGGTGCTCAATTTGTCCTGCTTGTTGACGCTTTTGGCCGGCGCCCTTTTCAGAAGCTCGCCAATGGGATCGTTTGATTCAGCCAGGCCGGGCGTGGCCATGATGAGGCATCCTGATATCACCGATAGTGCGGCCTGCCAGCGGCCGCGCACTGCGTCAAACATCGCGGGTTTCTTCCATCTTCAACAGGACAGACCTCCCGGTTATCTGATTCGCCCGGCAAGATCACTCGCGTCAAGGGTCTTGGGGGTCATATCACACGCTCAATCGAAGGCGCAGTCCTTGCCCCAGGCCTTGGCGCAGGCGGCATTTGAGAAGAACACCTCGCGCTGGCCTTCGGCAAACGCCAACCAGTATTTTTCTTTTCGCAAGGCCGCATGCAGCCGCGCCATGTCGCCCGCGTTCTGATAGCGCCAATAGCCCGACAGCATCTGAAGCGGCATCGGTTTGAGCTCGGGCAAGGTGTTGTAATCGGCCCCGGGCGGACCATCGCGGCCGGGCAGCATGCGCAACTCGCCCAAAAAGCCCTTGAAGGTGTAGAACGCATCGGACGGCGCCAGAAACGCAAGCTGATACTCAGCCTCCACTTGCGGGTCTGTGACATCGTCTGCGGTGAAGAGCGGGCGCCGGCCGATGCCCAGCATGTAGCGGAAGTTCACCGGCGTCAGGAACGGCACCGCGCGATGACTGGTCCTGCCCTCAGAATGGGGAAAGAGCTCGTTGGAGCCCTCCGCCACGGCAATCAGCGGCCGCCCGTCTGCCGGCAGGCTGACCTGTTCGCCCACCACATACGTCCTCAGGTAATTGTGCTGCTGAAGCATGACCGCGAACGGCCGGTCGGTGTGATCCAGAATGACGGTCACGCTGGTGTAGTGGTCGAGCTGATGCCAATCGGACAGATTGCCAAGGAGGCCGAGACCGATCTTCTGCCAGCCCAAAAGCCCGCCGGGCAGGCCGGAATGGGCGAACACCGCGGTGTAGGTGAGGAAGGTGAGCGCCTGCGGCGTCCCCAGCCAGACCATGCTTGCCCTGGTGATGCGCCCGTAGATCTTCGGCGCTTGCGGCGCAGCGTGTGCCCGGCCGGCCGCCGCGTGGGTGAACACCACGCCCGGATCATCCTTGTGGGCATTGAGGAGCTCTGCCGTTACGGCCTTGGAGATCACTTCACCGGCTTCTGAGCGCAACGTGCCTTGAGCGATGTAGGACCGGTAGAAATCGATGAATCCGGTTTGGCCCTCTGCCAGAAAAAAGCGCGGCCGGTGCTTGGCGAGCAGAGCTTGATCTTCAACAGACGGCAGCGCATCGGAGGGTGGGTGGGCTGCGTACCATTCGGCAAAGCCAGGATATTGCGAAAAGTTCCGGGACGCGGCCTCAGCGCTCTCTGCGGCACAGATGAGCAGCAAACACAGCATCATCCAGCCCACGCGCACAATCATGGCCGTTCACCTCAATTTGGCCAGCAAATCGCGCAAGGGGCCGGCCTGGCTGCCCTGACCCTTCACCACGCTCAAACAGGCCTCCGATCTTAAGATCAGGCCGTCATCCAGGATTTTCAGATTGTTGGCCTTCAAGGTTGAACCAGTCGATGTGATGTCTACGATCAGCTCGGCCACCCCGGCCGCCGGCGCCCCTTCTGTTGCGCCCAGACTGTCCACGGTGCGGTAGCCGGTCACGCCTTTGCGGTTGAAGAAGCGCCGGGTCACATTCAGATACTTCGTCGCCACCCGCAGGCGCCTCTTATGGCGCTCATAGAAACGTTCGGACACTTCGTCAAGATCGGCCATCGTGTCCACGTCGAACCAGCATTCCGGCACCGCCACCACCACATCCGCATGGCCGAAATCAAGCCGCCTCATCAGATCGATCTTATCGTCGGTGTCTGCAATGTGCTCGCGCAGAAGGTCGATCCCGGTCACCCCCATCTGCACCGAGCCGTCGCCCAGTTTGTGCGCGATCTCGCCGGCCGACAGGAAGGCCACCTCAACCCCGTCCACTCCGCTGAGACGGCCACGGTAGCCGCGCGCATCTCCGTTGCGTTCAATGCTCAACCCTGCACCGGCGAACAGCTCTTCTGCCTTCTCCATCAGGCGGCCCTTGGAGGGGATGGCGATTATGGCTTTCTCAGTCATGATGGATCGCCCCCGTGATCGCCGCTAGGCGCTCAGTGTGAACAGCAAATCCTACAGCCGGGATCGTCTCAGCCGCGCCCAGATCCGACATCAGCCGGTCATAGCGCCCGCCGCCCACCACCTGAACGGGCCCATTCTTGCCTTGAGCCTCAATCTGAAAGACATGCCCGGTGTAATATTCCAGATTGTAGCCAAACTCTGCGGAGAAGAAGAAGCGGCTGGCGTCCACACCCAGCTCTGAAAGGATGACGAAGCGGCGCGCGAAAAGGTCCAGCGCCCGGCTGAGGGCCGCCCCCGCCAGCTCCAGTTTGGAAATCGCGTCGAACACGTCCGACGGCGAGCCGCGGACGGCGAGATAGGCTTCGATCTTCTCTACCATTTCCGGCTTCAGCGGTTCTGCCACCCGGTCGGCAGCCTTCTCGTGCAGGCGCGCGGCGATCTCCTCAACCGTTCTGCCCCCCACCAGCGGAATGTTGCCCTCGGTCAACAGGGCGTCCACCCGGGCTTGTGCCTCCGCAACGTCCTGCCCGCTCAATGTGTCGGCAATGGCATGGGCCTTGCCCTCGCCGGAAGAAAGATGGCGCAACAGGTCGCGGAACGCTTCTGGCCGCCAGAACTGTTGGTGCAGCCGCGCGCGCCAGCGGTTGGGCATGTCGAACCCGGCCAGCACGGCGTCAAACAGGCCAAGATCACCCACCTGAACCGAATAGTCCTCAAGGCCCGCGGTCTCCACCGCATCAATGGCCAGCGAAAGGGTTTCGGCTTCTGCGCGCTCGCGGTCCTTGGCACCAAAATTCTCAATGCCCACCTGCTCAAATTCCCGCGGCCGCAATCTTGTCGGCCCGCCCCGCTGGAACCGGAAGGCCGGGCCCACATAGCAATATTTCGCCGCATCGGCCGCCACGCCCGCGTGCTCCAAATGGTAACGGCACGAGGGCACGGTGAGATCCGGGCGCAAGCAGAGCTCATTGCCTTCAGGGTCGGCGAACACAAAGGTGCGCTGGCGGATGTCCTCGCCTGAGCGGTCAAGAAACACATCGGCGGGCTGCAGGATCTCCGGCTCGATATAGCGATAGCCGGCCCCTTCAAACAGGCCCGACATGATGGCCGATTGGCTGTCCAGCGCCAAGCGCTCTTCTGGCGACTTTCCCGTCATGCTGCTCAGACTTCGTGGCGTGCCAAAACCGAGCGCACAGCTTCCACGAGCTCGGCCTCGGCCACGGAAAACTGCGCCGGCCGGCCTTCGCGCCAGGTCTTGTTGTCGTCGATCTCTTCAGACAGTTTCGCGCCCTCAATCAGGTCCTTGATCTGCACTTCGCCGGTGGCAAGCTCATCTTCGCCCTGGATGACCACGCAAGGTGCGCCGCGTTTGTCGGCATATTTCATCTGGGCCCGCATGCCCGATCCACCCAAATACATTTCCGCCCGCACGCCTTCATTGCGCAGGGTCTGCACCATGCGCTGATAGTCTGCTTTGCGTGACGCATCCATGACAAGAACAATTACCGGGGCGGAGACCGCATCACTGTCCAGCTTGCCCAGATGATCAAGCGCCGTCATCAGGCGCGACACACCGATGGAAAAGCCCGTCGCGGGAACCTCGATGCCTTTGAAGCGCGCCACCAGATCATCATAGCGCCCGCCGCCGCCGACCGATCCGAACCGGGCGATCTCGCCGTCCTCGGTTTCCGCCTCAAACGTCAACTCGCACTCAAACACCGGGCCGGTGTAATAGCCAAGGCCACGTACCACGGCCGGGTCCAGGATAATGCGGTCTGCGCCATAGCCGGCCGCGGCGAAGAGGCCGGCCATTTCCGCAAGCTCGCCCACCCCTGCCAGGCCGATCGTGCTTTGGCCCACCACGGCGCGCAGATTGTCCAACACCTCACCCGCCTCCGGCGCCCCGGCTTCCACGAACGCCATCACCTGGGCAATCTGAGTCTCGTTCAGACCCGCGCCCTTGGTGTAGTCGCCGCTCTCGTCCTTGCGGCCTTCGCCCAAGAGCAGGCGCACGGCATCCGGGCCCAATCTGTCCAGCTTGTCGATGGCTCTGAGCACAGTGAGGCGCTGCAGCTCAAAGTCCGCACCATCCTGGGCAATACCGATCTGCTCCAACACGCCGTCCAAGATTTTGCGGTTGTTCACCTTCATCACATAGGACCCGCGCGGAATGCCGAGGGCCTCCATGGTGTCGGCGGCCAGCATGCAGATCTCCGCATCGGCCGCCGGCGTCGGCGTGCCCACCGTGTCGGCGTCAAACTGCATGAATTGGCGGTAACGGCCGGGGCCCGGCTTCTCGTTGCGGTAGACATAGCCCACCCGGTAGCTGCGATAGGGCTTGGCCAGGCCGTCATAGTGCTCGGCCACATAGCGTGCCAGCGGCGCCGTCAGGTCGTAGCGCAGGGAGAGCCATTGCTCATCCTCATCCTGGAACGAGAACACCCCTTCGTTCGGGCGGTCTTCATCCGGCAGGAACTTGCCCAGCGCATCGGTATATTCCATGGCCGGAGTTTCCACCGGCTCAAAGCCGTAAAGCTCATAAACCTGTTCAATCGTGGCCAGCATGCGCTTCAGCGCCCTCAGCTCGCGCGCGTCCACATCGCGCAAGCCCTTGGGCAGCCGGGCTTTGGGCTTAACCGGTTTGTTTTTCTTTGCCATTGAATTGGTCTTTAACGAACGGAGAAACGGGGTCTGCGGCGGGTTCTATCTGATCGGTTGGACGGCGGCAAGGCGAACGGCACAGGCGCACGTCTGCCAGATCATGCTTTCAGCCAGCGCTCGATGTCGCGGCGCTCCTTCTTGGTGGGCCGGCCAGCGCCGCTTTCGCGCTTTCCCGGATCTTCGGAGCGGGGCGCATCGCCGCTCTTTTCCACCGGCGGGCTGAGGTCCCCATAAAGCGCCTGCGCCTCAGGGGCGGGCCCCCGGCGGGCGCCGATGGCGGCGATTTTGATCACTCTCAAGCGCCCGTAGTGGGTAAAGGTCAGAACATCTCCGGCCTGCACCATGTGGCTTGGCTTTGACACTTTAAGCTTGTTGACACGCAGCTTGCCAGTCGACACGAGCTCACTGGCCAGGGTTCTGGTCTTCACGATGCGCGAGAACCACAGCCATTTGTCCACCCTCTGGCGTTCAGATTGCCCCGTCTCGCTCACCCGTTGCCTTTCTTTTCAAGCTCCGCCTTGAGGGCGCCAAGAGCCGCGAAGGGTGAATTCTCATCGATCTCTTTTTCCTGGACCTTCTTCGGCGGTCTGGTGTTGTTGTTCGCCGCACGTCCCGGTTTGCCGCCAGCTTTGCGATTTAGTTTGTGCTGGGGCCGGCCTGATTTTTGCCGTCGTCCTTCCTGTTTCTGGCGCCCGCCCTGCCGGTTGCCTTGGCGCTTGCCGCCCGGCCACCAGATTTCCAGTGCCGGCGGCGCCTCTTCGGCCTCCGCTTGCTTCTCCGCCGGTTCAACGGCATCGGCACTCTCACCCGCCACCGGCTCAGCCGGCTCAGCCGGCTCGCTGGCCAAAGCCGCTTCGCCTTCAGGTTCACCGGCCGTTTCTTCGGCCGGCTTGGCCTCAACCTTCACCGCGCGCCGCTCAAGCCGGTAGCCCAGCCCTTTCAAGATGGAGGAAAAATCATCGCCCGAGCACCCCACCAGAGACATCATGTCCGGCGTCACGGTGAAGCCGCCGCCTTCCACGGAGCCGGCGGGCCGCTCATCGCCCTCTTTTTCAGGCTTCCAATAGATGCACGGCCGGATCAGATCCGCCAGGCGCTCCAGCATGTCGATGCGCACCGCCCGCGTCCCGCAAATGCGGTAACCCACGGAGCGGTAGAACCCATTGGGGGTCGAGCGGTCAAACACCACCGAAGTGAGCCCTTGGCCCGGCGGTTCGGGCAATTTGTCCAGGGCGATCCTGGCGCTGGTGTCGGGCTGGGCGGTTTGCCACAAGGCCCACAACAACAGCTTCAGCTCCGCCGCAGCAGGCTTCAGCAGCATGGGCATGAAGACATGATAGGCCCCGAAGCGAACGCCATAGGGACGCAAGGTGCCACGCGCCGCCTGATCAAGCGCCTTCACCTCGTCGGCCACCTCATCACGCACCAGAACGCCCAGGTTCTCGGTCAAGCGAAAGGCCAGGCCCCGGGCCAATCCAGCCACGTCTTCTGCTGCCGCCAGCTTGACCAGCGGTTCCAGCACGGTGGCAATCCGGTCGGCCACGAACGTTTCCACGCGGGTTTGAACGGCAAGACGGTCCGGGCCCTCCAACTGATCGTTGGCCAGCAGCTGTGTCCTTGGTTTCAGGATGTTCGCACCGGGTTCCAGCTGCGCAATCTTCGCGCCGAGCCATTCCACCGCACCATCGCGTTTCAACGCAAACTCAGCATCCGGCGCGCCGATGCAGGCCTTTGCCCGGTTTGTGATTTCCGCCGCAATGGCTTTCAGCGAGGCTGCTTTCAGCGCTTTTGCCTGGCTGTCGGTGGCGCTGTCGTCGGGCACAAAACGGAACCCCGTCATTTGCCCGATAAACTCGCCTTCCACATGAATGTCGCCGTCAGACGAAACCGACGCCATCAGTTGTTCCTTCTCACGCATCCGTTTCATCAGCACACTTGTGCGCCGGTCGATAAACCTCTGTGTCAGCCTTTCATGCAAAGCATCAGACAATCTGTCTTCAATCGCTTTGGCGTGCTGTTGCCAACGGTAAGGATCGGCCAGCCAGTCCGGTCTGTTCGCAATGAACGTCCAGGTTCTGACATGGGCAATCCGGCCCGCGAGCGTGTCTATATCACCATCGGTGCTGTCCGCATATGACAATTGGCGCTGATACCAATCGTCCGGCACCCGGCCGGAGGATGACATGAGCGAGCGGAACACCTGGCCCACAATGCGCGCATGTTCGCCGCTGGTGATGTTGCGGTAGTCGGGGATCTGGCACACGTCCCACAAGAGCTGCACATGGCTTTCGGCGGAAACCATGTCTCGCACATCCGGCTCGCGCATCATCATTTCCAAAGCCTGCACGTCATCTCCGCCCATCGCCCGGGTCAGCCCGGTGGTCTTGGGCAGGATCAGGAGCGAACGCATCAGATCGTCCAGCGAGGAAAAATCCAGAATGCGATTGCGCCATTGGATCACGCGCACCGGCGCGAACTTGTGGTCTTCGATGCGGTTCACCACCTCGCCCTCGGGCGGATTTACCTCGCCGGTGATGCCGAATGTGCCGTCTTCCATATAGCGCCCGGCCCGCCCGGCGATCTGGGCCAGTTCCGCCGGATTGAGGTCGCGGAACATGCGCCCGTCAAACTTCCGGGTGGCAGCGAAGGCCACATGGCTGACATCCATGTTAAGCCCCATGCCGATGGCGTCCGTGGCGACAATGAAATCAACGTCGCCGGATTCAAACAGGGCCACTTGGGCATTGCGGGTGCGCGGGCTGAGCGCGCCCAGCACCACCGCGGCCCCGCCACGTTGGCGCCGGATCAGTTCGGCAATGGCGTAAACCGTCTCCGCGGAAAACGCCACCACGGCCGAACGCGGCGGCAGGCGCGTGATTTTCTTGGTGCCGGCATAGGTGAGCTTGGAAAACCGGGGTCTGGTGACGATGTTGAGCCCGGGCAGCAGATCGCTTAAGAGCCCACGCACGGTGTCGGAGCCCAGCAACATGGTCTCCTGGGTTCCGCGGGCATGCAGGATGCGGTCGGTGAAGATGTGGCCCCGGTCCAGGTCGGCCGCCAATTGCACTTCGTCCACCGCAAGGAAATCCACCTTCAGATCGCGCGGCATGGCTTCAACCGTGCACACATAGAACCGAGGCTCCGGGGGAACGATTTTCTCTTCCCCGGTGATCAGCGCCACGCTTTCCGCGCCGGTGCGCGCGCAAACCTTGTCGTAAACCTCGCGGGCCAAGAGGCGCAGAGGCAGGCCGATCATGCCGGTTTCATAATCGAGCATGCGGGCCACGGCGAGGTGGGTCTTGCCGGTGTTGGTTGGCCCCAAAACGGCTGAAACATTACGCGCGCTATGCATTTACCAAACCCTTTGTAGCGGATGATGTGTCAAAGCCGTTTCAAAACACGGATGAGTTAGGCGGTTCGCGGCCATACTGCAAGAGCGCAGATGGGCGAAGCGCCGCCAACAGTGGCGGATGCGCCTGTGCAGAGCTGTCTCACGCGTGGACAACAATTTAACAACCGGAACGAGTCTAGAACAAATCATGCCCGAATCGCTGACTCTCGCAGAATCATCATTTGTTCACGCCATATCGTGGTCAGCCGCCAAGATAAATCCCAACTTATCCACTGCGCGCGCACCACCCGGCCAACTCAGCCCTCAGCTCCTGTTAATCGACCTAAACGGCAGATTAACACCCGGTCACGGCAGAAATGCAATTTTCTCTTGTTTTATTAACACTTAGAACGAATGTGAACAAAGCCTGACCGAATCATTGACGTGGACACTTTCCACCTTTGTTCCCCGGATATCTGGTGCCGCCTCAGCATCTGAACACAAGATGTGGCGACGCTCCATAGGCCCACCCCAGAGCGCCAACTGAAAAGGGTTAACGGCGCGTGCCGAACTGAGTCAGAACCGATTGAGGTTGCCTATTTGGTGGCAATCACGCGCTTGGAAATCGGCGTGCCGGAGACCGAGCCATCGCTCAGGCGCATTGTGAATGCTCGTCCTGAGACCTCGCCTTTGGCTGCGACGGGCACAAACATATTGCGTCCCTTGCCGGCAACGGGCGCGAACCAGACGGTGAATTTTGCCGGCGGCCCCTGATTGCGTGCTTTTTGTTTCTTTGCGGACAGGCCGGCAATGGTGCGATAGCGCAGCGTGCACTTGTAGGCTTTGCCACGGTAGACGCCGCCATTGTTGCGGTTAAACGTGGAAACCCCTTCAAGCGCATAGCGGTACTCGGCCACTTGCCGGCCGTCATAGACCCGTTCTGAGCCGCCGCAGGGCTGTTTTGCCGGGCGGGCCACCATCTTCATCAAATAACTTAACGGGTCGACCATGCCCGGGCGCACCGCCTTGGCCAAGTTGTTCGCCTTATAGGCGCTGAGCTTGAAATCCCGCTTGACCTCATGCGTGCCCTTCTTGTTCCAGCTCATCTGAACGGAACGCTTCTTTCCCTTCGAGTTTGAGTTGGAGGAGTATTTCACGGGCACGATCTTCTTTTTCGCAGCCCCGGTCGCGCTCATATTGATCTTCGTCTTGGCAAACAGGCTGACGACGCCTTTGCTCTTGATCGTCGTGGAGATGGCATAATCGCTTTTACCGATGTTCATGCCCATGGAAATCTTGAAAATCCGCAGGCTGCCGGAATAAACGTCGAACTTGAGCGAAACGGCATCTCTGACATCGGCGGCCAGCGCCGGGCCGGCAGGCAAGACCAACAGCGCCGCCAACGGTAGCGCTTTCACCAAAGCACCAATGCGATGCGGTGTTGTGCGCAAATCGGTTGATAAAGACAACATGGTGGCTATAGATCCCTGCTCTTGTACGGCCTGGGCCTTGTTGCAGATAAGTCGCAACTCTACAAACGTCAACGGGCGCGCAGTGTGGAGAAAGAATAGGGCGAAAGTCCGGCTCTCCGGGAGGCGTGCAAAATGCAGATCATTCGGCAATTTTGCACGGTTCAGGCTTGACGTTTGCGCCCTGAACCCATATAGGAACCCGACTCTGGCAGGGCTTTAAAAGCGCTGCCGTTATTTATTGGCGCGGGCCCTTCTTTCGTTGGGGCGCACCGCCGCCAGATGCGAACAACCTGAGCACTATGGAGCTTCAGATATGGCCCGTCGTTGCGAGCTAACCGGAAAGGCCGTGCAGGCCGGAAACAATGTGAGCCACGCTCACAACAAGACACGGCGCAGGTTCCTGCCCAACCTTTGCGACGTCCACCTGTTGAGCGACACGCTCGGACAGTCTGTTGCCCTCAAAGTCAGTGCCGCGGCCCTGCGCTCGGTGGAGCATCGCGGTGGGCTGGATGAATTCCTGAAAAAGGCCCGTGACAGCGAATTGTCGCTGAAAGCACGGCGCATCAAGCGTCAGATCGCCAAGAAACAGGCCGCAGAAGCCGCATAACACCGGCGAACTTCGATTTCAAAAAGGCCCGCGCCAAACGCGGGCTTTTTTATTGCGCCGCCGCCGGCCAGGCGAACTGGAACAAGATGGTTCTTTGCAGGTCGCGGTTGTAATTGTCGTCAGAAATCAGACTGAACACCAGATCGCCATTGCCCAGCCGGTGTGCGTTCAGGCCTTCCATATTGTCCACAAGCTGGGCCGGGGCCGCCGCTTCGATCAGCACCCGGCCATCAACCGTCGCCCCTTTTCTCAAGGACTTTGCCTTGATGAGCCGGATCGCCATGCCTGGCAGCTTCAAGAATCCCAGGCGACGCTCCAAAATCGCCACATCACCACCCCGCAAAACGGCCATGTCCGTGACCGAATAGTCCCGCCGGCGGCGAATGGAAAAACGCTCTGCTTTACGTCCCGGGCGCCACAGCCACCCTTTGACATTCCCGTTCTTATCCAGATTGGCCTCTGACAGAGCAATATACTTGCCCGCGTTAGGGCCTGCACCAAAGCGGCCAATCGCCTCCAACTCCTTGTTGTGACGCCCCTTCTTCATTGCCGCGGGGACCGCAATGTCGCGGGGTCGCCCAGTCAGGCCTTTCTCATTCACCTTGTAGAGCTGCATGCGGGGCCTGCGCTCATAGCCCACCAGAATACCGGCACGTTCATCAGCACCAAATGTGGCCATGGCTTCGGCGTCCTGCAGCCTCTTGCGGCGCCAGCGCTTGCCTTTCTTGTTCACCAACGGGCCCAAACGGGCCTTTCCGAAGCCACTCAGCCTGCCTTTCGCATACTCAAGCTCGGCGCTGAGCCACCAACCCTGATCACTCACCGAGAGGAGCCGGCGGCCCTGACGGGTCAGAACCAGGCCGGAGAGCCCGCCGAACCGTTCATCACTGCTTTCAAGAACCAGCCCGCCGAGATAGCGCAATTCTCCGAACTGCCGACGCTCAGGCTCCAGTATGGAGAAATCCACCGCGCGCGAGGTTACCGAAATCTGCTCTCCGGCAGCAAACGCCTGCCCCGGCCATGCCCACGCAAGCGCCAACAGGGCACCGCCCAGGCACCACCTTGCACGTGATGGGATGTTCAGGCCGCTAAGCAACGCGGCGGCGAGCTCCGCGCGTGGGCGTTCCGCTGTCGTCTTCAAACAGCTCAGCCAGCTTTTCCGTCATCGCACCGCCCAGCTCCTCGGCATCCACGATGGTGACAGCACGCTTATAATAGCGCGTCACGTCGTGGCCGATGCCGATGGCCAGAAGCTCAACAGGCGAGCGGGTCTCGATCTCCTCGATGACCTGGCGCAGATGCTTCTCAAGATAGTTGCCCGAGTTGACCGACAGGGTTGAATCGTCAACCGGCGCCCCATCGGAGATCACCATCAGGATCCGTCTTTGTTCAGGCCGCGCCAAAAGCCGGGCATGGGCCCAAATCAGCGCTTCACCGTCGATATTCTCTTTCAGCAAGCCTTCGCGCATCATCAGCCCGAGATTGCGCCGCGCGCGCCGCCAGGGCGTGTCGGCGGCCTTGTAGACGATGTGACGCAAATCATTGAGACGGCCAGGGGTCGCCGGCTTGCCGGAGGCCAACCAGTTTTCCCGTGACTGGCCGCCCTTCCAGGCGCGGGTGGTGAAGCCCAGGATCTCAACCTTAACCCCGCAGCGTTCCAAGGTTCTGGCCAGAATATCCGCGCAGGTTGCCGCCACGGTGATGGGCCGCCCGCGCATGGAGCCGGAATTGTCCAAAAGCAGGGTGACCACCGTGTCGCGGAAGCTGGTGTCATGTTCCATCTTGAACGACAAGGGGTGCATGGGATCGGTAACCACCCGCGACAGGCGCCCGGCATCCAACATGCCTTCCTCAAGATCGAATTCCCAGGAGCGGTTTTGCTTGGCCAGAAGCCGCCTTTGCAAACGGTTGGCGAGGCGCGCCACCACCCCTTGCAGGCTCGAAAGCTGCTTGTCGAGATAGTTGCGCAGGCGCGTCAGCTCATCTGCATCACACAGGTCCTCAGCACCGATCACCTCGTCGAACTTGTTGGTGAACACCTTGTAGGCATCGCGCTCCAGCGCGTTGGAGAACGGGGTTTGCGGCCGGAACGGTTCCTGACCGTCGGGCGCATCATCGGCATCCAGGTCATCGGGCACATCGTCAACGTCGATCTCAACGGAATCCTGATCGGTGGCCTCGCTCTCGCCCTCCGCCCGTTCGGCATCTTCAGACGACTGGGCTTCGGCTTCCGCCGGATCGCCCTCTTCCTGCTCGTCTGCCTGATCGCCTTCAGGATCGGCATCTTCTTCAGATTCGCTGTCTGAATCGTCTGGATCATCGCCCAGCTCATCGCCCATATCGAGCGCGGAGATCAGATCGCGTGTGAGGCGCGCAAACGCAGCCTGGTCGCTGATCTGCTCGGCCAGGGCGTCCAGTTCGTCGCTCGCCTTGTCTTCAATCCAGGGCCGCCAGAGGTCCACCAGAAGCTGTGCGTTTTGCGGCGGAGGTTGGCCCGTCAGCCGCTCGCGCACGATCAGCGAGACGGCTTCTTCAAGCGGGGCTTCGTTGCGGTTGCGGGCCTGGTTCAGCGCCGACTTCTGATAGCGGTCGTCGAGCATGGCGTTCAGGTTGGAGGCCATGCCGGGCATTTGACGTGCCCCGATGGATTCAACCCTGGCCTGCTCCACCGATTCAAACACAGCACGGGCATTCTCGCCCTGCGGCTGCATCTTGGAGTGCACCGCATCGTCGTGTTTTGCCAGGCGCAGGGCAAAAGAATCCGACAGGCCCCGCGCCACGGCAACCGCCTTGGTGGGCAATTCGTGATCGATTTGAGGCAAGCGGCAGCGGTTTCCGGCCAGGGACGGCTGGTCGGCGCCGAAGGTCACCGTCATCTCCGGGTCCTCGGCAATGGTGCGCATGGCCATGGCCAAGGAGCGTTTGAAGGCGCCAGAGGGTCCGTCCTGTTCAGTGGCCATGATATGACATCAGCGGATTGGGGCTCACGAAGCCGCAGCGGCTGCAGTCGATTCGGGCAAGTCCTCACCGAAGCAGCGCTGATAGAACTCAGAGACCAGCCCGCGCTCCAACTCGTCACATTTGTTGATGAAGGTCAGCCGGAAGGCAAAGCCAACATCGTCAAAAATCTCGGCATTTTCCGCCCAGGTGAGCACCGTGCGCGGGCTCATGACCGTGGAAAGGTCGCCGTTCATGAACGCCTGACGCGTCAGCTCGGCCACCCGAACCATATTGTCGATGGTCTGGCGTCCCTCGTCGGTTTGATAGGTCTTGCACTTGGCTTCGATGATCGCCGTTTCATTGTCATGCGGCAGATAGTTCAGCGTGGTGACGATTGACCAGCGGTCCATCTGGCCCTGGTTGATCTGCTGGGTGCCATGATAGAGCCCTGAAGTGTCCCCCAGGCCCACGGTGTTTGCGGTGGAAAACAGACGGAAATAGGGATGAGGGTGGATCACCTTGCTCTGGTCGAGCAAGGTCAGCTTGCCCTGCACTTCCAGCACACGCTGGATGACAAACATGACGTCCGGGCGCCCGGCATCATACTCATCAAACACGATGGCCGTATTGGTTTGCAGCGCCCAGGGCAGAATGCCTTCACGGAACTCGGTCACCTGTTTGCCGTCGCGCAGCACGATGGCGTCCTTGCCCACCAAATCGATGCGCGAGATATGGCTGTCCAGGTTCACCCTGACGCACGGCCAGTTGAGCCGGGCAGCAACCTGTTCGATGTGGGTGGACTTGCCCGTACCGTGATAGCCGGTGATCATCACCCGACGGTTGTGGGCGAACCCGGCCAAAATCGCGAGTGTGGTCTCCCGGTCGAACAGATAGTCCTCGTCAATCAGCGGCACGTGTTCTGTTGGCTCTGAATAAGCGGGAACCTCCAGGTTGCTGTCGAAGCCGAAAACCTGGGAAACAGAAACTTTTGTGTCGGGTATGCCTGAGGCACCACCGTTTGCGTGAGCATCCATTGAATTGATCTCTCCTGACCATGCACATATACGTGCCATGGCGAACTTAGCGGGCCTTTTTGGCATGCCCTAAGCCCCTTGCCAAGGGGGATAGAGTGACGCGCATGCCGGCTCAACAAAAATCGGCAGATTTCAGATAATCGTACGCCTGAACAATCTCGCGGAAGCGGTCCTCTGAATCCCGGCTTCCGCCGTTCGCGTCGGGGTGATGTTTCTTCACCAAGGCCTTGTATTTGGCCTTAACGTCGTTGGCGCTCGCGGTCTCGTCAAGGCCTAAGGCAGACAAGGCTTTGCGCTCTGCGTTACGCACCGGCCGCCGCCGGCGGCCTTCAGGTTCCGTCCCCATTTCACCAAACAGGCCGAACGGATCTACCCGGCCCATAAGCGGGTCAAAACTGCGGCTGGAAGCCTGCTTGGCCTGGGCCTGTTCCTTGGCCTTACCCTTAGCGGAAGCGTTCTCGCCCATCTTCCAGGTCGGTCGGTGGCCGCTCCTGGCATCTGTTTGAAATGCGGCCACTTCATCGTCCTTCATGCCGCTGAAATAGTTGTAGGACTTGTTGTATTGGCGCACGTGATCGACGCAGAACGTGTAGTACTCGCCTTCGCGTTCGCGACCGCACGGCGCCCGGTGCTGGCCCTGCTTGTCACAGCCCGGCCACTCGCAGGCATCCACCTTGGACTTCGCCAGACGGTCCTCTTCCGGTTTGACCCGAATCTTATCGAAATATTTTGAGTTCAGTTTCATGAGCCGAAGATCATACCCTGTTCACAAGTGCGCCGCAAAGCGGCTATGAGTAGCAATCACAAGTTTTCGCATTAATTACGACAAGCGATGGAGATCGATCCTCATGGCCGGTGAAGTAGCGGACACAATTCACGACAAATTGAGCGGAGCCTTCTCTCCTAACGCATTGGAAGTCATCGACGAATCACATCTTCACGAAGGTCATGCAGGCGCGCGGCCCGGGGGTCAAAGCCATTTTCGGGTGAAAATTGTCGCAGAGGCTTTCAAAGGCAAAACCCTCCTCCAGCGCCACCGGATGGTGAACGAGGCCCTGGCCGAGGAACTGGCCGGGCCGATCCATGCCCTGGCCATCAGCGCAGCTCCCCCGGAGGCCTGACCTAGGGCAACTTCCGCTCAAATTGAGCGGAAGATGCCCAGATTTTCCTTAACGGCGAGCAACTTATCCCCGCTCAGACGATTGCGTCTGATCGGGGGTTGCTCTAACGGCGCACTGGCCTTTTCAAGGGCGTGATCCGAAGTTTCACCACCTGGTTGCGTTCGCGTTCCATCACCTCAAAGGTGAAGCCGTAGAAGGTGAACACCTGCCCCTTGTCTGGGATCATCTGAGCTTCGTGGATCACCAGGCCGGCCACGGTCGTCACCTCTTCATCGGGCAATTGCCAGTCAAAGCTTCTGTTCAGATCGCGGATGGGCACGGTGCCGTCCACCAGAAAGGCGCCATTGGCCTCGCGGCGCACGCCGAGCGTGTCTTCCACATCGTGTTCATCGGCGATGTCGCCGACGATCTCTTCCAGAATGTCTTCCATGGTGACAAGGCCCTGCACCTCGCCATATTCGTCCACCACCAGGGCAAAGTGGCTCTTGCGGCGGCGAAAGGCCTTCAGCTGCTCGGCCACACTGTTGGTGTCCGGCACAAACCAGGGCGGCGTGACCAAAGTTGCGATCTTGATCTTGCTGGCATCGCCGCGGCGCTTGGAGACGGCCGCCAGAATGTCTCGGGCGTGGAGAATGCCGACAATGTTGTCCTGATCTTCACGCCACACGGGCACCCGTGTGTATCCACTTGCCAGCACGGCCTTGATGATCTGTTCTGACGGTTCGTCGGCGTTGATGGTGAACATGTTTGTGCGGTGGACCATCACGTCGGAAACCTCAAGCTCGCGCAAGTCGAGGATGCCTCCGATCATGTCTCTGTCGTCCTTGATGAACGCGCCGTCCTGATGGTGCAGATCGATTGTGCCGCGCACCTCTTCATGGGCAGAAAGCGCATCGCCGCCCTCAATAGTCACGCCCGCAAGGCGCAAGGTATGGCGCACGATGAACTCAACCCCCTTCACCACCGGGCTGAACAGGGAGACCACAATCCTGATGATCGGCGCCACCGCCAATGCCATCCGGTCATGATTGACGATGGCATAGGTCTTCGGCATGACCTCGGCAAAGATCAGAACAAGCGCGGTCATTACAACCGTGGCGACCACAACACCGGCGTTCCCGAACAGTTCGACGAACAGCATGGTCGCCAGGGCAGACGCCAGGATGTTGACCAGGTTGTTGCCCAGCAAGATGGCGCCGATCAGCCGCTCGCGGCGTTGGATCAGCGCTTTCACCGAGCGCGCACCGGGCACGCCCTTGCGCTCCAATTCATGCATCCTCGCCCGCGATGTTGCAGTCAGCGCGGTTTCAGAACCAGAAAAGAAAGCGGACAGAATGATAAGGGCCAGCACGGAGCCGGCGATAATCGCAATTGTGAGGGTCATTTTGGTTAGGCCGCAGCCAGTTCATCCTCCAGAAAAGCCAGAACATCGTCTGGCGACACGTCATGAGCAACGTAGGTATCCCCAATGTCGCGTGCAAGGATGAAAACCAGCTTACCGCCGGCTGCCTTCTTGTCTTGATACATCGCGGTTAACAGAGCGCCCGCCTCAAGGGGCGCACCAGGGATGTCGCGCACATGGGTGGGAAGCCCCACTGAGCGCAAATGGCGTTCAACCCTCAGCGCGCAGCCGGATTTGCAGACACCCATCCGTTCAGAAAACCGATAGGCCATGGCCATGCCGATGGCCACGCCTTCCCCGTGCAACAACCGGGCCGAATAGTCGGTCGCCGCCTCCAGAGCATGGCCGAACGTGTGGCCAAGGTTCAACAAGGCCCGAACCGAGCCCTCGCGCTCATCTTTGGCCACAATGTCAGCCTTGGCGCGGCAGCTGGTCTCCACCGCGCGCATGCGGGCTTGCATGTCGCCGGCAAAGAGGGACGGGCTGTTTTTCTCCAGCCAGCTGAAGAACTCAGCATCGCCCAACAGACCATACTTGGCCACTTCAGCATAGCCGGCCTTGAGCTCCCGCTCCGGCAGGCTGTCCAGCACCGCCGTGTCGGCCAGAACCAGCAGCGGCTGATGAAAGGCGCCGATCAGGTTCTTGCCTGCGGATGCATTGATCCCGGTCTTGCCGCCGACGGACGAATCCACCTGCGCCAGCAAGCTGGTCGGCACCTGGATGAAATTGACCCCGCGCCTCAATATGGCCGCGGCAAAGCCGGCAAGGTCGCCGATCACACCGCCGCCGAACGCGATGATCACATCGTTGCGTTCAATGCCCGCCTCCAACAAAAAGTCGGTCACCTCAAACAGATGGGCCTGGCTCTTTGTGCTCTCGCCTGGCGGAAGCGTGAGAACCGTAGCCTCGATCCCCTCCGCCTCCAGGCTCGCGGTAAAGCCCGCCAGGTGCGCATCGGCCACATTCTGGTCGGTCACGATCGCGGTTTTCTTGCGCGGCAGATGGCCGGCGATCACCTTGCCCGCATCCCGCAACAGGCCGGGGCCAATGGCGATTTCATAAGATCTTTCGCCAAGGTCCACAGGAACAATGAGCTGATCAGCTCGCTCGGGTGAAGATGCGGTCATGTTCGCCGGTCCGTTACCAATACTGTGTTCTTCAGGGCCTTGATGATCGCACTGACAATGCGCTGGTGCGGCACATCCCGGCTTTCCACCTCGATATCCGCCAGGGCGTAGACCGGATAGCGCACGGCAATCAAGTCCGACAGGGTTTTGCGCACATCTCCTTGGGCCAGGAGCGGGCGGTTGGAGCGGCGCTTGACCCGCTTGACCAAGAGGTCCAGATCCCCGCTCAGCCACACCGAGACGCCCGAGGCGGCAATATTGTCACGGGTTTCCGGGTCCATGTAGGCCCCGCCGCCGGTGGCGAGAATTTGCGGGCCCGAGTCCAGAAGCCGCGCAATGACGCGCTTCTCCCCACTGCGGAACTCGTCCTCGCCATGGTCTGCGAAGATCTCAGGGATGGACTTGCCCGCGGCCCGCTCAATTTCGGTGTCGGTGTCCACGAACGGCAGGTCGAGCCGTTGCGCCAAGCGGCGACCGACCGAGGTTTTCCCGGCCCCCATCAAACCAACCAGCACGATCGACCGGCCATTCAACCCATTTACCAGCTCTGTCAGAGCCATTTTTCCACTCTTGCCCCACAAAAACCCGCCCGCCGGAAAACGCGACGTTTTAGACCATCCTTTAAGATCAAGCAAAGGTTACAAACCTTTAGGGACCGCAGTGTTTGCGCTCCACAGGCTTGCCGTGCAATTATAGACATGAATGATTTGACACAGAGCACGTGGTCGGCCCGCTCTAAATGAATGAAATGGTGAACCATAATGCCTGACAGCATTCGCTTTCTATTAATCTTGGCGTGTTTGGCTGGCGCAGTATACGGCGGAATGTTCTTCTTATCAGAATTTCCGCCGGAACCGACTGAGGTGGTAAAACAGGTTCCCAATGCCCGTTTCAGCAGTCAATAGGCGAAGCGCATCCGAACCCGGCCTGGCATCCGACTATCAAATTGAGAGTTTTCTGGAAATGCTGAGTGTTGAGCGCGGAGCCGCGCGCAACACCCTGGAAGCCTATGCCCGCGACCTGGGCGACTATGCTGTCTTTTTGAAAGCCCGCAAACAGTCGGTCCAGGAGGCAAGCGCCACGGAGATCCGGGCCTATCTGTCTGGGCTCTCCGATCTTGGCTTGGCGGCCTCCACCGCCGCCCGCCGGTTGAGCGCAATCAAGCAATTCCACAAATTTCTCTACGCAGAAGGCCTCTCGGCAAGCAATCCGGCCGCCGTCATCGAAACACCGCGGCGCGCCAAGGCTCTGCCCAAGGTCTTGTCGGAAGCCGACGTCACCGCGCTGCTCGAACGCGCCCAGAGCGAAACCGAGAGCGCCAAGGGGCACCGGCGCCTAATGGCGGTGCGCATGCTGTGCTTGCTTGAGCTGTTGTATGCTACCGGCATGCGGGTGTCTGAGTTGGTTTCTTTGACCCGTCAAACCGTGCAGTCCGACGACCGGGTCCTCACCATCAGGGGCAAGGGCGGCCGTGAGCGGCTTGTTCCGCTGAGCGGGGCTGCGCGCCGGGCTCTGAACGCCTATTTGCCCGAGCTTGAAGACAAATCATCCTGGCTCTTCCCCAGCCGCGGCAAGCTGGGCCACCTGACCCGGCAAATGTTCGCCATTGAGCTGAAGGAACTGGCCGCCCGGGCGGGTATTGGCGCAGACCGGGTTTCACCCCATATACTGCGGCATGCCTTTGCAAGCCATTTGCTGGCCAACGGTGCAGATCTGCGTGCGGTTCAACAAATGCTGGGCCATGCCGACATTTCGACCACACAGATCTACACTCATGTTCTGTCGGAGCGCCTGAAAAAAGTCGTAAACCAGCACCATCCTCTTGCCAGCGCGCCGCCAGCCGCCTAAGGCATGGCCACTTGAAGAGAAACTACAACCCAGCACCTGGAACCAATGCGCACGTATCTCGACTTTGAAAAACCAATCGCCGAAATTGAAGGCAAGATTGCCGACTTGCAGGATGTTGCCGGCGACGGCGAAACCGACGGCGTGCGCAAGGAAATCGAGGTTCTCGAAGGTAAGGCCAAATCCAGCCTGGAGGACATCTACAAAAAGCTCACCCCATGGCAAAAAACCCAGGTGGCGCGACATGGGGAACGCCCGCACTGCTCAGACTTCATTGCTCAGCTGATCACGGAGTTCTCGCCACTGTCCGGCGACCGTGCCTACGCGGACGATGCGGCGATTATCGGCGGGCCGGGCAGGTTTCGCGGCGAAGCGGTCATGATCATCGGTCATGAAAAGGGCTCAGACACAGAAAGCCGGCTGAAACACAATTTCGGCATGGCGCGTCCCGAAGGCTATCGCAAAGCCATCCGCCTGATGGAAATGGCGGATAAATTCGGTCTGCCCATTCTCACATTTGTCGACACACCCGGCGCCTACCCCGGTGTCGGCGCCGAAGAGCGCGGCCAGGCAGAGGCAATTGCCCGCTCCACGGACTGCTGCTTGAGCCTGCGGGTTCCGGTCATTGCCACCATCACCGGCGAAGGCGGTTCAGGCGGCGCGATCGCGATTGCCACTGCAAACACGGCAATCATGATGGAGCATTCGGTCTACAGCGTCATCTCGCCGGAAGGCGCCGCCTCCATTTTATGGCGCGATTCAGCGCGCGCAGAAGACGCCGCGACGGCCATGAAGATCACCGCACAGGATCTTGAAAAACTGGGTGTGATCGACGTGATTGTGGACGAACCGGTCGGCGGCGCCCACCGTGATCCCACAGCGGCAATCGAAGCGGTTGGCGAGGTTATCGCAGGCGCACTGGACGACCTGTCCGAGCTGAAGCCAAACGAGATCCGCAAGGCCCGCCGCGACAAGTTCATCAAGCTGGGCAGCGCATTGTAGGAATTGGTCCCGGCAAACCGTTTGTGCGTAATTCTTGAGCACGGACGTGTTTTGGTTAATCATTTCGAAACGCCAGGAGCGGATTGTTTCGGCAATGAAGAATAGATCGCAAATGACTGGTCTGATCCGGGTGCTCGTCGTGCTCGCCGTTTCGCTGGTGCTTGGCGCCTGTTTGCCCAAGTCAAAGGATCAGAAACCGCTTTCGCCCGAAGCCTTGGCCAGCTTGAAGGCGAAAGGCATCCGGCTTGGTGCGCCGATGTTCGTGCGGATCTTCAAGCAGGAGTCCGAGATGGAGGTTTGGCTGCAAAACCAGCAGGGCACCTATTCGAAGTTCAAGACTTACCATGTGTGCAGGTGGTCCGGTATTCTGGGGCCAAAAACGGCTGAAGGGGACAAGCAAGCCCCGGAAGGCTTCTACGTTGTCACGCCGCAACAGATGAACCCGCGCAGCAAGTATCACCTATCCTTCAACATCGGCTACCCGAACGTCTATGACAAATCCTACGGCTACACCGGCAAGCATCTGATGGTGCACGGTGGCTGCGAGTCCGCGGGATGCTATGCGATCACCGACGAGGCGGTGCAGGAACTCTATGCCTTGGCCCGCGAGGCCTTTGTCGGCGGCCAGCGGAAGTTCCCGGTTCATGCCTTTCCGTTCAAGATGACGGCCGAGGCCATGCTGACCCACAGCAGCCACAAGTGGTTCAATTTCTGGCTGAATTTGAAGGAAGGCCATGACATGTTCGTCACCACAGGCCGCCCGCCTGTTGCCGGTGTCAAAGACGGTCGTTACGTGTTCTTCCCGTCACCCGCCCAGGTACCCGAAGAATTCAAAGTGTCGGCCGCATCAGCCGATCCGAACGCCCCGAAGCTGGTTCAGGGCTGGAGATAGTCATCCCCGGCAGACCTCATCTCGCTCTAGTGAAGCGCTTTGCTCTTCAGCTCACTATCTTCTTCTGCCGCAACCATCATCGCAAGACCGCGACGCTCATCCAATTCGATGATCAGTTCGGCCACATCGTCTGCGAGATCGTCAAGACACGGATCGCGCGACATTGCGATGTAGAGTTGATAGAACCTGTCCATAAGCTCAAAGACTGTCGGCGTTTCAACCGTCAGGTCATTTTCCCTTAGCTCTTGTGCTAAACTTGGCATTTCCCACTGCTCCTTGTTTCATCATGAGCTTCGCTCTGATCTCAACATCCTCCTTGCCAAGTTCAAGATGACATGCTTTGGCCAGCAAATGTGTGACATAAGTCACATAGCGTGGGATTTTAGCGTGAATGGCCTTTTCCAGCTCCGAGAATTGTTGCGCTAGAGCCTTTCATGATGACGGTTGGGCGCCAGGACCGGGTCGGTCTACAACGACACAATGGTCTCATTTCAGCGCTGACTGGCAGGCAAATTCCACCGGAATGCGCACCTGCATGGTCAGCAAGAGAAATGACAGAGACTTGCCATGCCCATCCAGGCCCAACGAGAGATTAACCCCGCCTTCCAGGGCATCCTCAACGACGAAATTGAGGGCGGGCAATCCGGGAACCTCATAGCGCTTCACCGCCCCGATGGGCCTGTGCCCAAAGAGCGCGCGCACCCGCTCTTCAGTGACCTCCCTCAAAAGGTGCTGATAGGCCCCGGCCTGGTAGGGGATGACGCTTATGTTGACGGAATTTCCTTTGTCGCCCGCCCGAGCGTGGGCGAACAACTGGAGAGGCCTTGTTTCTTCAGACTGCACCATTCGATTTTAGACCAATCTCACTGAAACGTCCGGCAAGCTCCGATCCACAAGAACCGACGCCGTCTTCACCTTGGACGACACCTGTTTGCGAAAGCCTGCTCCTCCCGCCGGTCCGGTCACCCACAAACTGTAGACCTCAAGGGCGATGCGCTCCAGCTCTTCGCTGTCTTCAGAGCGCGCGGCCACCCTTATCCGGAAATCCCCGTCACTCCCGTTCTGCGCAGCTGCCCGCAACGTGCCCCGATCGTCATCGAACACGGCAGAAACGCCCAGCACATCAAACCTGACCGGGCATTCGATCGCCAGCCTCTGAAAGCGCTGGCGCAACACATCTATCGCGAGCTCCGCCCTGCGCCGTGCATTCGGCCCGGCATAGGACATTTCGGCTTCTCCGAGATAACCTGCATCCATGGAGACCGTGGCCTTAAGGGTATCGGGCGGCGGCTTTCCGGCAGCACCGCGCAGGCGCACTCTGTCAGAACCCACTTGCTCGACGCTCACGTGGGAAACATCCAAGGTCACATCCGGCGTGAGATAGTTGGCCGGATCGTGCATCTCATAGAGAACTTGCTCCTTCACCGTACCTTCGCAGACCAGCCCGCCCGTACCCTCGGGCTTGGTGATCACCACATCGCCATTGCGGCTGATCTCCCCGATGGGATACCCCACATTGGCGAGATCCGGGACGGTCTTGAACGGAGGGTCGGCGTAATATGCGCCGGTGACCTGCGGCCCGCACTCAAGAAGGTGGCCAGCCAGGGTGCCGGCGGCCAAAAGGGGCAAGTCATCCCCCGCCACGTCGAACTCGTGCACCACCGGCCCCAGGGTCAAGGCAGCATCGGTACAGCGGCCGGTGATCACGAGGTCAGCCCCCAGCCTCAGCGCTTCGGCAATCGGGCGCGCGCCCAAATACACATTTGCCCCAACCAACGGCCGCTCAATGCGCGTACCTTCCACAGTGGCCATCCCGGCAATGGTCTCTTCGGATGCCACCGACATCAGATCATCACCCTCAACAAGTCCGATCTTGAAGTCCTCAAGGCCCAGACGGTCCGCCAACTGGCGTACATGGGCTCCGGCACCGGCCACGTTGGCCGCGCCCAGGTTAGTGACGATCTTGATGTTGGCCTCTCGGCAGGGCCTGAGCACTGGTTCCAGATACCTCTCCAGAAACTCCGAATAGCCAGGCCCCTCTCCGCGCAACATCTGGTTTTGGGCAATCGCCAAGGTGCGTTCGGCAAGCGTTTCGAAGATCAGGTAGCGCGGCCCTTCGCAAGCCCCGAGATGCTCGATCAAAGGAGCGGAGGCGTCAAACCGATCACCACCGAAACCTGCAGCACCTGCAACGAAAACCGTATTCATTTCAGAAACTTAAGGATCATAGGGCAAAAGCTTTATTCCTGTGAACTCCAACACGCTGCGGTCCAGTCGCTGGGTCGAGACAGGCCAGGTGGAAGGATCATTCACGTCGAACTTGTCGCCGCGCCAATACTGATAGACCTTAACAAAGGTGTTCTTGTGCTGGCCCATCCAAAGAATGACGACCTCTCCCACCCCTTCGCCGTAACCGAATTCCTTAGGCCCCTTGGGACTGTTGGAACAGAACACAACCGCAAGACCGGACTGGGGCTGGCGGACAATCTTGCGCACGCTGACATTCTCCGACCCGCAGGCAACGCGAAAAACATGGATCGAGCTGTTGATGAACTTGCCAAGGGTTAGGTTCTCATTCCAATGGCCGAACAAGGTGTATTGCTTGGTCCACTTTTTGAAACTCTCGTTCTTGGGCACCATTGCCAAGACAAACGTGTTGGCCTCCTGTTGACGGGAGAGGCGGGATTCAGCCAGCGCATTGTCACTTTTGTGCCAGCTCGGATAGGGAAACTGCGCCCATGCCTCGAACAGCCTGATCTGCGAGCCGCCGCTGATCTTCGGCGCATTCTGCGCACCAGCCGGAGCCATCATGAGCACGGTCAAGGCAGCCGTCGCCGCCCCTTTTGCGAACCTATTGCGCATTCAACAACTCTCCACTGCCGCTATTGGGTCCTCAGGCGGGCGATGATGCAATATCCGCCCTGAAAAAAGCCATTCACGATGATGTCAAAGCGACAAGAACCGGCGTCATCACGCTTCGTTTGCGAGTTGTATGGCCCAAGCCCCTTCGGCCTGACAACCAATTTTGTTAGACTATAGGTGGCATGAACTGTTGGACATGTTGCAACGTAGGCTTACATGATAAGCACAAACCGGGTGTGAGGCGGCGAACCAGAGTGAGGTAGACGGCAATGGCGAGGCTGACCATCAATGGAAAGGGTCATGACCTGGATGTGGAAGGCGAAATGCCTCTGCTCTGGGTGTTGCGCGACGAGTTGAACCTGACAGGCACCAAGTTCGGCTGTGGCGCCGGTCTGTGCGGCGCCTGCACTGTTTCGGTCGACGGAGAAGCCACCCGTTCGTGCGTTACCACAGTTGAAAGCGTGGAAGGCACCGACATTCGCACCATCGAAACCCTGGCGGAAGCCGACACGTTGAGCGCCGTGCAGCAGGCTTGGGTTGAACATCAGGTTCCCCAGTGCGGATATTGTCAGCCTGGCTTCATCATGGCCACCTCGGCTCTGCTGGACCAGGTTCCCGACCCGAGCGACGAAGAGATCAACGAAGCCCTCACCAACATTTGCCGCTGCGGCACGTATGACCGCATTCGCGCTGCCGTTCACCGGGCCGCCGAGCTGAAAAAGAGCGGAGGTCAGTCATGAGCAAGAAACGCTCCTTGACCCGCCGTGTGTTCATGATCGGCGCTGCATCAATCGGCGGCGTGGCAATCGCCGGCGTCGGCATTGGCACGGGCTATCTGGCATCGGTCGATGTGGACGGCCTGGGGGCCAGCAAGAGCGAGGCCGGTTCTGCTGACCTTACCGCCTGGATCAATGTTTCGCCGGACGACAAGATCACGATCTATGTGCCCTTCCTTGAAATGGGCCAAGGCACGCATACCGGTGCCGCTCAGCTGGTCGCAGAAGAACTCGGCATCGACCTTGAGGCTGACAACATATCGGTGACCCATCCGAGCCAAGAGCTTAGCGCCTACGCCAATTGGACCATGTTCCTGAACCGCCGCCCGGAGGATGACGGCGGAGCGGTCAACTGGTTCTCCCAGCGCGCCGTCGCCGCAATGCACATGGTGGCCACGGGCGGCTCCACAGCCATAGTGGGAAACTGGACCGCCATGCGCCAGGCCGGCGCTACGGCGCGCGAGCTGTTGAAGGCGGCCGCAGCCCAGAAACTCGGCGTGGCTGCAGACAAACTGACCCAGCACCATACTGAGTTTTCCACGCCGGACGGCGCACAGTCGGTGAACTTTGGCGACTTGGCAGAGCTTGCCCTGCAGCAGTCCCCGCCCTCGGACATCAAACTGCGCAGCCGCGAAGAATTCACCACGATCGGAAAGAGCGTGCCGCGCCTGGATGTCCCTGAAAAGGTTCGCGGTGCTGCCCGCTACGGCATTGATGTGCGCCTGCCGAACATGGTTTTCGCCGCACTCCACCAGGCGCCCGTGTTTGGCGCCAAAATAAAGCAGATTGTCGATGACGCCGCGCGCAAACGCCACGGCATCATAGATGTTGTGAATCTGGAGACAGCGGTCGCCGTGGTGGCCGATAACAGCTGGCGCGCAAAGCAGGCCATCGAGGCCCTCGACATCACCTATGAGTGGCCCGAGGAATTTGCCGACAGTGCCAAGATCAAGGCTGATTTGAAGAGCCGGATCGAGGCAGCAGACTACACCCGCTCAGACAGCCGCCGGGACATTCCCCTGCATTTCCAGCAGGCCTCCAAAACGGTGGAAGCCACTTACGAAACCCCCTACCTGGCCCATGCCACCATGGAGCCGATGAACACAACGGCGTGGTGGAAGGACGATGACACGGTTGAGGTCTGGTCGCCGACCCAATCGTCAACGGTCACCAGATGGGCGGTGGAGGCGGCCGGAGACGCCAAGGACGTGACCGTGCACGTCACCTATTCAGGCGGCGGTTTTGGCCGCAGGGCAGAATCCGACTTTGCACTCTATGCCGCCAAGGTGGCGCTGGCCCTGAAGGGCCGGCCCGTGCAGGTTGTCTGGTCGCGCGAAGAAGATATGCGCCACGATGATTATCGCCCCGGTGCCATAGCCAAAATAAGCGCGGGGCTCGATGCGGCAGGCAAGATCTCGGTGATTAAAGCTGAGATCGGCTCGCAATCTGTGTTCGCCTCCTGGCTGCCGCGAAATCTCAGCATGCCGGCCCCCGCGGACCAGGATGAGGCCACGTTGGAAGGCATTCTGAACTCGCCTTATCTGCCGCCCGCCTGGCAGGTTTCCGCGGTGGACGTGGACACCGCGATCCCGGCCGGCTTCTGGCGCTCGGTGGGGCACTCCAATAACAGCTTCTTCACCGAGTGCTTCATCGATGAATGCGCTACGGGCGCCGGCCAGGACCAGGCTCAGTTCAGGCTGGCCAACCTTCCTGCCGACAGCCGCGAGGTTCGCGTCCTGAAGCTTCTTATGGAAAAAGCCGGCTGGGCCGGCCCGCTCGGCAACGGCAAAGGGCGCGGCCTTGCAGTCCACAAATCCTTCCGTTCGGTTGTGGGCGCCGTGCTTGATGTGTCGGTGGATGACGACAAAACGGTCACCTTGGAAAAGGCGGTCATGGTTTGCGACTGCGGCACGGTCATCAATCCCAAACTGGTTGAAGCCCAAATGCAAGGCGGCTTCATCTTCGGCCTGACGGCAGCCGCCTTTGGCGAGATCACGATCGAGCAGGGCAAGGTCAGCCAAGGCAACTTCGATGAATACGAGATGCTCAAACTAGAATCCGCACCCTCTATCGAAGTGCACCTGATGCCCAGCACCGACCTGCCGGGAGGGGTGGGCGAGCCCGGCACACCGCCGGCGGCCCCCGCACTGGCGAATGCCATCTTTGCCGCCACCGGTGAGCGCATCCGCACTCTGCCCATCAGCCAGGCGGGCTATTCCATCGCCGGAGCCTGATAGCCGCTCACCTGCCGCGCCTGTCCCCGAACCGGGGCAGCCGGCCGCGGCCTTTGGGAAACCGCCGGGCCTGTAATTTCACGCACCAGCTTTTTGCGGATGGCGATGCGAAAGTCGTAAAAATCCTTTGCAGCCATCAGAAAGGCGCCCGGCCCGCCCACCACATGGGTCTTGTAATGATCGAACAGGTTGATCTTGGCCAATTCGCCCAGGTCATACTCTTCGTTGTGGATCACCAGTCCGTTCACCGTGACCCCTCGGGCAATGGCCGCATCACGCGCTGCCGCAGCCGAAGGGCCATTGCTGGTGCCGTCACCCGACACATCGATAACCTTTCGCCGGCCCTCATATCCATTGCCCTGAAGCGCGCTGAGGCCATGGCTGATGGCACCGGCAATGTCGGTGAACCCGGAGAGCAGGCGGGACGACATCTCGATCTTGCCCGCCAACGCGCCGGCGCCCTTGGCATCACGGACAACCATCCACCCGACGGAGGTGCGCTGCTGTCCCTTACCGGACCAATGCACCAGCGACACCGCCACGCCGCCCTCACCGGCCCGCTCAATGGCACTGATGACATCGGGGTGCCGGAAGGCCTCGGCTAACCCGCGCTGCTGAAGCGCGAATTCTTCCCGATCCACGCTGGTTGAGGTGTCAACGGCGAGCAGCAACTCGAGGGCCACAACCGTCTGCGCCCTCGGCGCGTCGACGCCCAACAGCGCACAGAAAACACAAAAAACGGCAACGTGCCGGCACACCCGCCCAAATGTCGCATTGACGCGCCGGCAAATATTGGCGATTGGGGCCGCGTAAGATCGGTCACTCCCACATCGGCGACGTTCTCCACTTCTCACCCTCTGTTTGCCCTTCCCGGCGGCAGATCGTGACATCACATTCATTTGGCACCTGTTGAGCCTGCAATGCAGATTTATCTTCCCATAGCCGAGCAGTCTATGAACGTGTTTCTCGTTCTGGGCATGGGCGGGATTGTCGGCTTCCTTTCAGGCATGTTCGGCGTCGGCGGCGGGTTTCTGATGACCCCGCTGCTGATTTTCACCGGCATCCCCCCAGCGGTTGCCGTTGCCACCGAGGCAAACCAGATCGTGGCCTCCTCGGTTTCCGGCTCAATCGCCCAATGGCGCCGCAACAATGTGGATGTGAAGATGGGCCTTGTGCTGCTGGCCGGCGGCGTTGTGGGCTCGTTCATAGGCGTGGCCTTGGTGAAAGTGCTGCGCCAGATGGGCCAGGTCGACCTGGTGATCTCGCTGAGCTACGTGTTCTTCCTTGGCTTCATCGGCACCCTGATGCTGCTTGAGGCCATTCGCACCTACTTCAAGTCCAAGGCAGGCAACGCCCCGCCGGCGCGCCGCCCTGGCCAGCACAATTGGATCCACAAGCTGCCGTTCAAGATGCGCTTCAAGCGCTCCAAGCTCTACATCAGCGCCATTCCACCCATTCTGGTCGGGCTCCTGGTGGGCCTGCTGGCGGCCATCATGGGCGTCGGCGGCGGTTTCATCATGGTGCCGGCCATGATCTACCTGTTGCGCATGCCAACCAGCGTGGTCGTGGGCACCTCCCTGTTTCAGATCGTATTCGTCACCGCCCTCGTCACCATCTTGCATTCGGTGCAGAACCAGACCGTTGATGCGGTGCTGGCGCTCATGCTGATGGCTGGCGGCGTGATCGGCGCGCAGATCGGGGCGATTGCCGGCCAGAAGCTCAAAGGCGAGCAACTGCGCGCGCTGCTGGCCATTATGGTGCTCGGCATGTGCTTCAAGCTTGGCTTTGATCTGGTTGTCGAGCCGTCCGAGCTTTACTCGCTCGCCTCAGCAGCGGGGACACACTGATGATCCGCCCCCTGATCCTGATATTTGGCCTGATCCTGGCGGTCATCGCCGTGCTCATGCAGCCGAATAACGCCAGATCTGAAGGCGTGGAGGCCGATCTGGCAACCCACCATGTGGCGGTCAAAACCGATTTTGCCGGCGTGAAGGTCCTGTTGTTTGGCGCAATCATCAATCAGGGCAATATCGACAATCTTGCCCTTCTGGACATGATCATCGTGGTGCGCGGACCGGAACGCCAGATGCGCATCCGCAAGAAAGAACGGATTGCGGGCATTTGGATCAACCGGCACAGCACAACGTTTGACTCCGTACCCGGATACTACGCAACCCTTTCCACCCGGCCGGTGACGGAGATCGCGCCGTCCTACACCCTTTTGCAGAACGGCATCGGCTTCAACAGCCTGCAAGGCAAGCTCATCTTGTCGTCGACCGGGTTTGCCCAGGCGAATGTGAAGGATTATGCGGCGGCGATCGTCCGGGTGCACCAGTCCCAGAACCTTTACCAGCAGATCAAGGGCGCCATCGGGTTCACCGGCGAACATCTCTTCCGCGCCGAGTTTGAACTGCCGGCCAATGTGCCGCTCGGCGACTATACGGCGGAGGTCTTCACCTTCCGCGGTGGCGAATTGATCGGCAACTATTCAACAAGCCTCAAAATCGAAAAGAGCGGCGTGGAACGCTTCATTTACGAGCTCGCCCATAAGCAGCCGTTGATCTATGGCATCATTTCAGTGATCCTGGCGCTGGCTGCGGGCATGGGGGCGGCGGCAATGTTCCGCAAAGCTTAAGGGTCAGGTTATGGCACAGCGCAAACCCCGCAAGGCAAACGTCGAGGGCCATCGGCGCAAGTTCATGGTGATTGTCGACGAGACGCCGGAATGCGAATCAGCGGTCTATTTCTCAGCCTGCCGGGCGCGAAATACGGGCAGTGATCTGCAGATGCTGTTTTTGGTGGAGAGCGAAGACTTTCAGCACTGGCTCGCCGTTGAAGCCATCCATCACCAGGAGGGTGAGCAAAAGGCGGCTGCGGTGTTTCGCCTCTACCAGCGCAAACTCCACGGCTGGGGCTTTGAAGGCATCAGGCTGCACGAAGCGGTGCGCCACGGCACCAAGCCGGAGCAGATCATCGAAGCCATCGAAGATGATGAAGATATAAGCTTCCTGGTGTTGGGAGCGTCCACATCTGCCGAGGGGCCGGGCACGTTGGTGTCCCAACTCGCCGGCAAGCAGGCCGGATCGTTTCCAATACCGATCGTTGTCATCCCGGGCGCGCTAGAGCTGCACGAGATCGAAGCACTCGCTTAAGAGTGCGTTTAGCCTGTCTGAGGATTTCCGTTTGAACGGCGTGCCTGCAGTGCATTCAGCATGTGCAGAACTTCGTCCAGTTCAGGGCTGACTTTCAGCCCCTCCGGCTTGCTCGGCACAGGTTCGTCGTCCCCAGCCTCAGTGGTTTTGGCCAATGCATACCCGATACGCGACATGGGTAGGCCCTCCTTATTACTGCCCCACATATTACCTCCAGGAATATAATAAACCTCTAATGCGCCGGCCCGGCGCGTGAGGAGCGCGGATTCACCATTGCATTGTGGGCAATTAAGGGCGAGGATTTGGCATGTTTGCGGTCTTTTGGCCGGCAATGAACCAGACGTGCAACCAGCAATCACGATAGCGAGAACCGCATCGCCATGCTTCTTCCCGACAGCACCGATTACGCCACATTGCGCAAGGAGTTCCGTTGGACAGTTCCACATAGTTTCAATATTGCGCACGCGGTGTGCGACGCCTGGGCCGCCCGGGCGCCAGACCAGGTTGCGCTCCTGCACATTGGCGCCGACGGGACGCCGCAGCCCCTCACCTACCTTCAGCTTCAGCGCGCGGCAAACAAGCTTGCCAACCTGCTCATCGCCAACGGCATTGCGGCGGGTGACCGGGTGGCCATCCTGCTGCCCCAGACGCCCGAAACCGCCATTGCCCACATCGCCATCTACAAAATCGGTGCCGTGGCCCTGCCTTTGGCCGATCTCTTCGGCGTTGAGGCCTTGCAATACCGCCTCAACAATTCAGGCGCAAAAGCCCTCATCACCTCACATGCCTCACTGGACAAGATCGCCGAGATCCGCAGCGCCGTTCCCGGCCTCGCCAAGGTTTGGTCCATCAACGGGCCGGGCGACGGCGCAGCCGGCCTGCATGAGGCCATGGAGGACGCTCGCGATGACTTCCAGACCGTGGAGACCAAGCCCGACGACCCGGCCCTGATGATCTACACCTCCGGCACCACCGGGCCGCCCAAAGGCGCGCTGCATGGGCACCGGGTGCTGGCGGGCCATTTGCCGGGCATTCAGTTTGCCCACGACTTCTTCCCGCAGCCGCAAGACCGCATCTGGACCCCGGCAGACTGGGCCTGGGCTGGCGGTCTGTTGAACATTCTCTTGCCCGGTCTCTATTTCGGCGTACCTGTGGTGGGCCACAGGTTTGAGAAGTTCGATCCTGAACGGGCCTATGCCCTGATGGCCGAGCACGCTGTGCGCAACACTTTCCTGCCGCCCACGGCGCTGAAGATGATGCGCGCCGTGCCCAGTCCGGCCAGCCGCTTCGATCTCAAGATCAGAACCCTGTTCTCCGGCGGCGAAGCGGTGGGCCGCGAGCTGCAGGACTGGACGGCAGACGAATTCGGTCTGTCGATCAACGAGGTCTACGGGCAGACCGAGTGCAATCTGGTTCTGGCCACCTGCGCGGCCGCCGGCATCTACCGAAAAGGCGCTATCGGCAGACCGGTGCCGGGCCACGAGGTTGCGATTGTCGACGACACCGGGACCCCTGTGCAAACCGGCGAAGCCGGCGCCATTGCAGTGCGCCGGCCCGACCCGGTGATGTTCCTGGAGTATTGGGATCAGCCGGAGGCCACCCGAGACAAGTTCATCGGCGACTGGCTGATCACCGGCGATCAGGGCATGAGTGATGAGGACGGCTATGTCTATTTCGTTGGACGCGACGATGACGTGATCACCTCATCGGGCTACCGCATCGGGCCCGGCGAGATCGAGGACTGCCTGATCGGCCATCCGGCCGTGAAGCTGGCCGCAGCAGTGGGCAAGCCCGATGAGCTCAGAACCGAGATCGTCAAGGCCTTCATCGTGCTGAACGAGGGTTACGAAAACTCCGACGAGCTGGCCGGCGAGATTCAAACCTATGTGCGCGAGCGCCTCGCGGCCCATGAATACCCCCGGGAGATCGCTTTTGAGAACGACTTGCCCTTAACGACCACGGGCAAGGTCATCCGCCGGCTGCTGCGCGAGAAGGGCTAAGGCCGGAAAACCGAACCGCCTGCGCGCAATCGTGGCCAGGAGCACGCTTTCCAGCACCATCGACACCATGGTGGCAATGGCCGTGCCCATCAGCCCGTAAAGCGGGATCAGGACGATGTTCAGCCCCACATTGACGCTGAGAACCACCAGCAACACAAGCGCACACTGTTTCTGGCAACCGCACATGGAGAGCAGAACCTGCATGGGCCCGATGGCGGCGCGCACCAGGAGGCCGCCTGCGATGATGAACATCAGGTGATATCCGGCCACAAACTCAGCCCCGAAGAGCCACAGCAACGGCTTGCCAAGCACCAGCACACCGGCCGCAGTCAGCAGTGAGGGCCAGAAGGTGAGCGCACAGGCCTTGCGGTAGAGCACCAGAAGGCCGGCCCGGTCATCCGTTGCGAACAGTGCGGAAAAGCGCATGCCGAAGGCCGAGGCAATGGCAAAATAGACGAACGAGGTCAGGCTGATGGTTCGCACCGCGGCATAGTAGAGCGAGATCTGGTCTGGCGGAACGAAGAGCTTCAGCACCAGCACATCAGAATGCAGGAGCAGCATCGAAAAGCCTTCCAGCAACAACAGCGCCAGTGCAACGCTTACCCAGGTGCGCACTTCATAGGCCCGCGGGCCCGCCGGAACCCGTTTCTTGAACTGCCGGATCTGCAGGAAATACTGCGCCGCCGTGATGATGAACAGCGAGGCCAGCAGGGCCAGTGCGCCCGTCACCGCATTGGTTTCCACGCCGGCCAGCTTGGCCGTGCCCAGAAGGGCGATCATGATCAACGGGCGGAACACGAAAGCCGGCGCCAACGCCAGGCCGATCCAGCCTTGCGACTTGCCCGCCCCTTCTTGCATCTCATTGAGGCTCTGCAGGGGCAGACAGGCGAGCACCAGGATCAATGGCATGGCGAGCTCACCGGAGATCCGCGCGCCCAGAAGCTGCACCACGCCAATGGCCGCCAGACAGCACAGTGTGCCGGCCCAGATGGCGCTGATCCGGGCGCCGGTGAGGAAGCCGCGGAACTTGTCCCATTCGCCTTTGGCGCCATATTCCGACAAAAACCGCACCGAGGCCCAGGGCAGGCCGAACGAGGTCAGCACCGACAACACGCTCATCAGGACAATGCAGTAGGTGATGATCCCGAACTGATGGATGCCCATCCAGCGCGCCAGAAGGATCTGCGTGCCAAAGGCCAGACCGGCGCTGACCACCCGGATGGAGAAGGCGAACAAGGCATTGCGCCGTGAGCGGGCGTCTTCGCTCTCGCGGTCAAGCAGACCAGCGAGCACCCCTCCCAGCAAGCTTGTGCCAGATGCAACTTGCATTTGCCCAGTATTCCGTGTGCGCTCTCAGGCAAGTGTAGGTTGCAGGCAATAACATTTCCTTAGCCTGCAAAGCCGCCCCCATCGAGAAACTGCTGCTCCTCGCCCGTCGTCGCCCGGCCCAGCACGGCATTGCGGTGGGGGAAGCGCCCGAAACGCGCAACAATGTCCCGGTGATCGACCGCATAGGGAACATTGTCTTCAAGCGCCGGGTCGGCCTGGAACAGCTTCACGCATAGCTCCTGATCGCTAAGCTCTTCTGAGTGCATCAGCGGCATATAGATGAACGGGCGCGCGGCTTGGGGAACCTCACCATCGACCTTCCGCTCCAGCGCCAGCCTGGTCAGGGCCGCCGCTTTCGGGTCTGCGGCAAACATCTCCGGCAAGCCGCGATACATGTTGCGCGGAAACTGATCGAGCAGGATGATCAGGGCCAGCATGCCCTCCGCGCTCTCGGCCCAGCCGTCATAGGCCCCGTCCCGCGCCGCCTCATGGGCCGCCTTGAAGCGCTTGGTAATCTCCGCGTCGAACGCGTCATCCTTGGCAAACAACTTCTCTTTGCCGGCGGCAAACCAGAAGTCCAGAACATCACGCGGTGCAACCGGTTGGCTCATGTCATGACCTTATCTACTGCCTGAATCCAAACTCGGAGAACGGTATGAACGACACCATCTGGCCTTCCGCCACGCAGATCGCCTCCTCGGGCACCTCGATCAATCCGTCCGCCGCCGTCAGCCCGGAAATCAGGCCGGAGCCGTCCCGGGCAAACTTCTGCGCCTTGCCGTCCTCAATCCAGCCGCGCCAGAACTCGCGGCGGTCCGGTTTCTTCTTGGGGATGGAAAACGCCGCCGGCACCAAAAACCGCTTGGGCGCCTTCCACACAGCGCCTTGCAAGTGGGCGAACATGGGCTGGGCGTAAAACAGAAAACACACGAACGCCGCCACCGGATTGCCCGGCAGGCCCAGAAACACCGTGTCGCCGATCTGCCCGAAGGCCAGCGGCCGGCCGGGCTTGACCGCAAGCTGCCAGGCATGCAGCCGGCCCTCGGAGGCCATGACGCTGACAATATGATCCTCTTCGCCCCGGCTCGCGCCGCCGGTGGTCAAGATCACATCATGGTTCTCAGCCGCCTCCAGGATCGTGGCCCGCACCGCCTCCTCATCATCACTCACAATGCCAAGATCGCTCACCGTGACATTCACCGTCTCCAAAAGGGCGCGCAGCAGGAAGCGGTTGGAATCATAGACCTGCCCGGTGCGAAACGGCATGCCGGGCTGCAGCACCTCATCGCCGGTGGACATGAGCGCAACCGACAGCGGCGCATAGCAGGCCACCCTCTCCTGCCCCGTGGCGGCGATGGCCGCAAGCTCCTGAGGCCTCAGCCGGGTGCCGGCCTGAACCACGATGCTTCCGGCCGCAAAGTCCTCCCCGGCGGCCCGCACATTGACGCCAGGCTTGATGCCCGCCGGCAGCTCGACCACATCGCCGCTGAGCTCGCAGTCCTCCTGCATGAACACCGTGTCCGCCCCGCTTGGCATGCGCCCACCGGTGAAGATGCGCGCAGCGCACGCCGGGTCCAGCGCAACCTCCCGGGTGTCCCCGGCCGCAACCCGCAGCGCGACTTTAAGCCGTGTCGCGCCATTCGGCGTCAGATCCTCCGCGCGCACCGCGTAGCCGTCCACGGCCGCATTGGTGTGCGCCGGAATGTTGCGCGGTGCGGTGACATCCTCGGCCAGCGCCAGCCGGTGCGCCGCCTCAAGCGGCACCTGGTGCACCTTGGCCACCGGCGCCAGACGCTCTTCCAGCAAGGCCAGAACCTCATCATGGCGCAAACGATCTTTGTCGTGCAGGAAACAGTCGTCGAGCAGCCTGCGGGCAGAGCTCATGACCCCAGTCCCGTGTAGTCACTGACAAAGTCAGCGATGGCCGGAATGTCGTCGCGGTTGAACGCCGGCACCGGCTCTGCCGCCGGGTCGCCATTGGTGGCGACCGCCACCACGTTCTTGTCCGTCCCTGCCAGCCGCGGATGATCCAGCTCGGCATTCACCGCCTCGATCTTCGGGATCTCGCCATGGCGATAGCCTTCGATGATCACCAGATCGCACGGCGCCAGCTTGGCCAGCATCTCGTCCATGGGCGGCTCTTCTTCGCTCCGAAGCTCATGTATCAGCGCCCAGCGGTTGCGCGAGACAATGGCCACCTCTTGGGCGCCTGCTTCGCGGTGGCGGTAGCTGTCGCGGCCCGGATGATCCAGGTCGAAATGATGGTGCGCATGCTTGATGGTGGAGACCTTGTGGCCGCGCCGGGTGAGCTCGGCCACCAGACTGGCGGTCAGCGTGGTCTTGCCGGCATTCTTGTAGCCGGCAATGCCCAGAACCTTCTGCGTCACCGGGCCGTCTCCTTCGCCATCCGTTCTGCCTCGGCCAGGTCGTCCGGCCGGTTGGCGTTGAAGAAGGGGTCATAGGGCGTGGCGGCAAATTCAGCAACCGCCAGCCTGTAGCGTCCGGTCCAGATGTCCACCTTGCGCAAGCCCTCATCCACCAGGGCTGTGCGCAGGTCCTCGCGCAGGCGCACCGGCCACAGGCCGAACACCGGATGATGCCGCCCGCCGGAGGCCGCACAGGACATATCGGCCCCCTCGCCCGCTACCGCGTCCTGCAAGCGGCTCACCAGGTCGGCAGGGAAAAACGGCGTGTCGCAGGCGATGCTCACCACCCACTCAGCATCGGGCGCCTCGCCGGCCGCCCAGTCAAGCCCGGCCAGAACCCCGGCCAGAGGCCCGGCAAAGCCCTCGACACTGTCGGGCACCACCGGCAGGCCAAAGGCACCAAAGCGGGCCGGATCGCCATTGGCGTTGATCACCAAGGCCTCAACCTGGGGGGTGAGGCGTTCAATCACGTGGGCCAGAATCGGGCGGCCTTCCAGCGCCAGCAGCGCCTTGTCATTGTTGCCAAGCTCTCCCATCCGGCGGGCCAGTCCGCCCGCCAGAATAACGCCTATGCAAGTGCCAGCTTCACTCATCGCCCACGCCCGTCACACATCGGCGGCCGCCTTGCGGCGGTGTTTCGGCGCCTCGTCGGCCACTTGTGCCGCGTCGGCGTCAAACACGATGCGCTCAGCCCCCGACAGGGCCATGAACCGCTTGCCCCGGGCGCGCCCGATCAGGGTGAGCCCGGCCTGGCGGGCGAGGTCCACGCCCCAGGCGGTGAAGCCGGAGCGCGAGACCAGGATGGGGATGCCCATGGCCACGCACTTGATCACCATTTCAGAGGTCAGGCGGCCGGTGGTGTAGAAGATCTTGTCTTCAGCGGCCACGTGGTTGAGGTGCATGTAGCCGGCAATCTTGTCCACCGCGTTATGGCGGCCCACGTCTTCCATGTAGACCAGGGGGCTCTCCTCCTTGCACAAAACGCAGCCATGGATCGCGCCTGCATGGAGATAGAGCGAAGGCGCGGTGTTGATCTTCTTGGTGAGGGCATAGAGCCAGGAGGTGCGCAACGTGGCTTTCGGATTAAGGTCCGCAGTGTCGAAGTTCTCCATTAGATCGCCGAACACCGTACCTTGGGCGCAGCCGGAGGTACGCACCTTCTTTTTCAGCTTTTCCTCAAAATTGGTCTGGCGCTCGGTGCGCACCACGACCACTTCGAGATCGTCGTCATAGTCGATGCCGGTGATCTCGTCGTCGGGCTTGAGCATGTTCTGGTTCAAGAGGTATCCCACCGCCAGCATCTCCGGATGATCGCCGATGGTCATCATGGTGACGATTTCCTGGGCATTCAAAAACAGCGTCAGCGCACGCTCATGCACCACCGGGATCTCGATCGGCTTGCCGTCCTGGTCGATGCCTGCCACCGGGCGCGACAGGTGCGCGTCCTCAGGATCGGGCGCCACGGCAAATTCAGGCAACTCGGGGGCGCTCATGGGTTGCTCCTGGTTGATAGACCCGCAAGGGCGGCACGTGCAGGCGGACCGCGTCGCCAACGGCAATGGAGCCCTCGCGCTCCACCCATCCGGTGACCCCGCGCCGGCCTCGGGCATTGCCGACAAAGTGCCGGCCGAAGCCGGGATGGTGTTTTTCAATCTGCTTGCCCGGCCAGGCGCAGGGCTCGTTCTCCATGTCCACTGCCAGAGCGGCGCCATCGGCGAAGATGAGGCGCGAGGATGGCGGCACAAGCGTGAAGTCGGGAATGCCGGACACACACATGGTGGCGCCCAGCCATTCCGGCTTGATCTCCGGCAGCCCCATGTCGTGGGCGATTGCAGCCAGATCTTCTGAGGAGACGATGGTCACCTGGCGCACATTGCGCACCTTCGTGCCGATCGGATACTGCGCCTTGGTGCGCACGCAGGCCTTGCGCGTCAGGCCGGTGTGGCAGTCGCCTTCAAAGCCGGCAAAGCCCGCCGTCACCTGCTCCACCGCCTCGCTGGCGATGGATTTGTCGCTGTCGGCCACCAGGTAAAGGCCCTCGACCTTTCCCACGATCCCGGTCGGCTGAAGTATCGCCATTCTTGCTGCTCCAAATTCCTGACAGAAGGCTGTCAACAGGGGCTTCTTATAGTCCGGGCCACCATGACAACACTAGCACAATCGACCTCCGCCGGAACACGCACCGGCGTCATTCTGGTAGCCGCTTCCGCGCTCGCCTGGAGCCTGGCCGCCTGGTTCACCCGCACCATTGAGGCCGACATCTGGGCGGTGCAATTCTGGCGCGCGGTTTGGGCCGGAATGTTCATTCTGATCTACGTGCATTTGCGCAAAGTGGATGGCGGCCTTGCCGGAATCCGTCTCCTGGGCGCGCCCGGTTGGGCGGCGGCCTGCGTGGGTGCGGCGGCCACGTTATGTTTCCTGGCGGCGTTCCGGCACACGGTGACGGCCAATGTGGTGTTGATGTATGCCACCGCGCCCTTTGTTGCCGCGGGCCTCGCCTGGCTGATGATGCGCGAGGCGCCGGGCCGCGTCACCTTGCTGGCTTCGGTTGCCGCATTGGCTGGGGCGGCGATCATGGTGGGCGGCTCGCTTGGCGGCGTCAACATGACCGGCGATGTTCTGGCCATCGCCATGACCTTCGGCATGGCCTTGATGACGGTGATCATCCGCAAGTATCGCGCGTTGCCCATGGTCATTGCCGGGGCGTTCTCCTCGTTGCTGATTGTTCCGGTGGCCTTGCCTCTGACTGATCCGTTCGCGGTTTCGGCGGGCGACTTCTGGCTTTTGGTGTCGTTCGGCGCGGTGCAGGCGGTGGCCATCACCATGCTCACCGAGGGCGCCCGGCTCATCCCCTCGGCCCAGGTGCCGTTGATCGGGGCTCTGGAAATTCCGTTTGCCATTCTCTGGATCTGGCTTGCGTTCGGCGAGGTCCCGCCTCTGGCCACCTTTGCGGGCGGTGCGGTGATCATCGCCGCGGTGCTCTGGTATCTGCGCGCCGCGGCGGAGTGAGTAATTCGCGCGTTTGTGTTCTTTCTTCTCTTCGTCACTCCCGCTTCTCCCCCCAGTTATCCTCGCTTCCCTATGTCGTCCTCAGGCTTGACCCGAGAACCCCGGGGCAGCACGCTCAGGTCCCTGCGGCATGGGCCCTCGGGTCAAGCCCGAGGGCAACAGATGGGAGGGGGAGGGCGCTTTGCCCCGCGCGCGGCAAAGCGCCGGACGGGCTCATGTGCTCTCCGGGTTTATCCAACTAAACACCCA
>CAJHYS010000052.1_pt1 | contig 45025 bp, 44 predicted proteins | sample 9198801 | NCBI WGS metagenome assembly CAJHYS01 (sample SAMEA7708368, study PRJEB35096) | sediment metagenome | biome: marine neritic benthic zone biome [ENVO:01000025]; feature: sediment [ENVO:00002007]; material: shallow marine sediment [ENVO:03000034] sea grass bed [ENVO_01000059] ...
GCGGCCATGCGCTCATCACCTGCGAGGTCAACAGCGATCCGCCGAACCCGGGCTCGGACCGCTTTCATGAAGCCTTGGGCTTTGAGCAAGCCGGCGCGGCCCATCTGCCGGACCGGGGCAAATCGGTGCGCTACCTGACGTGCAAGCTCTAAAGCGGTCCGCAAAAAATTTCCAAATGCAGCAATTCGGTTAAACTCCTGCTCATATAATTCTGGTCTACTTTCCCATTATTGATGGGGCGATGAGGCTGAAAGGTGCGAAAATATGTCGTCTTCAGCAGAGAGTGACGCGAATATGGCTGGTGCAGGCACCGCCGTAAAAGGCGCAAACGCGGATTTTTCCGACCGGCGGTCAACGCCGCGCAAGCGTATTTTGAAAGCTGGTGTGATCCGCGCTTTGCCGGATTTTGAAGCCACTTGTGTGGTCCGTGACCTGTCGGAAGGCGGCGCCAAGCTGAAGGTCAAGAATGCCAAACAGGTTCCCGAGCTGTTTCAGCTCACCATCGAACTGGATGGCTTGCTGGCCAAGTGCGAGGTGATGTGGCGCAACGATGCCAACGAGATTGGCGTGAAGTTCGAGGCCCCGGCCGTGGCCATTCCGCCTGCACGCAAGCAGGTGATCTATCCCCCGATGGCGCGCCCCGACATGCCCGAATACAAGCCGCGGCCGTTTGAGCGCAAAACCAAGGTTATCTTCGACAAGTAGTCCTGTCGCGCCTTCTTGAGGTGTGCTGACCCGCTACAGCGGTGCCCCGCGCGCGGGGGTTTCTGCGGCCTATGCACGCCTAATCTTAAGTTTAGGCACCCGATTCTAAACCCCAGATCAATGGGAACCGGCTGCCAGCCGACTTAGATGGCCGTATGCGATCCGGCAACGGATCAAATGCGCTCGCGCATCGTTTAGAAACCAAACGTGAAGGAACAAGACAGATGAAAACCCAAGTGATTGCATCAACCCTCGCTGCTGCCCTTATTGCCGCCTCGGGGATCGCTTATGCCACCAACTCCAAAGGTCAGGTCAGCCTGGAAGGTGCCGCCGTGGGCAGCTATCTCGGCAAGACCGAAGCTGAAGTGCGCACCGCCCTTGAGGCCAAGGGATTTGCCGTGACCGAAGTTGAGATCGAAAAGGACGAACTGGAATTTGACGTGAAGAAGGACGGCAAGGCCTACGAAATCGAAGTGGATCCCAGCACAGGCAAGATCACCGAGACCGAACTGGAAGACCACGACTGAGCCGGACGCCCGGCGCATTAACGCTCCTCCAACCAGCACCTCTGCTGTCTCGACTTGACCCCCCAACTCAAGATACAGAGGTGAGATCGGGCGCAATCCGCGCATTCGTGCGGTTGCGCCCGATTCTAGAGCAACCTCCGATCAGACGGTTGCGTCTGAGCGGAGACAAGTTGCTCGCCAATAAGGAAAATCTGGGGCATCTTCCGCTCAGTTTGAGCGGAAGTTGCCTTAGAAAGCCGGTTGGAGAGCTATTGGCATGACCAGTCCCGAACGCGTGGAGACCTTAACCCCGGACGTGAAGACCCGTGCGCGGACCTTATGGTGGCTTCTGGCCATTCAGGCCGGGTGTGCTCTGTTCTTTGTTTTTGATCTGCTGGCCGACCTTGCCGGGTGGGGAGAACAGGGCTTTGGCTTCGACGACGACTTGGTTGAGATTGTCGTGGTGGCAGGGCTGATCATCGGCCTAGTGTTCGTGGCGGCCGAACTGCGCGCGCTGTTGCGGCGCCATGAACGCACCGAAGCCCAACTCAAAGTGGCCTCGGGCGCCTTTTTTGAACTGCTCGACCAAAACTTTTCAGAATGGGCGCTCACCCCATCCGAGCGTGATGTGGCCCTGCTCGCCATCAAGGGCCTTTCCGTGGCGGAGATTGCCGACATCCGCCAAACCAAGCAGGGCACCATCAAGGCCCAGTGCAACGCGATCTATCAGAAGGCGGGCGTCTCGGGGCGGCCGCAATTGCTGAGCCTGTTCATTGAGGACCTGATGGCCGACGGCCTGGCCATGGCGCCGGCGCGCTAGGCAAGGTACGGCTGGACCCGGCGATTGCGGACCTGTAAGAGGGATCAGACCCTCTTTGAAGTTCTTCAAGTCCATGCCTCTCAGCGACTACGTCACTTTCGCCCGTGCGAACCTGCGGTTCCTGGCCTTCGGGTTCTTGGTCGCTTTCACATCCAGCGCCGGCCAAACCTTCTTCATCGGCGTTTTCGGCCCCGAGGTGCGCGAAGCGTTCTCTCTCAGCCACACCGAGTGGGGCACGATCTACATGATCGGCACCTTGTCGAGCGCGGCGGCACTGACATGGACCGGCGGGTTGATCGACCGTCTGGACTTGCGCCTGTTCGCCGCTTTGGTCATTGCCGGGCTTGCGCTCGCCTGTCTGGCGATCAGCCTTGCGCAATCGGTGATCGCCTTGACGGTCGCCATCTTCCTGTTGCGCCAGATGGGCCAGGGGCTGAGCAGCCACACGGCCACCACCTCCATGGCGCGCTATCATGATGCGCACCGGGGCAAGGCCTTGTCTTTGGTGTCCATGGGGTTCACCACCGGCGAGGCCGTTCTGCCGGTGTTGGCGGTTGCCGCCATCGCCGCATGGGGCTGGCGCCAGACCTACAGCATTTCCGCACTGGTGGTGCTCGCGGTCATCCCCATCGTGCTGTGGCTCTTGAGGGGGCATGGCCTGCGCCATGCACAACATCTGAACGAGGTTCGAGAGCAGCATGAGACCCAAGCGGACGCAAACAACGGCAAGACGCGTTGGGAAATGCTGCGCGAGCCGCGCTTTTACATGCTTCTGCCGGCCGCCATGGCGCCGTCCTTCATCATGACGGCCATGTTCTTCCACCACCTCACCCTGGCGGAGGCCAAAGGCTGGAGCGCCGAATGGGTGACGGGGAGTTACTGGATCTTCGGTCTGTCCACAGTGCTGGCGCTGCTCACGGCGGGCCCGCTGATCGACCGTCTGACCGCAGCCCGCATCATGCCGTTTTACCTTTTGCCATTGGCGGCAGGGCTGATCCTTCTCGCCCCGGCTTCTGATCCGCTCTGGATATTGGCCTATCTGTTCCTGGGCGGTTTGAACTCCGGTCTGTACTTTGCCGGCCTCACGGCCCTTTGGGCCGAACTCTATGGCGTGCGCCACTTGGGCGCCATCAAGTCCACCGCTGGGGCCATCAGCGTCTTTGCCTCGGCCCTCGGGCCGGTCACCGTCGGCATAATGCTCGATTTCGGGTTTCCCATCGAGACCGTCTGTCTTTGCTTTGCCGGCTATTGCTTGCTGGCAACCCCCTTGCTGATGCGGGCACTGCGCCGCCCGCCCGTTGCGGCGGATATCGCCGCGGGCTAGAGTTCACGTTTGTTTTAACGGACTATCCTTGAAAAAGAACGAATTGTTCGTTAAATAGAACGGACATACTATGTGCACGCCGCCGAGGAGAGCTCCATGTCCGTTGCCCCGAAGGTTTATGTCATCCACGAAAACTCAGCCTGGCTGCCGCCGTTGCGGGCCGCGTTCGAGGAGCGACACACCCCTTATGAAGAATGGCTGCTTGACCGCCTGACGGTGGATCTCGGCGCCACGCCGCCCGAAGGCGTGTTTTTCAGCCGCATGAGCGCGTCGAACTACACCCGCGGCCATCTTCATGCCAACCACAGCACCGACATTATTCTGCGCTGGCTGCAGGCCCATGGCCGCCGGGTGATCAATGGCAGCGAAGTGCTGAAGCTTGAATTCTCAAAGGCGGCCCAGCAGATCCAGTTGAACAAGGCCGGCATCGCCACCCCGAAGACGGTTGTGGCCGTGGGCCGTGACAAGATCGTGGACGCAGCGCGCCAACTGGAGCTTGAACCGTTCATCGTAAAGCCCAACCAGGGCGGCAAGGGGCTCGGGGTGCAGCTCTATTCTTCCGTGGACGAGTTGGAGCAGGCCCTCAGCGCCGATGCGTTTCCCGAAACCCTGGATGATGTCTGGCTGGTGCAGGAGAAGATCCAGTCTGACGAAGAGCACATCACCCGTGCAGAGTTTGTCGGCGGCAAGTTCATCTATGCGGTCAACGTCTTTTCCGGCGGCAGCTTCGAGCTTTGCCCGGCCGATGCCTGCAATGTGGACTTTGCCGAGTTCTGTCCGGCCGGATCCAACGAGGCGCCTGCGCCGGTGGAAGCCCCCGGGCCGCGGTTTGAAATCTCTGATGCACCAGACCTTGCCCTTGCGGCCAAGCTGGAGGAGGTGCTGGCCGAAAACGGTATTGAGGTTGCGGGCATCGAATACATCCGCCGCCCGGACGGCACGCCGGTGGTCTACGACATCAACACCAACACCAACTACAACGCGGCCGCCGAAGAGGCAGCCGCGGTGGATGCCGGTGGGATGGAGAAGATTGCGGAATTTCTGACAGACGAATTGGCGGCGCTGAGCCAGCCTGCGCCGTTGCGCGCCTCGGCCTGATCAGTCGAGCTCGAAGGCGTCCTTGTAATCCTGCTTCAGGGCAGGGTCCTGGGCGTCTTTTTCCATCAGGCAATTGCCCACCACCAAGGTCTCGATATCCGTACCCATGAAGCAGCGGAAGGCGTCTTGCGGGGTGCAGACAATGGGCTCGCCGCGCACGTTGAACGATGTGTTCACCAGAACCGGGCATCCGGTCTTTTCCTCAAACGCGCTGATGAGCGCATGATAGCGCGGGTTGGTGCGTTTGCTGACCGTTTGCACCCGGGCCGAATAGTCCACATGGGTGATCGCAGGAATGGACGAGCGCGGCACGTTCAACTTGTCGATGCCGAAGAGGGCCTGCTCCTCGGTGGTCATTTCGGTGCGATGTTTTGCTTTAACATCCGCCACCAACAGCATGTAAGGGCTTTCTGAATCCAAATCGAACCAGTCGCCCGCCTTCTCTTCCAGAACCGACGGCGCAAAGGGCCGGAAGCTCTCCCGGTACTTCACCTTCAGATTGAGCATCTTCTGCATGGTGGGCGAGCGCGGATCGCCCAGGATCGAGCGGCAGCCAAGGGCGCGGGGGCCGAACTCCATGCGCCCCTGGAACCAGCCGATGCCTTTGCCGTCAGCCAGGTCTGCGGCGGTGCGCTCCACCAGCGCCGCGGCATCCAGAACCTCAAACTTCGCGCCCGCCTTCTTGAGGCGCCGTTCGATGTCGTCCTGCTCATAAGCCGGCCCCAGATAGGAGCCGGCCATGGCGTCATGGCCGCCGTTGGTGGTGCGCGGGTTTCCAAAATGCTGGTGCCAGGCGCCAAGGGCCGCGCCGAGGGCGCCGCCTGCGTCGCCGGCAGCCGGCTGGATCCACACTTCATCGAAGCATCCGTCGCGCAATAGCTTGCCGTTGGCCACGCAGTTGAGCGCCACGCCGCCGGCCAGGCACAGGTTCTTCTGGCCTTGCTCCTTGGCGATGTTCCGGCCCATGGCCAGCACCACATCCTCCAACACGTCCTGCACCGAGGCGGCCAGATCCATCTCGCGCTGGGTCATCAGTTTTTCCGCAGGCCGGGCCGGGCCGCCGAACAGGGCATCGAACTTGGCGTTGGTCATGCGCAAGCCGGTGCAATAGTCGAAATAGTCCATGTTCAGCTTGAAGCTGCCGTCGGGCTTGATGTCGATCAGATTGTCTTTGATCAGCCCGGCATATTTCGGCTCTCCATACGGCGCGAGCCCCATCACCTTGTACTCGCCTGAATTCACCCTGAACCCGGTGTAATAGGTGAATGCTGAATAGAGCAGGCCGAGCGAATGGGGGAAATGGATCTCTTTGAGCATCTCCAACTCGTTGCCGCGCCCGAGCGCCAGGGAGGTGGTGGCCCATTCGCCGACCCCGTCCATGGTCAAGATGGCCGCCTCGTTGAAAGGCGAGGGGAAGAAGGCGCTGGCCGCATGGCTCTGATGGTGCTCGGCGAACAGAAGCTTTTCGGACCAGTTGAAGCCGGGCAGATGCTTCTTCAGCTCGGTGTTGAGCAGCGATTTTTGGAACAGCTTTTCCTTCAGCCACACCGGCATGGCCATGGCGAAGGATCTGTAGCCGCGCGGCGCAAAGCTCAGATAGGTTTCCAGCAGGCGCTCGAACTTCAAGAAGGGCTTGTCGTAGAACGCCACATGATCGACCGCATCGAGCGCAATGCCGGCCTCGGCGAGGCAATATTCGATGGCCTTGTGAGGGAAGCCGGCATCATGCTTCTTGCGCGTGAAGCGCTCCTCTTGCGCGGCGGCCACAATCTCACCGTCGCGCACCAGCGCGGCCGCGCTGTCGTGATAGAAGGCGGAAATGCCGAGGATGTTCATAGGGGCCGGGGCGCCGGGTCAGAAGATTGTATAGATAAACGGCGCCACGGCTGAACCTTGGGTCAGAACGATCAGACCGCCGAACAGCACCATGATCACGATCACAGGCGCGAGCCAGTACTTCTTGCGTGTGCGAAAGTACGACCAGAGTTCACGGATAAAATCTAACACGGCGATTTGCCCTTATGATCAGAATTGGTTCTTCATTTGGTCGGAGCCGGCGCCCGCCGGTTCGCGCTCGATCCAGTACGTCGTGGCCTCGGCTTCGGAGTTCAGGCGCATCGGATCCTTGCCCGCCAGCCTCATCAACAAGCCCACCGGTGTAATCAGCCCGTAAAACAAGATGCCCATGATGAGAGGCGTCATCACCTTGTGAAGCAACAGGCCGAACAGGAACCAAAGCTTGTTGAGCGGCGCAAGGAGCGACGGCAAGACCAGGCCCAAGGCGCCGAACAGCAGTGAAATCCCTCCCAGCCATGGCCACAGGTTGCCGCCGAACCAGAGGGAAATTCCGGCGAAAATGGCGAACACGACACAAAAGGTGATGCCAAACGACCGGTCGCTTGGTCCCTTCAGATCATTCTCCCGCGCGAAATCTTCGTGGGTTGCTGTTGGGTGCTTTGCCAAGGGGTTGCTGCCAGGGTGTTGATGCCGAAGACGACGTTCTTAAGCCGGCGTTTCAATACGCGCCGCCATGGCCAAATGTCAATTGCCGGGCACCAGCTTTTGCGAGATCAGTTGCCGGGCCAGGGCGGTGGCCATAATCTCGTGCGCAACGGGTTTCATGTGGCTGTCGAACAGCGAGTAGTGCAGCTGTTGCCGTCCGTCCGCCCGTGCCTTGGCAAGCGGCGTGTAGGCGTCCAAAACCGGAATGCCGTTTGCCTCTCCAAAGGCCTTGAATTCGCGGTCTCCGCGTGTGTCGTCGAACTTGAGCGTGGGAAAGCGCTCAAGAAACTGTTCTTTGACCCCTTGCTTGAACTGCACGTCGGAGGGGATGGACACCATTGCAAAGTCGGCTTGCAGAGCCTTGCTGTGGTCGCGGATTGCCAGGATGAGGGCCTTTGTGACGTCCCAGCCTTCCTGCCAGAGCTTGTCGTAATCGGCATCGGCCGTGCTTGGGACTCTGTACTGCGGTGCAAATTCGGCAAGGTAGGGCGGTCCGAGCACGATGTTGGGATCGTGCTCCTTCGGGCCGCCGAGCCCCTTCCAGGCGATCTTGCCGCGCAGATAGACCGCGGTGTTCTCGTACCAGGGCCGGTCTCTCAGGTCTCCTTCCAGGCGCCACTTGTTCTTTGCAAAGTAGCGTTCAGCGCCGGCATAATCGAACTCAAGCTCGCCTGCTCCATTGAGGCGCGCCACGGGGCGCCTGTAGCCGTTGGTCATGAACGATCTGAGCGCGGCGGTGTTGAACTGAATGTCGTTTTCCGCCGTGAAGGCAAAGATCCATAGGTCGGCATCAATCTGCTTTGCCAGGCGCTTGTGCTGGATCAGCTCTTGAACGGTATTGTGCGCCGGGCTGGAGGCATTGACGACTTCGAAACGGTCGGCGCCAACCAGGGAATTGAGTTCAGCCTGCAGCCTGGCGGGAAGTGTCTGGTCATCAGCAAGCCCGCTGCCGAAGATGTGGGAATCACCGAGAACGGCAATGCGGAACTTGGCTGACCTTGGCGCCAGTTCCGGCCCTCTGAGCCCCAACGAGTTGGTTGTGACGGGCACGATGAAATCGGGCCGCTGCTGCGAACTTTTCAGATTGGGATTGAGCACAAACCCAACCTGCCGGTCGGGCTTATAGAGCTTGGGGCCGCCAATGAACGGGCTCACATGGCCGAAATAGTAAAACCTCAAACCGATCTCAAGGAGCCCGACGCACACCAGAACCGTGATGGTCGTGGTCAGCAGATTGATCAAAAACACTCTCATCGGAAGACGGGCCCAGCACTGCAAAAGGTTAGGGGAGGAACGTCCGTTTAAAACAGTTTGTGGTGCAGCGCCATCAGAAACCATCGGCCAGATCCAAGATCGGGCCTCAGTTGGCCGGTCAAGCCGCTTCAGGCGCGAACGCATAGGTCGAATTGCCTCGATCATCAGCAAGCCTTCCAGCTTGCTGAGGCAATACAGGACGGCTATAAGGCGGCCAAATTCCCAGCTTAATCTCCAGAAAATGACAGGTAACCAAAATGGCTGTGCAACGCACCTTTTCGATCATCAAGCCCGACGCCACCCGCCGCAACATCACCGGCAAGATCATTGACCGGCTCGAGAGCGCCGGACTGCGCGTCATCGCCTCCAAGCGAATTCACATGAGCAAAGAGCAGGCTGAAGGCTTCTACGCGGTCCACGCCGAGCGCCCGTTCTACAACGACCTGGTGGCGTTCATGACCTCAGGTCCGGTTGTGGTGCAGGTTCTGGAGGGCGAAGACGCCATCAACAAGAACCGCGAAGTGATGGGCGCCACCAATCCGGCCGAAGCTGATGACGGCACCATCCGCAAGGATTTTGCAGAGAACATCGAGGCAAACTCCGTGCATGGCTCAGACGCGCCGGAAACTGCAGCGACGGAGATCAAGTTCTTCTTTGCTGACGACGAATTGGTTGGCTGAAACATCGCAAAGTGCGCGCCTGGTTAAGTGACCGGAGGGACAAACGACCTGATTGCGATGATTGGTCGATGTCCCTCCGGCCTATCCGGTCATCTCCGGGCGAACGGTTGCACTTGCGAGAATGCTTGATGACCGGTTATCTTGGTACTCACAACGGCGCCGTGCGCGACAGTTTTGGCCCAAGGCCTGGAACGGGCGAGAGCGCGGGGGGGACCGACTCTCGCCCGCCCGGCCGGTAGAAATGCCTCGGCAAGGAGGCTGCCGGCCGTTCTTATGACAGCTGACAGGAAGGGCGAGGTCTGCGCAGATCTCTGGGGCTGATTGGTGGTGAAGCTCGCATGAACCAGATGAGGTACTGGGCGAGATAATCCTGGCCGCGGCCCAACGAAGGTCCAGGAGCAATTCCTCATCCTCTGCAGCTTCTTCTCCGTTAATCCTGTGGGACGAATAGCGTTGCCGTCCTGCACTGATAGCACCCCCGTAGCCATCTTATTTTACATTAATTGAAGTTAAAACCTACCGTTAATGGTGTCAACTTAGAACTTGGCCGGGCTAGCGCAACGGCGCGCGGCTTGGAAGGTCACCTGATCTCATTTGAGGCTCAAATCTCGCCATGGCAATATGTCAATGCGGCGGTCGGTTGCGTTTCGGTCCGGTTCCAGCTGCTGACGACGGTGAAGGTCTTTTGGCCGTTTTCCAGGCGGGTCGGCAGACATAATCGGTAGTAGAACAGCATGACCGTCGGATTGTAGGGCACACTGACGGGAGGGCGAATGGGGGCTGCAACCTGCTCCAGTACAGCTTCATTTGTGTTCGAAATTTCGCTGTAAACCTCTGAAACGGCATCCGCGTACCCGCCATCGTCCCACCACGCCCCGGCATGGATTGCAGAGGTAAAATTATTGCCCAGCAGATTTGCGGTCATTGATCTTTCGCCCACATAGAAGAACCGGGGCGTGCCGCTCTTTTTCTCGTCCAATGCAATTTGAAGGTGTGGGGCGAGCATCAGGTAAGGGTCGTGTTGCAACTCCGATCTGCCGTCCCTGCGGATCCACCACTCAAGGGCCGCCGCCTGCAGCGGGCAATCGATGAGCGAAAGGGCAAGGCGGGTGATGCAGGAGCTTTGGGTGATCAACGCTATGTTCCGTCACGCAGTTCAACGACCACCGGAGCGCTCTGCTTACGTGTCTCTTGGTCTGCCTGATAGCGCCAAGTTCGCGCGATCTCGAAGAGTTCATCCAGCTCGTGGTCTTCCAGCCGTTCTACGTCATCGCATTGGAAACTTGTCTTCAGCGCGTGTGATAGAACGGCCTCAAATCCTAGGCTGTGAACGATTGTCAAAATTGCTGAGACTTTTTGCGTACGCGTCGGATTGAAACTTCTGTCGATTATGGAATCAATCTTAAGTTGCAGCTCCATAGGCGTCATATTCGCATCCCTCCAGTCGAGGCCCCAGAATTGTCAATCTAAAGTGCCGCGTCAAACTCTCTTCAGTTTGGTGTGCAAGTCAATCACTTGAGCACGGCTCAGGCCATCATTGGCCTCCTCACCTTGGGCGAAATATTCGTATAGGGTGGCCATCAGTTCGGCCCGCACACTCGGGGTTGTCTGTTGAGAGGTGCCTTGACGAAGAAGCGCCTCTTCAACCCCGTACACCACTTCGAACAACAGGTCGCGTTCATAGGTGAGTTTGCCGGATCGGCGCGCTCTTGGGCCCTCGCCATGCACCAGCCAGCGCTCTTCAACCTCAAGCGCCCGGCACAGCTCCCAAAGACATTGCGGGCGAACGTTGCCGCGCGATTCAATCGTGGCGATGCTTTGCTGCGGAATACTGTATCCCAGTTGGCTGACTTCCTGCGCCAGCCGTCCTTGAGTCCAGCCTTTTTCCTTGCGCCGCGCGCGAACGCGTTCCCCTAATGAACCCATGTTCACATCCTGTCGATGTGGGTAGCCAGCGTGCCAATGCCCAAAAACTTACATCTATTGAGGTCGCCGGGCAACAGGGTTCACCAACCTTGTACCGGGCTCTAGCGACCACAAGTGGGCCGCAACGAAGTCCAGCGCGCGCCAAACGGCGGTCAAATGCTTCAATATGAACAGGAAAGGCTCTAGGCCCTCAAACGCTCATTTTCCGGATCATAGGCCGGCTGCGCGATCACATTGGCCTTGCGCCGCTCACCCAGAATTTCGATCTCAAAGCTTGCGCCCGGCTCCACATAGCCCGGCTCCACATAGGCAAAGGCGAGGGATTTGCCCACCGCATGGCCATAGCCGCCTGACGTGGTCAGGCCGATCAGCTTGTCGCCATCGAAAATCGGATCGTTGCCGCCGGCATCCACATCGTCCGCGTCAACCTCGCAATAGACCAGCTGGATCCGCGGGCCGCGCTGCTTGGCCACCTGGCTTGCGGCTTCGCCGCGGAACCCGGTGCCTTTGTCGAGACGGCAGAAGCGCGCCATGTCGGCCTCGAACATGTCGATCTCGGTGGTCAGCTCTGTGCCCCAGCCGCGATAGGCTTTCTCCATGCGCAGAGAGTTCATGGCATAGGCGCCGAACAGGCCGATGCCGAATTCCTCTCCGGCCGCCAACAGCGCGTCGAACAGCGCCGGCATGCCTTCCATCGGGCAGTGCAGCTCCCAGCCGAGTTCGCCCACATAAGACACCCTCAGCGCCCGGATGTCGTCAACCCCGGCCGCCGAGATGGTCTGGGCGCTCAGCCAGCGGAAATTGGCATTGCTCAGGTCCGTGTCGGTCAGCTTGGCAAGCACGTCCCGCGCCCGCGGACCTGAGAGCACCAGGGTGCCTCGGCCCATGGTGACGTTGGTGATGGTGACATCCTCGCCCTCGCGGATGGCATTCTTGAGCTGCCAGTAGTCCAGCTCTTCGGCCGCCGCTGCAGACAGGATATAGAAGTGTTCATCGCCCACCCGCGTGATGGTGATCTCGCTCTCCATGAAGCCGGCGTCCGTCAGAATGTGGGCCAGCGTCACGCTGCCGGTCTTGCGTGGCACCTTGTTGGCGATCAGGCGGTCAAGCAGGGCTTCCGCGTCGCGCCCGGTTACGTCGAACTTGGAGAAGGTGGAAAGATCCATCAGCCCCACGCGCTCGCGCACGGCCTTGCACTCGTCAGCCACCGGGTCCCACCAATTGGAGCGGCGGAAGCCGTAGTCTTCGCCTTGGCCGGTGGGGTCGAACCAGCGCACCCGCTCCCAGCCGTGGACGATCTGGAACTGGCCGCCATGCGCCTTCAGCTTGTCATACAGCGAGGAGACGCGCACCGGCCGGCCGGCCTCGTGCTGCTCGCCATGGCCAAGGCAGGTGTACATGTTCTGATAATCGTTGATCGAGGTCACCTTGGCGTACTCAGACGTCGCCCAGTCGCCGAAGCGGCGCGGGTCGAACTCAGCCATGTTGATTTCAGCCTGGCCGTGCACCATCCATTGGGCAAGATATTTGCCCGCGCCTGCGCCCTGGCAGATGCCGATGGACGAGCCGTTGGACATCCACATGCCGCGCGGCCCGGCTGCGGGGCCGAGCAGGAAGTTTGAATCCGGCGTATGGGTGATGGCCCCGGAGATAACCGATTTGAGGCCCGCTTCGGCAAACATGGGAAAGCGTTCCGTGGCCTGCTCCAGCCAGGGGAACAGGCGCTCTTCCTCCGGTGCCACGAGTTCGTTCTCAAAATCCCAGGAGAGCCCCTCGTCAAAGCAGGTATGGGCGCCGGAGGTCTCATACGGGCCGATCAGGATGCCGTCGGTCTCTTCGCGCAGATAGCAGTTTGAATAAGGATCGCGCACCACCGGCAGCTCTTTGTCCATCTCGATCAGCGCCTGCACCGGCTCGGTGATGAAATAGTGGTGCAGCACGTTTGCGATCGGCACGTTATGGCCGGTCCATGAGCCTACCACGTCGGCATAAGAGCCAGCGGCGTTGACCACATGCTCGCAGATGATGTTGCCCTTTTCGGTGATCACCTCCCATTCGCCGGTGGGCAGCAGGCGAATGTCGGTGCATCTGTTGCGCCGGTAGATTTCCGCACCCTTCTGGCGCGCACCGGCCGCCATGGCCATGGTCACGTCGGCCGGGGCCACGTGGCCGTCGGTGTAGGTGACGAAGCCGGCCTTGACCCCGAACATTTCAAGGTAGGGATGGTGCCGTTTGACTTCGTTGGGGCCGACGACGTCGCAGTCAAAGCCCACCAGTTTGCCGATGCCCTCCACGTGCTTGAACCAGTCGACTTCCTTGTCGGTCAGTGCAAGGCGCACGCCGCCGCAGCCGTGCCAGGAGACCGCCTGGCCGGTGAGCTCTTCCAGCTTGGGATAGAGCTGCGTGCCCACGTGGTGGATCTTGGCCAGATTGAGAGAGCCTGTGAAATTCGGGCACTGGCCCGCTGCATGCCAGGTTGAGCCGGACGTCAGCTCGCCCTTTTCCACCATGACGATCTCGTTGCCCCAGCCTTCTTCGGCCAGATAATAGAGCAACCCGCAGCCCATAGCGCCGCCACCGATAATGCAGACTCTTGCATGAGATTTCATCTCAAACCGCTCCCAACCAAATCAGGGGTGAATATTGAACGCACATTCGTCCAAGCGCGCGCAACACTCAAGAGCCAGTTTGTCACCGTTGATGAACTCAGATGTCCTGAGACTGGAGTTTGAGGTAGCAAGTCCGCTGGGCTTTTGTCAGTTGAGGCCGCCGGTGTTCTGACCGCCGTTGCTGCCGCCATTGCCACCACCGTTGCTTCCGCCGTTGGCGCCACCTGTACCCAGTCCATTAGTGCCTTCCCCATCCCCAACCTGGCCGCGGCCCGTGCTGGAGGAGAAATTGCTCCGTCCCGTATTGGATTGGGTGCCGCTGATCCCGCCGGTGCAATTGCGCGCCACCCGGGTGGGGACCTGCATTTGCGGATTGAGCTGTTGCTGTCTTAAGAGGAAGGGCACGGCCGCGCCGGGGTCTGAGCCTTGCAGGATTTGCCGGTTCGGGCGCTGTGCACCGCGGATGCGGCCGTCCGGCCTCACCAGCGCACACTGGCACGGATCGGTAAGCTGCACGCAGTCGCCACCGTGATTGCAGACCTCCACCTGGCCGTTCAACAACACGATGAGCGCTGAGCCATCCGCCCCCACATAGCCATCGAACAGGGTGCCCCTGACGCCGACGGTCGAGGTGGGGGTGCGGATGGAGTAGGATTTGCTGCCCGCCTTGCCGCTGGCAAACCGAAATGCGCCTTTCACGGCGTTGAGGACGATTTTGTTGGAGCTGCCGGCGCCGGCATAGACGAATTCATCGAGATAGACCGAAGCGTTGGCACCGACCGCCAACCGGGTCTGGTCGTTGAACACGAACTCAGCGGAACTCTCCGGTTGCGAGCGGATCTGCTCGCCGCGATGCACCGACTTGCCGACCGCCAGACGTACAGGTGTGGCCTTGCCGATGCGGCCGGTGACCTGATTGACGATCTTTTCCGCGCTGCCGATGCGCTCGGCCGCGTGCGTGGATAATGAGGTGACGCCGAAAACTGCTGGGACAACGAGGCCAGCCAGGAAAGCAAGACGGACAAAACGCAAAACCACCATTGGACAGTGCTCATATCTGTTTCACGAAGCAGCCGCCCAACTGTCATCGCCAGGACCATTAATGCGCTCACCTATACAACGTCTCCTGCGGCGAGGAAACAGTTGGACGACGCGAGACCCGACGATAAGGTTGGCCTCAAACAAAAAAGTGCAAAGGAACAAACCTAATGGCTGAATTTGCGGATACCGGCCGCCCACTTTGGCAATGGAGCGCGTGTGAGATCGCCCAAGCGGTGGCAAACGGCGCGGTGAGCTGCGAAGACGCAACAAGCGCGGCAGTGGACCGCATGCGGGCAACCAACGGCAAGATCAATGCGGTGGTGGAAGATTTGGGCGATGAAGCGATTGAGGCCGCGCGTGCCCAGGATGAGGCGGGCGCGGGCGAGAGCCAGCCCATGTTCGGTGTTCCGGTCACCATCAAGGAGAATATCGACCAGAAGGGCCACAGCACGCCCAATGGGGTTGCTGCGTTGGCCGAAACCCTGGCGCCGGGAGATGCGCCCGTGGTCGGCAATTTCAAGAAGGCCGGCGCGCTTCCCATCGGGCGCACCAACACGCCTGAGTTTTCCTTCCGTGCGACCACCGTCAACGAGCTGCACGGGCGCACGTTCAGCCCCTGGAACGACTGGGCCTCGGCCGGCGGCTCGTCCGGCGGCGCGGCGGCGGCCGTGATGATGGGCTATGGCCCGGTGGCCCATGGCAACGACATTGGCGGTTCCTTGCGCTTCCCGGCCTATGCCTGCGGGGGCGCCACGGTGAAGCCGGGCTTGGGCCGGGTGCCGGCCTACAACCCCTCAGCGCCGGCCGAGCGCGGACCCTTGGCGCAGATCATGTCGGTGCAGGGGGTCATTGCCCGCGAGGTGCGCGATGTGCGTCTCGCCATGGAGACGCTGATTTCCTACGACCCGCACGATCCGTGGATGGTGCCCGCGCCGTTCAACGGGCCTGACCTGGGCGGCTTGCCGAAGATCGGCTTCAGCCGCGAAACCTACGGTCATGATCTCCACCCCGCCGTGAGCGCCGCTTTGGATACGGCCAGGGACTGCCTGATCGATGCCGGCTACACCATCGAGGAGATCGAAACCCCGGACGTTCAGGCCTGTGGTGAAACCGGCTTCCGGGCCTTGATGGGCGAGGTGAAGGTGTTTTTTGAGGGCGATATCCGCAAACACGGCAGCACGGACATCAATGCGATCTTCGATGACTATTTTGAGATGTTCCCGCCTTTCGCCGGCGATGAATTGCTGAAGGTCATGGCGGAGCGTGCGCGGTTCGTGCGCGAGTGGACGGTGCTTTTGGATCAATATCCCCTCGTGTTGACGCCGTTCATGTTGAACCCGACATTCAAATGGGACCGCGACACCGAAGGCTGCGAGGGGGTGCAGGAGGTGCTCGGCACGGCCTTCTACAGTTTCTCCATGAACTTCATGGGGTTGCCTGCGGGCAATGTGCCGGCAAACTACAATGACGGCCTGCCTGTGGGCGTGCAGCTCGTTGGGCAACGCTTCCGCGAAGACTTGATCTTGGAGGCCTGCGAGGCGATTGAGGCGCGCGTGGGCGTCATGGCCCACAAGCTTTGGGCACGCCAAGTGTCATGAAGACCGCCTACTTGCCCTGCAGGTCTTTCAGCTTCTGGCGGGCAAACGGAACATATATGCTCTCCGGATACCGCCGGATGAACTGCTCAAAGCTCTTCGCCTCAGGTCTTGCCTGAATCTCAAGCCAGGCCGTTATGTCGGAAACCTCGTTCTTGCGGACCAGCATGTAGGGTTCGCCAAGTTTGCCGACAATGGTCGGAAACTGCAGGCTTGCGCTGTCGTAGAACACCGAAATGGCGACTTTCCGCAAAAACTCAGCTGCGGTTCGCTCGCCGCGCCCCAAGAACAGTTTGAAGTTCCGCGCATAGGTGAGGGGGGTGCTCATGGGAGCGAGCCGTGTGTGGAGCTCGGTCGGCGCCGTGCTGGTGTAGACCGCAATTCGGTTGGGCACGAAAGGGGGCTGGGGGTCCATGAACACCTCAAACCTTGAACCCTCCGGCAGCCCAAGTGCGTCTGGCGCATCGTCGGGCGCATCCAGAATGATCATGTTGAGCAGTCGTGCTCTGGGCGCGTTCACGATGTCCTTGGCCTCCACGGCCCGCGTCAACACGGTGCCAGGGCCGCCCGACAGCGCATCGGCCGCCAGCAGCACATTCCGCTCACCCTTACCAAGTGCGAAGCTGGACACATAGACGATCGCCGCTTCGGCCCCTTTTGAGTCGGCGTAGATTTCCTTCAGAGCAGCTTCGAATTCCCATTTGTTGAGATTGTCGTAGCGCTGCACGGTGTACCCGAAGCCGGTGAGCGCTTCAGCCATGGTGTCTGCGCCCGAGCCTCTTTTGACCAAGCCGTCCGCATGGCCATATTCTTCAATGCTGATGACATAGCCCAGGCGCGCATTGTCCGCTCCAAGACCTGGGCTGACAACAAGCGCGAGGAAGGTGAGACATAAAAGGACAAGACGCATGTTTTCGCCGTCGCTGAACCGGGGCCTGATGCTAGCCCATTGCAGGTGGCGAGGCAAAATCCATCACCGGATGAAACGCTCAGCGGAGTAAGCGGATATGTCGAAATTCGGCACGCGACCGTCTGCCAGATCGGCGATGATGCGACCGGTGATGCCGCCCAGCGTCAGTCCGATATGATGGTGGCCGAAGGCCAGCAAGACCCGCTCAGAGCGCGGCGAACGGCTGATCACCGGCAACGAATCCGGCAGGGTCGGGCGATGGCCCAGCCATTCCTCGTTCGGTTCTCCCAAGCCGTCGAACATTTTATGGGCTTTATCGGTCAGATACGCGATGCGCTGAGGATTGAGCGGCTTCTTCAGACCGGCAATCTCAACCGTGCCGGCAATGCGCAGCCCCCCCTCCATGGGTGTTGCGTTGAAGCCATGTTCCTGCCAGCCCACGACCCGGGAAAGCTTGTGTTGCGCGCCCTTGAACACAATGTGGTAGCCGCGCTCGCAATCAAGCGGCAGCTTTTCAGCCCCTGATCCCTTGATGGATTTCGAATGGGCCCCCGCCGCCACCACAAGCTGGGCGCAATCGAACCCGTCGGCACCGTCACACGTGATCTCCACACGGTCCTCCAGCGGCTTCACGCTGCTCACCTCGCGTTGCCGCCAGCTGCCGCCGTCGGCAAGAAACTGTTTGAACAGGCGTTCGATCAACCCCTTGGGATTGAGCACGTGGCGGGCGTCTGAAAAGTGCATGCCCTTGTGGATCGGCATGCGCAAACTGGGCTCCATTTCCCGGATGGGATCTGCATCCAGCACCTCAACACGAACCCCGTGCCTTTCGCGGGCAGCGATGCCGGGCAGGGCCTTCTCATAGGCGGCCTGGGTGCCGAAGGCATAGATCGCCCCATTGGACACCACCAGATCGCCGGCACCGGCCGCAGCCACCAGCGGATCAAACCCGGCATCCACATGCGCCAGAATATTGGCCAGCGAAGTGGTGATGTGCTCAACCCGGTCCGGGGCGCAATTCTGGATGAAGGCAAACATCCACGGCATGTGGGTTGCCGCATAGACCCAATCGAAGCTCAGCGGGCTGGATTTGGAGAACAACAGGCCGGGCAGAGACTTGACAAGCTGGGGACTGTTGATCGGCACGCAGCCAAACGGTGCGTAGGTGCCCGCATTGCCATATGAAGTGCCGCTTCCGGGCGTGGTCCTATCCAGAACGACGACCCGTTTGCCACTGCGCTGCAGCCACATGGCGCAACACACACCCACCATGCCCGCGCCCACAACCGCGACGTCAAAATGCTCCCTAGCCATGCCGTATTCGTCTCACAAGCCGCTCCGGGAGACAAGAGTTTCCGGTTTGGCTTCAATCAGGCGCGGCCGCAAGCTGAGCTTCCAGGTCTGCGACCCGCTCGGTGAGTTTTTGCACCACACGCGCCACGGTTTCTTCGCTGAAGCGCTGCGGAATGTTCTTAGGGCAGTTCACGTCCCAGGTTTCGATGCTGAACCTCACAACACGGCTCACCGGGCCCGGCGGGCTCTCCGGTCCGAGAACCGCGCCCAGAAGCTCTTCATCGCCTTCCACAAACTCAGCGCGGCCCCAGATCTTGATGCGCTGGCGGGTTTCATAGTCGATCAGGAAAATGAACGCGCGCTCGTTCTCCGACAGATTGCCGGCAGAAATGAACTGCTGATTGCCCGGATAGTCGGCAAAGGCCAGGGTGGACGGATCGATGACCTTGAGAAATCCGCGCGCACCGCCCCGGTGCTGAATGTAGGGCTGGCCCTCCGCGTTGGCGGTGCCCAGATAGAAGGAGTCCCGCAAGGCGATGAATTGCGCCAGGCTCGCGGTCACGCTTGTGCCCCAGGCACGCTGGGCTATCATCTGCTCATTGTAATCGCGCGTCCCGTATCTCTCCTGAACCGACTTGACCGCATCAGTGAAAGCAATGTCTGAACCATGCGGCATGAAGCGTTCCTTGAGTTTCATTGCAGCGGCGATTTCGATAAGAGGGACAGTTAAGAGCAGGACCTTGGAGCAAGTCAATTCATGTACATTCTCTATGGCGGCCCCCTCACGCGCGCTCTGATTACCGAGATGGTGATGGTTGAGGGCGACATTGCATATGAGCTGCGCCCGGTGGACATTCTGAACAACGAGCATCGCAGCCCTGAGTTCCTCAAAGTCAATCCGGCCGGCTGGGTGCCGGCCCTCATCACGCCTGAGGGGGAGCGCTTGTTTGAGACCCCCGCCATTAATCTCTACCTGGCCGAACGGCATGAGCTCACCCACCTGGCACCGGTTGTGGGCGATGCGGACCGTGGCCGCTTCCTGAGCGGCTTCTTTGCACTCGCCGATGAGCTTGAGCCCGCCATCAAAAGGGTGTTCTACCCGCACCGGTTCGTCGTTCGTCCTGAGGATACACCGGCGATGAAACAGATGGCGCTAGACACGGTGCATCAAAGCCTGCACGTGTTCGAGGCGCGTCTGGCCGAAAACGGCCCGTTCGTCCTGGGCGCGCGGTTCTCTCTCATTGATCTTTCTTTGGCCTTTTGGATTGGATCCCTGGGCGGTGCCGGTTTGCTGCAGGTCGGCCCGGCCATCAGAGAAGCCGTCTTACAGGTTCGCGCGCGCCCAAAGCTCTCTGCCCAATTTGCCCGGCTTGACGACATGTATGCAAAATATGCTGAGCTCCAAGCGGGCGGTCGGGGTGTGAAGTAATGCTTGCTGCGCCATCTTATGGGGGCTGTCCTGAGCGATCAGGTCGATCGCCTAGGTTACTGTTCTGGTCATGATCACTGCGCCCGCTTGGATTGGCGTTGTTGTTGTTGCAATCTATGCCTTATGAAAACACCAAAGCCCAATTTCGAATTGCGCTCGACGCTGACCTGCCCCAATTGTGGTTGCCAGTCGGTTGAGACCATGCCGACAAACGCCTGTCAGTGGTATTTTGAGTGCACTGGGTGCGGAGTGCTATTGCGGCCCAAGCCCGGCGACTGCTGCGTCTATTGTTCCTATGGCTCCGTGCCTTGCCCCCCAATTCAGCAAGGCACATCATGCTGTTGTTGAGGATATCTGTGGACGCAGAGATTGGGTAGCTGCGCTTTCGCACATGCTCAGAGTCAACTTTTATGTTTGAAAACAAAAAGTTAACCATAATGATTGGCTTTGAATTGAACGCATTTTGTGCGCCGCAATAATGTCGCAATTAGGCGTATATATCGCGCCGGTTCAAAGATGACGATTCACCGGGCGCGTTGGGGCAAACGGCGCGCCGGAAGGGCATTACCAAATGAAGAAATTGACTGTGCTCGCCATGGCGGGCGCCCTGGCGTTTGCGTCTTACGCGCCGGCAGGGGCGGGTGAGAAGGTTTCCACCAACACCCTTAAGCGGCTTTTCCCGGGGCAGTTCCAGGCGATCATTAAGGGCTACAAGGTCAGGTTCCGCGCCACGGGCAACGGCCGGCTTTACGGCAAGTACAAGAACCACAAAGATCAAGGCCGGTGGAGCGTGCGCAGCGGGCGGCTGTGCATCATGCTGAAAGAGTGGATGAACGGCCAAACCAAATGCTCATCGGTCACCAAGCAGAATGGCTGGTATCGCTCCGCTCAAGTGCAGTTCCGCAAAATCTAGGCCGGAGCGCGGAGGCGGACCAGTCCTGGTTGACGGCAGCAGAACAGAAGCTTGCGCCTGACGGCCGGGCACTTCGCCATGCCGGGGCAACCGGACCAAACGAACGCGGCCATACGCCACTTGATCAATCAATTCTGATCGGCCTCAGCTTGTTCTGAGCCCTTTGTGACGTATACTCAATCATCATCAGCCAGATGAGGCCCTGACCGCGATGATTGTTTTTGCCCGTCTCTTGCCTGTTTTTCTGTTTGTGCTGCTCTTCTTCGTGCCTGCAAACCCAGCCGACGCGGCACAAAACCGTTGTCTGGCCATCGCCGATGCGGGGCCGCCCGTTCACCTGGCTGCGCTGAAGGAAAATGAAGTCAGCCTAACATTCATTGGCCACTCCACTTTTCTGATTGAGAGTCCCGCAGGCATCCGTATCGCCACAGATTTTACCGGCAATGCCGGCCCCGGGGTCGTACCTGACGTGGTGACCATGAACCATGCGCACGACTCGCACTACACAGACTTTCCCGACCCGAAGATTAAACACGTGCTGAGAGGCTGGAACCCGAAGGCAACCGGCAGTCCGGACGATGCGCCGGCTCAGCACAATCTTAGCGTCAAGGATGTCCATGTGCGCAATGTGCCCACCGACATTCGCCATTGGTCCGGCGGCAAGGAGGCGTTCGGCAATTCCATTTTCATATTTGAGGTTGCCGGGCTGTGCATCGCCCATCTGGGCCATTTGCATCATCAACTGACTGCGCAGCATCTCGGCTGGATCGGCTATATCGATATCCTTTTGGTTCCCGTGGACGGCACATACACTTTGAACCATGCCTCAATGATAGAGGTGATCAAGGATCTGCGGGCAAAACTGGTGATTCCCATGCACTATTTCAGCTCGTTGGGCCTGAAATCGTTCGTTGATTCGCTGAGTGGCTCGTTCGAGGTTGAGATTCATTCCTCCAATCAGATCACCGTTTCCGATACGTCCTTGCCACAGAGGACCAAAATCTTGGTTCTGCCGGGACACTAGCTGTGCCTGCAGCACGCTTTTCGAACGCACCGCCAGGCTGGGCCAATGTCCGTTCTGAGAGATATTCGGCTGGAAGCGGCACACACCGATATCTTGCACACTGACAACACCATAACCGACATTGCCTACAGGTGGGGTTTCAGCAATCTGGGTCGTTTTTCTGCGAACTTTGCGGCGAAGTTTGGCGAAACGCCATCCCAAATCGCGCGAGCCAGTAGGTTTGGTGTGGCTTAGATGCAAGTGTGACAAATATGTGCATATAGAAGTAATTTATATGAAATGAGCATTTAATGATATAAAACGCCCTTGACATTAACGCGCGCAAAGCGCTGCTGACCAAGGGCGACGGTTGGATGATCGATAAGGTTGAACTGGCTGCATTTGAACAACGATATCTTCGTCTGGAGGCGAAATCTGCCGACGAAATCCGCGATTGGATCTCCAACCAGCACGCGAGCATTCGCATAGATCCGCTCGAAGACATCAAAAACGGCATGACCGCGCGTTTGTCCCGGGCAACAATGGATGACGTCGCGCTCGTCAGTTATCGTTATAACATGTCGCTTCAGGGCGAGTTTTCCGAGGACTATGACGCCTATTTCATATGTCTGCCCATTTCAGGGACCTCCGAACGGTTGTGCCCACAGTTGGGCAAGATCGTCCAGGCATCGAGCCAGTTGTTGATCTACCGCAGAATGGAAGGGTTGCGGAACATCAACTCTTCCGACTACACGAACCTGTGCCTCGTTGTGCCGGCGCACCTGTTAGAGAAACGTCTGCAATCGCTCATTGCCGGGACCATGAAGTCGCCGCTGCGATTTGCCCCGCTGGTAGACATCGACAGCGGCCCTGGACGAGCAGTGGTCAGCTTGATCAGCTATCTGATGTCACAATTTGTCACGATGCCGAACCCGTTCAGCAACGTGATCTCAAACACCAGCATGAAGTCCTATCTCAGCACCGTTCTGCTGAGCAGTCTGAACCACAATTATAGCAGCGCACTGCACGCCAAGACCATGTTTGCCGTTCCTGGAACCGTTAAGCGCGCTGAAGAATACATGCGTGAAACTTGCGCTCAGGCCATCACCATCGAAGTTCTGGCAAAAGTGGCCGGGTGCAGCGCCCGCTCGTTACATGCTGCCTTTAAAACGTTCCGGGGCGCCACCCCAATGTCGGTCCTGTGCGATTTCCGGCTTGAAGCCGCCCATGAGGAGATCGTCAAGGACGCGGGAACCGTAACGGAAATTGCGAGCAAATACGGCTTCTCGAACATGGGACGGTTCGCCAGGCAATATGCCCGGAAGTATGGGCAGAAACCCTCGCAAACCCGCTTGATGGGCGGCGTGAGCGTTATCTGAGTTTGGAGGCCAACCCGCTCTGGCCTAGATCCAAAAACAGTCGCGCACCGTCAAGCCGCGTTTTCCGGCAGGTGTGTGAACCCGAAGCTGGGAGCCCGGTTCCCAATGGGCCCGTTCAACCATGGCGATGGCCACGTTCGTGTCGAAATCGGGTGACCAGGCAGCTGAGGTCACGAACCCGGCCGGTTTACCCGTGCTGTCCTCCACGGGCCACGGCGCGCGCAAAGACGGCACCGCCTCGCCGGAGATCTCCACCGGCCGCACCTGGCGTTCGGGGTCGCGCTTTTTCATCAGCGCTCCGTGGCCAAGGCAGCTTGTGGCGCTGTCCAGGTGGCAATACTTGCCCAACCCTGCCTCGAACGGCGTGTGCTCCAAGGTCATATCGTTGCCGTAGGACAAGAGGCCGCCCTCGATGCGTTCAATGCTGTTCGGGCAGCCTGCGCGCATATCAAGGTCCGAGCCGGCCTCAAACAGCATGTCCCACAAGGTTTCCCCATGTTCAGAGCCGTCCAGATAGATCTCAAAGCCACCCTGCACGGACCAGCCGGAGCGGGCAATCACCATCGGTTTTCCAGCAATCTCCACTGTGGTGTGACGGAAGAACTTCGTTGCCACGACATCTTCCCCGAACACGCGCCCGATGAGCGTGTCGGCCTTCGGGCCCTGCACGGCGAGCGGCGAGACATCCGGCTCAAACACCTGAACGTTAAGCCCCAAGCCGTTTGCCAGCCCCTTGAAGTAATACAGCATGTCGGAATCAGACAGTGACACCCAGAAACGTTGCTCGGCAAGCTTCAGCAAGATCGGGTCATTCAACATGCCTCCATTTTCGTCCACCATGGGAATGTAGAAGCACTGATCGTCCTTCATCCGGCTGACATCGCGCGGTGTGGTGAGTTGCACCAGTTTTAGGGCGTCCGGGCCACAGATCTCCACTTGACGCTCCACAGAGACATCCCAAACCTGCACGGCCGACTTCAGATGCGCATAATCTTCCTGCAACGAGCGGAATAGGGTCGGCAACAGCATGTGGTTGTAGTTGGTGTAGGCTTTCACGCCGGCGGCCTCCACCCGGGCGGAAAAGGGGGTGAGACGAACCCGGCTGGACGCGGTGAGATAGGGCAAATTCATGGCGACATGCTCCGTCGGAAAATTCCGCACTCCTGTGCCAGAATTTCGCCGCTGTGCAAGTGAGAATTTTGCCCCTCCGGAAAATTCTAGTCACGAAGGGCCCAGAAACACCCGCCGCAAGAACTGCAATAGAATTTGATTGACCCTGCCAGCCGCCAGGGTGGGCATCATGTGATGCTGATCGTCCAGCACATGCAGTTCAGCGTTGGGAATGGCGTCTGCCATTTTCCGGGCCATGGCAGGAGTAGATCCGGCATCGCGTCCCCCGGTCATCACCAGGGCCGGGCAGGTGAGGGCACCGAGCCTGCCGGTGACTTGCGAATCTGAACTTACAAAGACCCGGTGGGCTTTGCGCTTTGCCGTAAAGTCTCCCTCACGCATCCAGCGCTGCACATCGGCAATCACGTTCGGGAACCGTTCACGGTCTTCAGAGGTGAACCAGCGCCGGGTGCCGGACTCAACGGCGTTCTCGACGCCCCGCGTTACATTGCCCTCAAAGCGCGCCTTCACCGTTGCCGCCTCCTCCGGCGAGCGGTCATGCACCGTGTTCAAAAGCACCAGGCCCGAGAGGCGTTCGTGATGGCGTGCCGCGTAGGCCTGGGCAATCAGCCCGCCCATGGAGAACCCGCACAATACAGGCGGTTCGTTCTCGGAACATCGCTCCACAACCTGGTGAACCTGGTCGGTGAAATCGTCCAGAGTGCGCTCGCCAGGTGGGTTTGGTGCCTGACCATGTCCCAGCATATCAAAGCAGCAGGTTCTGTAGTGCTTCGACAGGGCCTCAACCTGTGGGCGCCACATGCGATGATCGACCAACACCCCATGGATGAAGATCACGGTTGGGCCTGCGCCACACACCCACACAGGCGTGCCGTCCACCGTGTGTTGGAGGGTTTCGGTTGCCTGCATGGAAGCGGTCACAGCGCGTCCGGAAGCACGAAGACCTTCCTCGCCGTGTCGCAGGTGAGGCGTTCAGGCGAATACCATTTCTCAAGCACCTTTTTGGACTTCAGATCGGCGTTCCGGGAGATGAAGTCATCGTAGTTCTGGTAGGAGCCCGCCGACATCCGCTCGGCAATCAGGCTCAAGAAAGCCAGCGTGATCGTGGCATTGAACTTCATCGGAGCACCGGCCTTTTCCGCCAGGGCGCGAATGCTTGCGGCATATTTGCTGCAGGCTTCCAGAAACTCATAAGTCCGCAGCATCTCATAGGCCACCGCCACATGATCCACATGTGTGAACGTGGCAGGGTCGAGCGCGCCGGTTTCAAACGATCTGGTGAGTTCAGAGCGGCTGACCGACATCAATCTTCTCCTTGTTCGACAAACGTGTGGCTGTCGGCGGCACCGAGATCGAGCTCGTAGACGTCTTTCAATTGCTCAATCTTGCGCAGGGTTTCAGGCGAGAAGGGCGGCTTGTTTTCAAAACAATGCAGGGCCATGCCTTCCAGCAGGTCGCCGAGTGACACATCCAGATGCTCGGCCACGCCTTTGAGCACCTTGAGCAGGCGTTTTTCCAGCCGCACGCCGGTTTGCACACGTTCGATTGTGTTTTTCATTTTGTTATATTGGTACATTGGTAACATTGTGTCAACCGATCGCCGCGAAATTCGCTATCAAAGCGAGGCAATACCCGATAACAAGACCGCCGGCTTATTGGGCCCAACCCTTTCAGGAGCTGTCACTATGACGGATATCAAGACCTATCAGATGTTGATTGACGGGGCGTGGAGCGATGCGGAAGACGGTGCCACGTTCGATGCCCGCAACCCGGCAACCGGTGAGGTGTGGGCCCGTGTGCCAGAGGCCACCGCAGGCGATGTGGACCGGGCCGTTCGTGCCGCCGACAGGGCGTTCAATGAGGGGCCGTGGCCGGCCATGTCGCCCACCGAACGGGGCCATTGCCTGCGCCGGCTCGCTGGCATCCTGATCGAGCACGCAGAACCGCTGGGCCGGGTTGAGGCCACCGACACCGGCAAGCTCTACAAAGAGACCCGCTGGCAGGCCAACTACCTTGCGGAATTCTACACTTTCTTTGCCGGCTGCGCCGACAAGGTGGCGGGCGACACGCTGCCGATCGACAAGCCCGACATGTTCGTCTTCACCCATCGCGAACCGCTTGGTGTTGTGGCTGCCGTGGTGCCTTGGAACTCGCAGCTCTTCTTGTCGGCCATCAAAATCGGCCCTGCGCTCGCGGCCGGAAACACCATCGTGGTGAAGGCCTCCGAAGACGCCTCTGCGGCGCTCCTGGAGTTCGGGCGTCTGTTTGAAGAGGCTGGGTTTCCGCCCGGCGTGGTCAATATCGTCACCGGCCACGGCGAGCCATGCGGCCGCACGCTCACATCGCACCCGCTGGTGGCAAAGATCGCCTTCACCGGCGGGCCCATCGCGGCCCAGCATGTGGTGCGCAACTCTGCGGAGAATTTCGCCCCGCTGATCCTTGAACTCGGCGGAAAATCCCCTGTTCTTGTGTTTGACGATGTGGACGTGGACAGCGCGGTGAATGGGGCCATGGGGGCCATATTCGGCGCTTCGGGGCAGAGCTGTGTCGCCGGCTCCCGGCTCTATCTGCAGGAGGCCATTGCCGATGCGTTCCTTGAGCGCATGGTCGCGCTCACAAAGCAGATCCGCGTGGGCGACCCCATGGCCGAAGACACCGAGATGGGGCCGCTTTGCACCACCGCGCAAATTGCCAACATTGAGCGCGAACTGGCCCAAGCCAAGGAAGAGGGCGGCACGGTGCTTTGTGGCGGCAAGCGCCCGGACGGCCTTGCCGGCCAGTACTTCGAGCCGACCATTGTGGACTGCCCGCGCCAGGATCTGAAAATCGTCGACACCGAGCTGTTCGGCCCTGTGCTCACGGTGCAGCGCTTCAAGGATGAAGCTGAGGCCATCCGCCTTGCGAACGACACCAAGCATGGTCTGGCCGCCGGCATTTTCACCAAAGACAGCGGCCGCTCCCTTCGGGTGGCCAAGGCGGTGCGGGCCGGCATTGTCTGGGTCAACACCTACCGGGCCGTTTCACCGATCGCCCAAGCCGGCGGCATGAAATATTCAGGCTACGGACGCGAGAGCGGTTTTCAGGCGGTATACGACTACACCAGACCAAAGACCGTGTGGATGAACACGTCGGACGAGCCTCTTGGCAGTCAGTTTGTTGCCCGCTGAGGTGGGGCTTATGCAAACCCGCGAAGGTGGGCCACGTTGGCCACGTCTTCGCGCTCGCTCACAAGCGTGTTCTCAATTGCGTCCGGATTGGCGTAGCCAAGGCTCATGCCGGTGACCAGATCCTGATCGTCGGGAATGCCCAGATGGCGGAAGATCGGCTCCTGATAGGGGATCCAGGCCGCTTGGGGGCAGGTGTCGAGGCCGAAACCTTTGGCCGCCAGCATGATGGTTTGGGCATACATGCCCGCATCTGCCCAACTGCCTCTGGTCAGATAACTGTCGACAGTGATGAATAATCCCACAGGCGCATCGAAGAACAGGAAGTTGCGCGCGCCCTGGCGGGCACTTCCCTCGCGGTCGCCTTTCTGGATGCCGAGAAGCCCATAAAGCGCCCAGCCGATGCCCCGGCGCCTGTCGCGGTGCACATCCTGCCAGGTTGCCGGATAGTAGTTATGATGTTCGTAGGACTTGCCGCCCCCTGAGCGGGCCATTTCCAGAACGTCCTCAGAGATTGCCTGCTTCACATCGCCGGCGCACACATAAACATGCCAGGGCTGCGTATTGGTGCCGCTGGGTGAACGCTGCGCGATCTCCAAGATCTGCTCAACAGTCTCTTTTTCCACCGGTTGATCGGTGAATGCGCGAATTGATTTGCGCGCCTTTATTGCCTCCAGAACGTCCATGCTGCCTCTCGTTTGGGTGGGAGAATCTATGGGAAGGGGAGTGATTGCAGAGAACGCCGTTGAATTCAATTGGCAGAATCGGCAAATACCTGGATCGCTGATCCGGTCAAGGATTGGCTCCTCCTTTTGGGCAATGCCAAACTTCAGCACTAGCGAAACCCGGAACGCGACACTATCTTACCCCAACATCAACGAGCCTCATCGATAAGGGAACCCCCCATGACCCAACCCACGAGTGCCGTTTCAAAGATCCACGAGCTTGATCCCGTCTGGTCGCGCATCAGACAAGAAGCCGAAGACCTCAGCAAAGCGGATCAAAGCCTTGGCGGGTTCGCCTTTGCCAACGTGCTGAACCACGAGACCTTCGAGGGCGCGGTGTCCTACCGGATTGCCCAGCGCCTCGATCACCCCGATATGCCGGCTGACCTGCTGATGAGGGCCTTTTCTGAAGCCGTCAAGGAAGACCCGGCCATCGGCGATGCCATGCGCGCCGATATTGTGGCCATCGAAGACCGCGACCCGGCCTGCCACCGCTTCATTGAGCCGCTGCTCTACTTTAAGGGTTTCCAGGCGGTGCAGACCTACCGGATGGGCCATCAGCTTCTGAAGATGGGCCGCAGAGACTTCGCCTACTACCTTCAGAGCCGCGCCTCACTGGTGTTCTCTCTCGACATCCATCCCAACGCGAAGGTCGGCCGCGGCCTGATGATCGACCATGCGCACGCCATCGTCATCGGCGAAACCGCGGTGATCGGCGACAATGTCTCGCTGCTCCATTCGGTGACCCTCGGCGGCACCGGCAAGGTGGATGGCGACCGCCATCCGAAAGTGGGCAGCGGTGTGTTGATCGGCGCCGGCGCCAGCGTGCTCGGCAACATCAAGATCGGCGACTGCTCGCGGGTGGCCGCAGGGTCGGTTGTGCTGCACGACGTGCCGCCGAACCGGACAGTTGCCGGCGTTCCTGCCAAGATCATCGGCTATGCCGGATGCTCTGAGCCTTCCATCTCCATGAACCAGCTTTTGCCGCAAAACGGCGCGGAAGTTGGGGATGAGGCGTCCGAATAGGCGCTGGCGGCGGTTGCCACCTTGCGAACCACTTGGCTTCACGTTAGACCGGCGCGTGCGCGCAATGAAGCGCGTTATGACGCTTGACGCGTCAGCATTTTGTGAATTCTACGGAGGCCGCCGGTGGACGCTCTAGAAATTGCCAAGATTGAAAACTACCTGCGCTGGAAGTTCCAGCTTCCGGCGATCCAGATTAAGCGCCGGCCGCAAAAGGATGATTCAGCCGAAGTGTTCATCGGTGATGAATTCATCGGCCTGATTTTCCGCGATGACGATGATGACGACCTGTCATGGTCGTTCCAGATGGCGATCTTGGAGTTCGACCTCGATATGGCCGAGTAGGGCATCTTCCGCTCGACTTGAGCGGAAGATGCCCCAGATTTTCGTTGTGGGCGAGCAACTTATCTCCGCTCAGACGTAATAGTCTGATCGGAGGTTGCTCTAGAATGCCTTAGCCGGGAGCGGCCGGCTGGCGGAACGCGGAGATCAGCTCGCGGGCGGTTTTATCGAGGGCGCGCCATTCTGGCAGATGGCTGCGATGGAAGCGGTAGCGCGCGATTGTCTTGCGGTTCAGCGGAATCTCAACCTCGCACAAGGAAGGCCCGCTGCGCTCAGCACCCGGCTCGCAGCGGATGATCACCTGGCGGCCTTGCAATGGGCCTTTGAAGAGCTCAGCGAACGGATACGGCGAGTCGGAGCGGAAGGTATAGCGCTGGGTGCCTTCCCGGGTGGCAACCGGCGGGCCGGCAAAGTAGCGGTAATACACCCGGGTGATCCGCTCTTCGGGCTCAAGCTGGTCGGGCCGCGGTTCAAAGCTGATGAACAGCGAACCGGTGAGCCGGTTCAGGGCATCGGCGTAGATCGGTTTGCGGTCGCCCGACCAATAGGGCCAGGGCACCCGCACCTCGATCCGCTTCACCCGGCCGATCACGGTGCGGTCCACATGGCGCACGAAGGGCTCCGGGATGATGTATTCATCGTCGTTGTATTCCACATGGATGAGCTTATCCATGGAACCGGCGCTTTTGCGTTCGCCGAACAACAGGTCCTGGTTGGGCAGGAAGTAGTAGGCCATGATGGTGCCGGCCGAGACGATAAAGCCGATTAGCATGATCGCCATGATGACCCAGATGGAGCGTTGTTTTAAGGAGACGCGTTGCGTGTTGCGCAGCTGCGCATAGAGAAGGCCAAAGTCCTCACGCTGGTCGTCCACCATACTCAAACACCGGTCCCGAAGGGCCCCCGCCCGCCAACACTCACAAAGCTAGGTATTGCATTGCCGGGGGCCAAGATCAATATGGCATCAGCATTGCCAAACAAGGAAATGATAATGACGCTTTATGTTCTAGATGGGGCCGAGCCCGAACTGCCTGAAGATGGAGATTATTGGGTGGCGCCGTCTGCCGATGTGATCGGAAATGTGAAACTGGAATCGGGCGCCAGCGTGTGGTTTGGCGCGGTCCTGCGCGGCGACAATGAGCTCATCACGGTGGGCGAGGGCGCCAACGTGCAAGATGCCAGCGTGTTGCACACCGATCCCGGCTTTCCCCTGGTGCTGGGCAAGAATGTGACCGTCGGTCACCGGGCCATGCTGCATGGCTGCGTGGTTGGCGAAAATGCGCTGATCGGCATGGGGGCCACGGTGCTCAACGGGGCGGTGATCGGCAAGAACGCCGTTGTCGGTGCCGGGGCCTTGGTTGCTGAGGGCAAGACCATTCCGGACAATGCCCTGGTGGTGGGCATTCCCGGCAAGGTGGTGCGCACTTTGAGCGACGAAGAGGCCGAGGCCATGGCCTACGCAGGCCCCCACTATGTGGACAACCAGCGGCGCTACCGGAAGGGTTTGAAGGCGCTGTAGCGCGGTGCCTCGGCGGCAATTTGAGGAACAGTGCAAAGATTGCGGCGGGCCGATGCCAGATAGGCTTGACTTGGCTCTGTACGCGGTTTAATGACGCTCACCGCTCGGGGCGCCGATGGCGTTCCGTACACCCAGCGGGGGTGTAGCTCAGTTGGTTAGAGTGCCGGCCTGTCACGCCGGAGGTCGCGGGTTCGAGTCCCGTCACTCCCGCCATTTTCCTCTCAATGAACTGCTCTAGGCCAAGGTGCCGAAGAGCCGCAGGCGGCTTACCCCGCCATCGGGGAAGATGTTGAAGCGCACATGAGTGATCGGGCCGATATCCTCGATCTCGGAGCCATATTCATGGATTGCATCGGCGCTGAGCTTTTGCTCTGGGAGCATCGGCGTCCAGAACATGGATGACGTCACGATCGCCTCCTCCAAATCTCCGGAAAAGCCGCTCAGATCAGCGCCCTGAAGCGAGCAGCGGTCTGGAAAATTGCCCTTGAAGAAGGCCGTGTCCACCACCGCGCGCGTAACCTTGCCGCGTGCGCCCAGCGCCACGATGAGCCAGTCATGCCCAGGAGCGCGGAGCCGGCGGGTTTCCCAGCCGTCTCCCATGTTTTCACCGCGTCCGGGCGCAAGCAGCCGGTGATAGGCGCCATAGTGGGCGTCCGAAAACGCAACGATGTGCCCGCCGTTCAGAGCGGAGACGAGATCGATTTCGCCCTCGACCGCCTCCACATCAAGCTGCGGGGTGCCATAGACCTTGAGGCGCGCAATGCCGCCGTCCGGATAGATGCTGACCTTAAGATGGCTGAAGGTGCCGCTGACGGCTGCCTCCAGATAGTGATGGGAACTGGCACTCAGCTGGGAGGCGGGGAGAACTTCCGTCCAGTCTTGTGAGCCTTCCTTTGGATCGTCCTTGGACCAGCAGCCCTCAATGCGCACGGCCGGCGCGTAGTTGCCGGTGAAGTGGGCCGTGTCCACATCGAAGCCCAGAATCTGGCCCGGCACCGCCAGACGAATGATGGCGTGGTCGTTGCCGCCGTCGCGCCGCCGCCGGGTTTCCCAGCCATCCATCCATTTGCCGTTGTCGTCGAACTTGTCGGGGATGAAAATGGCCGGCTCGTCCTTCAGCATGCGCTCCAAGGGCGCAAAGAACTCGTCTGTGCAAGACAGCGCCTTGGCGCCCAGCCCGGCTGAAGCCAGGTTCACGCCGCGCCGCGCGAAGGCCGGCAGATCGGATCGGGTGTCGGTACTCATGGTGTCCTCAAAGTCTCAAGCGGGCAGCAGGTCTTCAAGCCGCAGCAGTGCGATGCGTTCGACCTGGCGGCAGGCTTGCGCGAACTCGTCTTCGCGCGTGTTGCCGACCCGGGATTGGAAGTTGCTCAAAATCTCATCCTTGCTCCGGCCCTTCACTGCCAGGATGAACGGAAAGCCGAAGCGTTGGGTGTAGGTCTCGTTGAGTTCGCTGAAGCCGGCACGCTCCTCATCGGTGAGGGCATCAAGGCCGGCGGATGCTTGCTCTGAGGTGGATTCGGCGGTCAATCGTTTGGCTGCCGCCAGCTTGCCCGCCAGGTCCGGGTGCGCGGTAAGCACGCCCAAGCGCTCCTCCTCGCTTGCGCTTCTGAACACCCTGGCCAGCGCTGAATGCAGGCCCGTGGCCGTGTCATGCGCGGGGCCAAGCTCGCCGTCAAAGGCGCGCTCTGCAACCCAGGCGGAGTGCTCGAACACACCGCCGAACTTCGCCACAAAGTTGATCCGGTCCATGCGAGAGGGCCGGTCTTCAACGGCTGGGGCAGGGTGGTGCGCACTCCAGTGCTCGGCAATGTCGATCCGCCGGGCAAGCCACACCTTGTCATGCGACTTCACGTAATCGATGAAACGCTTCAGCGCCGCGGCGCGCCCGGGTCGTCCCGCCAGCCGGCAATGCAGGCCGACGGACATCATTTTCGGCGTCCCGGCTTCGCCCTCGGCGTAAAGCATATCAAAGCTGTCTTTCAGGTAGGCAAAGAACTGATCGCCCGAGTTGAACCCCTGGGGCGTGGCGAACCGCATGTCGTTGGCGTCCAGGGTGTAGGGCACAATCAGCTGCTGGCGCCCGTCATGCTCATGCCAGTAGGGCAGCTCATCGGCGTAGGAATCTGCCACATAGGCAAAGCCGCCTTCCTCGCTCACCAGGTTCACCGTGTTCACCGAACAGCGGCCCGTGTACCAGCCGCGCGGGCGCGCGCCGGTCACTTCAGTGTGCAGGCGGATGGCCTCTTGCAGATGTTCGCGTTCTTCCTCTGGGGTGAAGTCCTTGTACTCGATCCATTTCAGGCCATGGCTGGCAATTTCCCAATCGGCCTCCTGCATGGCCGCAACCTGTGCAGGCGAGCGGGCGAGGGCGGTTGCCACGCCATAGACCGTCACCGGAACATCCGCATCGGTGAACAAGCGGTGCAGGCGCCAGAACCCGGCGCGGGCGCCGAACTCATACATCGTCTCCATGTTCCAGTGGCGCATGCCCGGCCAGGCTTGCGCGCCCACAACTTCGGACAGAAAGGCTTCTGACGCCTCGTCGCCATGAAGAATGCAGTTTTCCCCGCCTTCCTCATAGTTCACCACAAACTGCACGGCCACATGGGCGCCGCCCGGCCAGTTCGCTGCCGGCGGGCTTGCTCCATATCCATGCAGGTCGCGCGGGTATCGCATTGTCGCAACGCTCGTTTCTTCAAAGGTATTCCAGAAATGACATATCCCACTTTTACCCGTCCTATTTTCAAAATAACATTGAAAGAGATAAGCAATTTACGCCGTATCGCTTGGCAATGGTGCGCGGTCTAATGGCTGAAATCGATTGTCAGCGCTCAGCAACTGGAGGAATTGCATGACCGCCGCATCCGGCTCCGGCCGTCTAACCACCCATGTTTTGGACACCGGCCTCGGCAAGCCTGCCGCCGGCCTGGCGATTGAGCTGTTCCGCCTCGCCGGCGCGGGGCGGGAGCATCTGAGATCGGTTGTGACCAACGAAGATGGCCGCACCGACGGGCCCATGCTCGAAGGCACCGCGTTCGAAGCGGGCACTTACGAGTTGGTGTTCAAGGCAGGCGACTACCTGCGGCGCACCGGCGGTGCGGGCGGCGGCCATCTGTTCCTTGACGAGATCCCAATCCGGTTCGGCATCGACGATGCAGGCCAGCACTATCATGTGCCCCTGTTGCTTTCGCCGTTCGGCTATTCCACCTATCGCGGGAGCTGATCTGGTGAGCACCATCCGTAATGAAATCAGGTTCCTTCTGAACGGCAGCGAAATGCGCATCAGCGATGTGGCTGCATCCGACACGCTGCTCGACTACCTGCGCATTGGCCAACGGCTGACCGGCACCAAGGAAGGCTGCGCGGAAGGCGATTGCGGTGCCTGCACCGTGTTGGTGGGCCGTCGTTCGGGCGCGGGATTGGTGTACGAGACGGTGAACGCCTGCATTCGCCTGCTTGCGTCGGTGGATTGCTGCCATGTGGTCACGGTCGAGCACTTGAGCGGCCCGGATGGCACGCTCCACCCGGTGCAACAGGCCATGGTGGATCACCATGGCAGCCAGTGCGGTTTCTGCACCCCCGGCATCGTCATGTCGCTTTATGCGTTGTGGATGAGCAAGCCGGCGCCCACGGCCCATGATGTGGAGGTGGCCCTGCAGGGCAATCTGTGCCGCTGCACCGGCTATCAGCCGATCATCGATGCTGCGCTTGCGGTCTCAAAGACGGGAGCACCGGGCAATGATGTTCTGGTGAAGCAGCGCAACGCCGTACTGGAGCAATTGAAAAGCTTGGATGATGGCGCCCGCGTGGAAGTCTCCCGCGACGGCGAAATCTCGATCCTGCCGAGCAGCGTCAAAGATCTCGTGGCCGTGCTCGGCGAAAACCCGGACGCAACAATCGTTGCAGGCTCCACCGACGTGGGCCTGTGGATCACCAAGTTCATGCGCAACATCTCTCCTGCCGTGTTCATCGCACATCTGGAAGAACTGAAGCAGATCGAGATCACGCCTGACGGCATCACTTTGGGTGCCGGCGTCACCTACACCGAGTTTGAAGATGTGATCGCCGCTGAGTTCCCGCACATGGCCGAGTTCTGGCCGCGCATCGGAGGCTGGCAGATCCGCAACATGGGGACGATCGGCGGCAACGTCGCCAACGGCTCGCCCATAGGCGACACGCCTCCGGCCTTGATCGCCCTCGGCGCGACGGTCACTTTGGCCAGCTCTGCCGGGCGCCGCACCTTGCCGTTGGAGGACTTCTTCATTGCCTATGGCAAGCAGGATCGCCAGACGGCGGATTTCGTGGAGTCGATCCACATTCCACGGCCGGGCAGCGACGAGACCCACGCCGTCTACAAGATCTCCAAGCGGCGTGATGAGGACATCTCCTCGGTGTGCGGTGCATTTTGTATTGCCGTAACCGACGGAACCGTGAGCACAGCTCGCATCGCCTATGGCGGCATGGCGGCAACGCCCAAGCGGGCCTCCAAAGTGGAAGCCGCACTTCTCGGCAAGCCCTGGAGCGAGGACACGGTGGCCAAGGCCATGGCGCAGTTTGAGAAGGATTTCGCGCCGCTCACCGATTGGCGCGCATCGGCAGACTACCGGGCCCTCTCGGCGCGCAACCTGCTGCGCCGTTTCTATCTGGAACACAAGGGCGAGCCGGTTCGCCTGGTGCGCAAGCCGGCGGCATGAGGATGAAACGATGACCGCACAGGCCAATATCAAAGGCGGCGTTCATACGGACGAACGTCACGATTCTGCCCACAAGCATGTGACGGGCCGCGCCGAATATATCGACGACATGATGGAGCCGGTCGGCACGCTACACGCCTACTTGGGTCTGTCTGAGCAAGCCCATGGGGAGATCACCAAGCTGGATCTTTCTGAGGTTTCCGCCGCCAAGGGCGTGGTGGGTGTCCTTACCGCTGAGGACATTCCCGGCCACAACGATGTGAGCCCCACGGGCAAGCATGACGACCCGGTGTTCGCTGAACAGATTGTGGAGTTCCACGGCCAGCCCATTTTCGCGGTGATCGCGGAAACCCGTGACGCTGCCCGCCGGGCGGCGGCGCTGGCCGAGGTTGAGTACAAGGCCATGCGCCATGTGACCGACGTGGCCGATGCCCTGGACGTGGACTACCCCCACGTGACCGAGCCGTTGAAGCTGGAACGAGGCGATGTGGAGAGCGCCATGGCGACCGCACCCCATCGCATCAAGGCAAGCCAGCGGGTGGGCGGCCAGGACCATTTCTACCTTGAAGGACACATTGCTTTTGCCTTCCCCGGGGAGGACGCTGAGGTGACGGTCTATTCCTCCACCCAGCACCCCAGCGAAGTTCAGCACATGGTGGCCCATGTGCTGGGCACCCGGTCCAACGATGTCACCGTGAACGTGCGCCGCATGGGCGGGGCGTTCGGCGGCAAGGAATCCCAGCCCAGCCTGTTTGCGGCTGTGGCCGCGCTCGCGGCGAAGAAATATGGCCGCGCGGTGAAGCTGCGCCCCGACCGCGACGACGACATGGTCGCCACCGGCAAGCGCCACGATTTTCTCAACACCTACGAAGTGGGCTTCGATGACGACGGGCGCATCCTCGCGGTGGATGGGACGTTCGCGGCCCGCTGCGGCTTCTCCGCCGATCTCTCAGGACCGGTCACCGACCGCGCCCTGTTCCACGCCGACAACGCCTACTACTACCCCCATGTGCGCTTCAACTCGCGGCCCATGAAGACCAACACCGTCTCCAACACCGCCTTCCGCGGCTTCGGCGGCCCGCAAGGCCTGATCACGGCTGAGCGCATCATGGAGGAGATCGCCTATCATCTCGGCAAAGACCCGCTGGATGTGCGCAAGGCAAACTTCTATGGCGAGGAGGGCAGGGACGTTACGCCCTATCACCAGACGGTCGAGGACAACATCCTGGACAAGCTGATCGGAGAGCTGGAGGAAAGTTCAGACTATGCGGCCCGGCGCGCCGCGGTGCTTGAGCACAATGCCTCCCACGAGGTGGTCAAGAAGGGGCTGGCCTTAACGCCGGTGAAGTTCGGCATTTCGTTCACCGCCACCTGGTTCAACCAGGCCGGTGCCCTGGTGCATGTCTACAATGACGGCTCCATCCATCTCAACCACGGCGGCACGGAAATGGGCCAGGGCCTCTTCACCAAAGTGGCCCAGGTTGTGGCCGACTGCTTCCAGGTGGATCTGGAGAAGGTCAAGATCACCGGCACCACCACGGGCAAGGTGCCCAACACCTCGGCCACCGCGGCCTCATCGGGCTCTGATCTGAACGGCATGGCGGCGGCCAATGCAGCCGATCAGATCAAGAACCGGCTGGTGGACTTTGCCGCGGAGAAATATTCCGTGCCTGAGGATCAGATCGTTTTTGAGCCCAACATTGTGCGCATTGGAAACGTGCGCAAGAGCTTCGATGAGTTCATCAAGGAAGCTTACATGGCGCGGGTCCACCTTTCCGCAGCGGGCTTCTACAAGACGCCTGAGATCCATTGGGACCGCGAGGCCGGCAGCGGCCGTCCGTTTTACTATTTCGCCTATGGGGCGGCCGTGTCCGAAGTGAGCGTCGACACGCTGACCGGCGAATATCATGTGGACCGGGTGGACATTCTCCACGATGTGGGCCGCTCGCTGAACCCGGCGCTGGACAAGGGCCAGATCGAAGGCGGCTTCATTCAAGGCATGGGCTGGCTCACCACCGAAGAGCTGTGGTGGGACGATGAGGGCCGCCTGCGCACCCATGCGCCGTCAACCTACAAGATCCCGGTGGCGTCCGACCGCCCGGCCATCTTCAATGTCGATCTGGCCGAGTGGTCCAAGAACCGCGAAGCCACCATCCGCCGCTCCAAGGCGGTGGGCGAGCCTCCCTTCATGCTGGCGGTTTCGGTTCTGGAGGCGCTCTCCATGGCGGTGGCGAGTGTCGCCGACTACAAGGTCTGTCCACGGCTCGATGCGCCGGCGACGCCCGAATGTGTGCTGCTGGCCATTGAACGCCTGCAAGGGAGGGCAATGGGATGACCGGTGCCTGTGCATTTCTTGCCCGGCACGGCGCGGCCGCAATCGTGCGCATGGTCTCCGTGCGCGGCTCATCGCCCCGCGAAGAGGGCACTTGGATGCTGGTGGCCGATGGTGCCTGCTATGGCACGATCGGCGGCGGTCACCTGGAATACATGGCCATTGACGAAGCCCGCGCCCTCCTCGCCAAACGCGGCGGGCCCAAGGTGATGGACGTACCGCTTGGACCGGAGATCGGCCAATGTTGCGGTGGTCGCGTGAAGCTGTCAGTTGATCGCGTCGACGATGCCATCCGCAAGGAATTGATCCAGGCCGAAGAGGCTGAGCGCAAAGCCTATCCGCACGTCTACCTGTTCGGCGCCGGCCATGTTGGCCGCGCTCTTTCTGAGGCCTTTGCGCTTCTGCCCGTGCGGCCGGTCGTTGTGGACACGCGGGCAGATGAGCTTGGCCTGATTGGCGACAGCGTGGACAAGCGCCTAACGCCGGTGCCGGAAGCCGAAGCGCGCAAGGCGGCGCCCGGCAGCGTTTTCATCATCCTGACCCACGACCACTCGCTCGACTTTCTCATCGCCTGCGAGGCGCTGGCCCGGGGCGATGCTGCATACGTGGGCATGATCGGCTCGCACACCAAGCGCGCGACGTTTGAGAGTTGGTGCCGAAAGTCCGCTGAGGTGAAGGTCGACCCGGCACAGCTGGTGTGCCCGATCGGTGTGAGTGCGAACAAGGACAAGCGTCCTGAAGTGATTGCGGCCTTCGTGGTTGCTGAAGTGATGGCCGCATTGGCCGCTCCCAAAAACAACAAGACGGGGGCGGAGGAGACGCGGCACAAGAGGGAGAGAGCCCATGACTAACGAGGCCGCCAACCGGCTGGAGCTGCGCAGCGTCACCAAGGCGTTTCCGGGCGTGATCGCCAACGATGCTGTGAGCTTTGCAGTGAAGCCCGGCGAAATCCACGCGCTGCTCGGGGAAAACGGTGCCGGCAAATCCACCCTGGTGAAAATGATCTACGGCATCATGCAGCCCGACAGCGGCGAGATCCTGCTGAACGACCAGGTGCAGCATATCCCCAACCCCAAAGCGGCCCGCGCCATGGGGGTGGGCATGGTGTTCCAGCACTTCTCGCTGTTTGAAGCCATGACAGTGCTGGAGAACATTGCGCTGGGCCTGGATGAGAACATCTCCCACGCCGAGCTGGAGCGCCGCATCGCCGAGGTGCTGCACGAATACGGGTTGTCGCTCGACCCGCACCGGGTGGTCTCCACCCTCAGCGTGGGCGAGCGCCAGCGCATCGAGATCGTGCGCGCCCTGCTGCTCAACCCACGCTTGCTCATCATGGACGAGCCCACATCGGTGCTGACCCCGCAAGAGGTCTCCCAGCTGTTTGAAACCTTGCGGGCGCTTGCCAATTCCGGCTGCTCCATCCTCTACATCTCCCACAAGCTGCACGAGATCCGGGAGCTGTGCGAAGCGGCGACGATCCTGCGCGGTGGCAAGGTTGTTGGCGAGTGCGACCCCAAGAAGGAAAGCTCGCGCTCCATGGCCGAGATGATGATCGGTGCCAGCTTGAAGTCGGTGGAGAAGGCGGGCGAACGCAAGTTCGGCGACGAAAAGTTCGTGGTCACCAGCCTGACCCTGCCGGGCGAAGGCGATTTCGGCGTGCCGCTGAACGACATCACGTTCTCCGTGCGCGCAGGCGAAATCTTCGGCATTGCGGGGGTTGCGGGCAACGGCCAGAACGAACTGCTTTTGGCGCTCAGCGGCGAGGTGACATCGCAGATCGGCAATGCCGTGCTGCTGGACGGCGAGCCCATCGGCTCGCACGGCACCACGCCGCGCCGCTTTGTGGGCCTGTGCGCCGTGCCCGAAGAGCGCAACGGCCATGGCGCGGTGCCTGACTTCACCCTGTGCGACAACGCCATCCTGACGGCGCGCAACCGAAAGAGCATGGTCAGATATGGTGTGATCAACACCAGCATTGCCATGGGCTACACCGAGGATGTGATCGAGAAGTTCTCGGTCAAGACCACCGGGCCGACCTCAACGGCCGGTTCGCTCTCCGGCGGCAACCTGCAGAAATACATCATGGGCCGCGAAATCATGCAGACCCCTGAGGTGCTGGTGGTCTCCCAGCCCACCTGGGGCGTGGATGCGGGTGCCGCGGCGGCGATCCACCAGGCTCTGGTGGACCTGGCTGAAGGCGGTTCGGCCATCGTGGTGATCAGCCAGGATCTCGATGAGCTTCTGGCCATCTGCGACCACATGGCGGTGATCAACGAAGGCCGCCTTTCCAAGACACACAATGTGGGCGAGGTGTCCATTGACGAAATCGGCCTCCTGATGGGCGGCGTGCATGGCGATCCCTTCGCCACGGCAGAAATGACGGAGGCTGTCCATGCTCATTGAACTCACCAAACGCAAAGAGCCCAGCCGGCAGATGCTCTATCTGACGCCGGTCATCGCCGTGCTGCTGACCATGATCACCGGCGGCATCATCTTCACCCTGCTCGGCTATAACGGCGCAGGTGCTGTCTGGGAGATTTTCATCCAGCCGGTGATCAATCCTGAAAAGTGGCAGGACCTTGGGGTTAAGGCCGCACCGCTCATTCTCATTGGGGTGGGCCTCTCCATCGGCTTCCGCGCCAATGTCTGGAACATCGGGGCCGAGGGGCAATACGTGGTGGGGGGCCTCGCCGGCACCGGCGTTGCTTTGCTCACCTGGGAGATGGAAGGCTGGTGGATCCTGCCTCTCATGTGCCTTGGCGGCATTGTCGGCGGAGCGGCTTACGCCGCCATCCCCGCCTTCCTGCGCACCAAGCTGAAGGTCAACGAGATCCTCTCAAGCCTGATGCTGACCTATGTTGCTGTCCAGCTTCTCTACTATCTGATGCGCGGGCCCTGGAAGGATCCCGAAGGCTTCAACTTCCCGCAGACGCGCCTGTTCAACGACAGCCAGATACTGCCGACGCTCACCGAGGACACGATCATCCACATGGGCGTGCCGCTGGCGTTCCTGATTGCCCTGGCTGCCTGGTTCATCATGTCGAAGACCGTCTTCGGCTTCCAGGTGCGCGTTGTGGGGGCGGCGCCTAATGCGGCCCGCTATGGCGGGTTCGATGAGAACCGCACCATCTGGCTGGCCCTGTTGGTGGGCGGGGGGCTAGCCGGCCTGGCCGGGACCTTCGAGGCGGCAGGCCCGTTCGGCCAAATGGTTCCGCAGTTCCCGACCGGCTATGGCTTCACCGCCATCATCGTGGCGTTCCTCGGCCGCCTGCATCCGCTTGGCATCATCGGTGGGGGCATCATTCTCGCCATCTCCTATGTGGGCGGGGAAGGGGCCCAGACCAGCATTGGCCTGCCCAATGCGGCCACCGGCATCTTCCAGGCCATGATGCTGTTCTTCCTCCTGGCCACCGACATTCTCATCAACTACCGCCTGAAAATCGGCGAAGCGTCTGCGGAGGCAGCCCAATGACCGATGCAATCTTCATCTCGATCATCATGACCGTGGTCGGCGCGGCAACGCCCATCCTGCTGGCGGCGCTCGGCGAACTGATCGTTGAAAAGAGCGGCGTGTTGAACCTCGGCGTTGAGGGCATGATGCTGATCGGCGCGGTGACCGGCTTTGCGGTCACCTCCGTCACAGGCGTTCCCATGATCGGCGTTCTGTGCGCCAGCATCGCTGCCACATGCGCGGCGCTGCTGTTCGGCTATCTCACCCTCACGCTCACCTCCAACCAGGTGGCGACCGGCCTGGCGCTGACGATCTTCGGCATTGGCCTGTCGTCCCTGGCGGGCGAAGGCTATGTGGGCAAGACGGTGGACATCTACGCCTCCATCTTCCCGGCCGGCTTGGCGGAGCACCCGTTCCTGCGGGTCATCTTCGGCTACAGCCCGATCGTCTATTTCTCATTCTTCATGACCTTCGCCGTGGCCTGGTTCCTAAAGCGCACCCGCGCCGGACTGATCCTCAGGGCCGTGGGCGAGAGCGCCGGCTCGGCCCATTCCATCGGCTACTCGGTGACCGGCGTGCGCTATGCGGCGGTGGCCTTCGGCGGGGCCATGGCCGGCGTGGGCGGTTGCTACTATTCCATGGTGCTGACCCCCATGTGGGCAGAAGAGCTCACCGCGGGCCGCGGCTGGATTGCCCTGGCGCTGGTGGTGTTCTCCGCCTGGCGGCCCTGGCGGCTGCTGCTCGGCGCCTACCTGTTCGGCGCGGTCATGACCTTTGAGCTTCATGCCAAAGCGGCAGGGTTTTCCCTGGTGGCGCCGGAATTCCTTGCAGCCATGCCGTATATCGCCACAATTGCCGTACTTGCGCTTATCTCGCTGCGAAAGTCGGCCGGAGCCAAAGCTCCAGCCTGCCTCGGCCAGCCGTTCAAAGCCTCAACTTGAGTTAGGAAGGGAGAAACAATGACCAAACTCACAAGACGTACTTTACTGCAGACCTCGGCGGGGGCTGCCGCCACCTTGCCCTTGATCGGTGCCCCGGCCTTTGCGGCCGATCCGTTAAAGGTGGGCTTCGTCTATCTTGGCCCGATCGGCGACCATGGCTGGACCTATGCCCACGAACAGGGCCGCCAGGATGCCATCAAGCATTTCGGCGACAAGATCGCCACCACCATCGTTGAGAACGTGGCCGAAGGGCCTGACTCTGAACGGGTGATCCGCAACCTGGCGCAACAGGACCATGACCTGATCTTCACCACCTCGTTCGGCTACATGCAGCCGACCCTGAAGGTGGCCAAGCGTTATAAGAAGATCAAGTTCGAGCATGCCACCGGCTACAAGCGCTCCAAGAACATGGCGACCTACAACGCCCGCTTCTACGAAGGCCGCGCCGTGTGCGGCACCATTGCCGGGCACATGTCCAAATCGGGCGTTGCCGGCTACATCGCCTCCTTCCCCATCCCCGAAGTGGTGATGGGCATCAACGCGTTTACCCTTGCCGCCCGCAAGGTGAACCCGAAGTTTGAAACCAAAGTGCTGTGGGTCTCCACCTGGTATGACCCGGCCAAGGAAGCCGATGCCGCCAAGGCGCTGATCGACCAGGGCGCCGACGTGATCGCCCAGCACACCGACAGCCCGGCCGCCTTGCAGGCCTGCGAACAACGCGGTCTGATGGCCTTCGGCCAGGCTTGGGACATGTCGTCCTTTGCCCCCAAGGCCCACCTGACGGCGATCGCCAACAAGTGGGGTGTGCACTATATCAAGTCGATCCAGAGCGTTATGGACGGCAGCTGGAAGGGTGGCGACACCTGGTGGGGCTTCAAGGAGGGCATGCTGGAAATGACGCCCTACAACGAGCGCATTCCGGCCGATGTGCAGGCCGCCGCCAACGCCACCCGCGACGGCATCATCGATGGCTCAGCGCCGGCCTTTGCCGGCCCGTTCAACGACCAATCCGGCAAAGAGCGCGTTGCGGCAGGGGCGGCCCTGGGCGACGGCGATCTGCACAAGATGGACTGGTATGTGGAGGGTGTGCAGAGCTAGGAGCTCGGCTGGGGCACATTCTCCATCGAGAGGGGAGAGGACGGGTCCGCTTAGGGCCCGTCCTTCTTTGTGAGGGCGGTCAGACGCTCGCGGCAATGCTTGGTCATGAAATCGATGAAGAGCCGCACCTTCGGGTCCAGCAGCCGGCGGTGCGGGTAAAGGCAGGCGAAGGGCGCGTTAGGCGGCGGTGTTGACTGCAACAACGGCACCAGCGCCCCGCTCTCCAAATGCTCGCCCACCTCAAAAAAGGGCTTGTTGGCGATGCCGTAACCGGCCAGCGCCCATTCAGTGAGCACATCTCCATCGTCGGCGTCATACTTGCCGGAGACGTTGAACTTCTGGCTGCCCTCGCCGGTTTCCAGCGTCCAGTAATATTCCTGGCTGCCCGGAAAGCGTAGGAGCAGGCAATTATGCTCGCCGTTCAGCAGATCCTGCGGGCTCTCCGGAACCCCGTGCTTTTCCAGATAAGCCGGCGCGGCGCAGAGCACCCGGCGGCACTCCAGTATGGTGCGCAGCTTCATGTTGGAATCTTGCAGATAGCCCAGCGCAAAGGCCACATCGATGCCCTCTTCCAGAATGTTGATGCGGTGGTCTGAGAGCCTGAGCCGCACTTCGATTTCCGGATAGGTCTCGTTGAACACCGGCACCAGGGGTGCGATGATGCGCCGTCCGATGCCCAGAGGAGCAGTGACGCGCACGGCTCCGCGGGGCTTTTCGGCAAAGCCGGCCACACCGGCCTCAGCCTCCTCCACCGCCTCCAAGATCTTCAGGGCGCCTTCATAGAAGTAATTGCCGATCTCGGTCGGCTGCAGTTTCCGGGTGGTGCGGTTGAAGAGGCGCACGCCGAGGCGGTTTTCCAGCTCCTTGATGCGGTTGCTGGCCACCGCCGGCGTCAGGCGCTGATCGCGCCCGGCAGCGGTAATGCTGCCCAGCTCCACAACCCTTACGAAAACCCGGATGCTTCCCAGATAGGGCATCGCTCCCTTCCGATTTTCAATATTATTTTGATAGTGAACGTGAATTTGGTTGGTTTTTCAAGAATGAATAATTTGCCAAGGTGCTCCAAACCGTCTTGAGGACACCTTCGATCATGTATGATCTGGCCATCATCTGGGACTGGGTGGGCTTTGCCGTCCGCTGGGTCCACGTCATCACCGCCATCGCCTGGATCGGCTCGTCGTTCTATTTCATTGCGCTGGATCTGGGCCTGCGCAAGGTGCCAGATCTTCCAAAGGGCGCAGCGGGTGAGGAGTGGCAGGTCCACGGCGGCGGCTTCTATCACATCCAGAAATATCTGGTGGCGCCGGAGCAAATGCCCGATCACCTCACCTGGTTCAAATGGGAATCCTATGCCACATGGCTGTCGGGCTTTGCGCTTCTGGCCGTGGTCTATTATGTGGGGGCAGATCTCTATCTGGTTGACCCGGCGGTGCTGGACGTTTCGGCCAGCACCGCGATCATGATCTCGCTTGCGTCGATCGGCGTGGGCTGGGTGGTCTATGACCTCCTGTGCAAATCGCCGTTGGGTGCCGACAACACCAAGTTGATGGTGCTGCTCTATGTGGTGCTGGTCGCCATGGCCTGGGGTTACACCCAATTGTTCACGGGCCGGGCA